>OJRV01002971.1_pt1 | contig 15030 bp, 13 predicted proteins | sample 1599241 | NCBI WGS metagenome assembly OJRV01 (sample SAMN04168656, study PRJEB22393) | human gut metagenome | biome: human gut microbiome; feature: stool | host: Homo sapiens | collected 2014-03-17 | reverse complement strand
TCATAATAGTTTAATAGAAGAGGATGGAAAATGCAATATACATTGAAGGATAATTTAAAAAGGTTATAATAATTGATGAAAAAATAGATTTATGATTTATTAAAAAAGAATCAAATATTGTTTCCGATATATTTGCTGGTGAATTAACCGTATCAGGAGTATAATAGACTTAAAATATTATAGGAGGACAAGTTTAATTATGGGGGAAACATCAAACGCTAATCTACTGACAACGGGATCTATTCCGAAAAAGATTATTATGTTTGCGATTCCGCTTCTATGGGGGAATTTATTCCAGCAGTTGTATAATGTGGCGGATTCGCTGATCGTGGGAAATTTTCTTGGGAATAATGCACTTGCAGCTGTCAGCTCATCAGGGAATCTGATATTCCTGATGGTAGGATTTTTTGGGGGAATTGGCGTGGGAGCCGGTGTTGTCATTGCGAGGTATTTTGGAGCCGGAGAATATGAGAAGCTGAAAAAAGCAATCCATACGGCACTGGCATTTGGTGGCGTATGTGGAATTTTTCTTACGGTTGCCGCGTTGATCCTTGCACCGCAGATTTTAAAACTGATTGGTACGCCGGAAGAGGTACTGCCGAAATCACTGGTTTATTTCAGGGTGTATTTTGCAGGTTCACTTGGATTTGTAATTTATAACTTTGGAATGGGGATTTTGCAGTCACTTGGTGACAGTAAGAGTCCGGTCATCTATCTGATCATTTCAGCGTGTCTGAATGTGATTCTGGATCTGGTGCTGATCGGAGGTTTAGGATTTGGTGTAGGTGCAGCAGCTTTTGCAACGATTGTTTCACAGATATTCAGAAAACTGCGCAGGGAACCAGAGGCGTTCCGGTTATCTTTTCGTGAACTTCGGATGAATGGGAATATGCTGCGGCTGATCGTGGTAAACGGAATACCGGCAGGAATCCAGAATTCCATTATTGCGGTTGCAAATGTATTTGTACAGTCGAATATTAATCAGTTTGGGGCTCTGGCAATGGCCGGGTGTGGGTCATATTCCAAAATTGAAGGATTTGGATTTATTCCGGTTACCTGCTTCTCACAGGCACTCACGACGTTTATTGGACAGAATCTGGGAGCAAAAGAGTATGACCGGACAAAAAAAGGGGCATTGTTTGGAACCATTTGTGGAATCGGGATAGCAGAAGTGATCGGAATAGCAGTTTTTTTCTTTTCACCATACCTGATCGCTGCGTTTGGAGGAGATCAAAAAGCAATTGAATATGGAATTGCAGAGGCACATACGATCGCTCTTTTCTATTGTCTGCTTGCGTTTTCGCATTGTATGGCAGCAATTCAGAGAGGGGCGGGAAGAAGTATTGTTCCGATGTTTGTTATGATGCTTGTATGGTGCGGAGTCCGGGTAACCTATATTAGTATTGTTATCAGGATTATTCCGGTGATCAATGTAATCTACTGGGCATATCCACTTACCTGGTTTATCAGTTCGGTGATATTTTTGATTCTGTTTCTTAAGACAGACTGGATTCACGGATTAGAGAAACAGTGACAGGGTGCATAAAAAAGAAAGCTGTACACTACTTATGTAGTGTGCGGCTTTCTTTTTTGTGTATACGATGAGCCAAGTACAGATTTGTGCTTGCACAAGAATCTGTACTTGGCGAATGTACATCATCGAGCTGTTAAGCGAGATAGTGTACAAAGTATACGAATCGAGTAGGAGTCAGCCTACTCGATTATTTTTTCCTGAAATTACAGGGAAAGGGAATGAAGTTCCGTAAAAAATGAAGGATAAGATACATCTACACACTGACCATCCTGGATTTCAGTATTTCCCTCGGCGGCAAGGGCTGCGATGGAAAAGGCCATTGCGATCCGGTGATCCAGATAACTGTTGATCTGTCCTCCATGAACCGGATTACCGCCACGGATGATCATGCCGTCGTCGGTTGGTGTTACATCAACGCCCATGGCAAGAAGTCCTTCTGTAGTTGTTTTGATACGGTCAGTCTCTTTGACCTTCAATTCGGCAGCATCCCTGATGATCGTAGTTCCCTCGGCGAAAGCAGCCATCACTGCAATCATCGGAATCTCATCGATCAGTGTAGGGATGATTGCACCTTCTACGGTGGTTCCGTGAAGAGCGCTTGTACGTACAAGAAGATCGGCAGTTGGTTCACCACTGTCACAATTTTCGTTTAGATAGGTAATGTCTGCCCCCATTGCCCTGCATATTTCAAGGATTCCGGCACGGGTCGGGTTAGTACCTACATTCTTTATCAGAAGTTCAGAACCTGGAACCAGAAGGGCAGCAGCGATGAAGTAAGCAGCAGAAGAAATATCTCCGGGAACCAGGATCTTCTGTCCGTATAATTCCTCACATGGGAGAATAGATGCAGTTGCACTGCCATCAGAATGTATTTCTGTCTGTACGTTGGCACCGAAGCCATTCAGCATCAGTTCTGTATGATTACGGGAAAGTACAGGTTCTGTAACCAGGGTTAATCCGTCTGCATAAAGTCCTGCCAGGAGTACGGAAGATTTAACCTGAGCAGAAGCTACTTTTGAGTGATAGTGGATTGCGTGCAGGGATGGATTCTGACCGGCAGGAAGCAGGCTGTTGATCAAAAGTGGTGCGCACCCGTTCCCATTCTGGCTTAAAATATCAGCGCCCATCATCCCAAGAGGCTCCATGATCCTCTTCATCGGGCGGGAGTTCAGAGAAGCATCGCCGGAAAGAGTGGTGGCAAACGGCTGACCGGAAAGAATACCGGAAATCAGTCTTGTGGTGGTTCCGCTGTTCCCCACATCTAAAAAAGAAGAAGGTTCGGAAAGTCCGTGAAGACCTTTGCCGTGAACCAGGATACGGTCAGGTGTGTCTTCGATATTGATTCCCATGGCACGAAAGCAGCCGATGGTAGAGAGGCAGTCGGCGCCGTGAAGAAAATGTGTGATCTCAGTAGTTCCTTTTGCCAGTGCACCGAACATAATAGAACGGTGGGAGATGGATTTATCGCCGGGAACAGATACTTCCCCGCGAAGCTGTTTAACAGGTTGGATTTGCATAATATAGTAACCTCTCATTCGTAAAATTCTATTTTCAAGCATTGTGACCAATTTACACAAAGTTCTGAAAAGATTTTTTGGACTGTCTTGCATTTAATGATGTGAGTGTCAAAAATCCTCTTGCAAGCAAGCTTGCATCGGCTTTCTGACCTTTTGACCCTGGTATCATCATATAACTAAACGGAGGGAAAAAAGAAAATGGAACTCAGACAGCTGGAATATTTCCGGGAAATCGCGAATACGGGAAGCATCAATGAAGCGGCGAGAAAGCTCAATATGTCACAGCCGCCCCTCAGCTATCAGATCAGGCAGTTGGAAAATGAACTGAACGTGCAGCTGTTTGAGCGTACCCATAAAGGGGTGATCCTGACGGCGGCAGGTAAGCTTTTGTATGACCGTGCGGCGAGCCTTCTGGATTATGCCAGATCGACAGAGCTTGAGGTGTCCCAAACGGGTAAAAAAAGGGTTCTGAGAATCGGGATCACGCCGACAACGGTCGGCACAGTCATGCCGTTTATCGCAGAATTTTCAAAGAAAAATCCCGACGTGAATTTTGAGGTTCACGACGGGATCACGTATACGTTATATGATTATCTTCAGGAAGGGATCATCGATATTTCGGTTGTCCGCACGCCGCTCCGGCTGGATGATGTGGAGTCCGCAGTCCTGCATTCGGAGCCGATGATCGCTGTCTCCAATCCGGAGATGCCTTCAGAAAGGCGGAAATCGCTCATTCTTGAAGATTTAGTCCACAGACCGTTAATTCTCTACCGGCGCTATGAAAAGTTGATTATGGATGCATTTCACGCGCAGAATCTGGTTCCGGAGGTGTTCTGCCTGTGTGATGATGCCAGGGGCGCTACCCTCTGGGTGAAGGAAGGGCTTGCCACGGCGATCTTTCCACAGTCCATGGAGCCGCTTTGCGAAGGGCTGACTTGTCAGGTGCTTGATGAACCGGATCTGGTGACGAAGATCCTTCTGATCTGGCAGAAGGGGCGGAAGCCGACGGCGGTAGTGCAGGATTTTATGGATGTCTGTCTGAAATAATTTAAACCGTATCAAAAATAATAATCCTTAGTTTATTTTTGATACGGTAAGTGAATTGTAAGACGGATTCTCCATGTTCTGGCAGGTGGAAGCGATAAACATCAGTATGATCGATTTGCGAATTGTTTTTCGATTATACTGCTTTTTCAAAGTTTGCCCCTATACCCATTTTCACTTCAAATGTCGTTCCGCTATGCTTATTTGTATAAACTTCAATCGTTCCGTCATGAACCCGCACAACTTCCCGCACCATCGCAAGGCCAAGCCCCACACCTCCGAGTTCCCGGCTTCTTGACTTATCTACCCGGAAGAACGGTTCGAAGATCTGCTCCCTGAATGCTTCATCAATTCCATTTCCTGTATCCGAAACCGTCAGAACAACTTTGTTCTTCTCCCTTATTGCCGATACCGTAACGGATCCATCTTCCCGATTATATTTAATCGCATTTTCCACAAGATTATATAGCATTCTGTAAATCAGAATATCACTCCCTGTCAAAAACAATTCTTCATCTGCCTTTGCTCCTGCTCCCTGTGACTTCTGTATCAGTTCAACCTTTTTTTCCTGTGCCAGCGGTTCTAGATCTGTCAGCACTTCCTCGATCAGACTATGGAGCTCAATTCTGTCATTCCGCGATACGGTCTGTAATTCGCTCATATCCAAAAGCGTTCGGACCAACTTGCTAAGACGTTCATTCTGCTCCGTTACCATCTGAATTGTCTCTTCTGCCACTGCGGTACTCTCCGGATGTTCTGTTGTATGGTATAGATCCAGTTGTGCCTGGATTAAAGCCAGTGGAGTACGTAACTCATGTGCTGCATTTCCCGTAAACCGGCGCTGCGTCTCGAATGATTCTGAAAGCCGTATAAGCATCTTATTGTAAGATATGCGAAGTCTGTCCAGCTCTGCAATCTTATTCTCTTCGATCGTATAATCTTTCAGATTCTGTGCCTGAACTTTTTCCACTGTCTCTGAAAATTTCCTGAGTGGTTTCAATGCCCGTCCACTGATAAAATAAGTCGCTGCGCCGCCAAACAGCGCTACAATAGCAGTAATCAGAAGGCTTCTGCTTCTATAATCTGATTTGGAGTTATAAACCTTCGTGGAAAACTGTGCCACAAAGTCATCCCACTCATTATCCGGAATATCAATGTACACCGATTCCGGCTCTGTGCCCTGATCCGTGATAGACTCCTGAAGCGTATCGAAATAATAGACTCCGTTTTTATATAAGAAAAAGGTAAGACATCCGCATAATATGGTGATCAACACGGTTGTAAGAAGTGTTAATTTCCACTGGAGTGATATTTTCTTCATGCTTTGCTATTTCCCCCTATCTTATAGCCCTCACCGATTTTGTTCACGATTGGATCATATCCGAGTCCTGCTTTCAGTTTTTTTCTCAAAGAAGACATATGCACTCGGATGGAACCGCTAAAACTATCCACAGAAGAATCCCAGACATGCTCGATTAGTTCTTCCTGACTGACCGGTCTTCCCTGATTTAAAAGGAGATATTCCAAAATCCCATTTTCTTTTCTCGTCAACGCAACCGGGTTATCGTCTGCATATGCAACCCTTTCTCTCGTATCAAATCGAAGTTTTCCGCATTCCAGACAGATATTTTTTTGTATAAATTTTCTTCTTGTCAGGCTTCTCACGCGCGCTTCCAGCTCCTGCAGGTGAAATGGTTTTTCCATATAATCATTTGCACCGGAATCCAATCCTTCAACCTTATCTGCGATCTGACTTCTCGCAGACAGGATCAATACTTTTGTCTCTTCATTTTCTTTGCGAAGTTCCCGAAGGATCTCCATCCCATCCACCCCGGGCAGGTTAAGATCAAGCACGATCAGGTCATACAGTTCCGCATAGATCATCTCCAGTGCCTGCTCTCCGTCATTACACATGTCCACCTCATAACCTGCCAGATGCAGACTTTTCGCGATCATATCACATAATTTCTTTTCATCTTCAACAACTAATAATCTCAATTTACTTTTCTCCATTTTCTTAACAGGAAATTTACATCCCATATTATATAATGTAGTCACTGAACGGTCAATAAGCCGACTTTGAGCAATAACATTGAAAGGAGCAGTTACTATTTACAGTAACAAGTGGTATCTTAATGAAATCAGAAAAAGCAACACAAATTTTTTTACTTGCAGCCGGTCTTGTATTTTTCCTTGTCGGGATTTACCGTGGAGAAGCTGCAACTGTACTCAGTAAGGCAATAAAATTATGTATGGAGTGTGTCGGAATTGGATAAGAAATTAAAATCAAACAAGAACTTCCTGGTTCGTTTCCGCGGATGGTTTCAGGCAGCTGCAACACTGCTGACCAACATTCACATCCCGAATCTGTTTAAAGGGAAAATTTATCAGGGAAATGTAAAAACGATGTGCGTCCCGGGACTAAACTGTTACTCTTGTCCTGCCGCCACAGGTGCCTGTCCGATTGGAGCTTTCCAGGCTGTAGTCGGTTCATCAAAATTCAAGTTCACCTACTACATCACCGGATTCTTTATCTTGCTGGGAGTTCTGTTAGGACGATTTATCTGCGGTTTTCTCTGTCCGTTTGGATGGTTTCAGGATTTGTTGCATAAAATTCCGGGTAAGAAACTGTCTACTGCAAAACTAAAACCCCTGCGGTATCTGAAATACGCGGTTCTGGCCGTTTTTGTTATACTGCTTCCGGCATTTGTGACTAATTCGCTGGGGATGGGCGATCCATTCTTCTGCAAATACATATGTCCACAAGGCGTACTTGAAGGTGCAATTCCACTGGCACTTGTTAATTCGGGAATCCGCGCGGCACTCGGACATTTATTTACGTTTAAGTTTACAATCCTTGTACTTGTAATCATCTTAAGTATTTTGTTTTACCGCCCATTCTGTAAGTGGATCTGCCCGCTTGGTGCCATCTACTCGCTGTTTAACAAAATATCATTACTTAAGATTAAGGTGGATCCTGAAAAATGTGTTAACTGTCAAAAATGCAGCCATGCCTGCAAAATGGATGTAAATGTAGTAGACACACCGGATCACCCGGAATGTATCCGATGTGGAGCATGTATGAAAGCCTGTCCGACAAATGCGATCTGCTATCATTACGGATTTTCAGGTAAGAAACAGGCTGACAATAAATAAGCAAAAATGAATCAAATGATATTCAAAAGGAGATTAAAAATCATGAAAAACAAAACAAGTAGAACAAACTCAATGAAATTAAAAAAAGTAATTGCGGCATCTCTTGCCGTTTTCATTCTTTTTGCATTCACAGGTTGCAAAACTTCATCCGGTTCCGCAACAACTGAAAGCTCAAAGCAGGAAGATACTTCCACAACAGATTCAAGCAGTTCGGGTGATCTGAATGAAAAGCTGAATGACCTTTACCAACAGGAAAACCAGATCTTTGCAGATCACAAAGATGTGTGGGACAAAGCATTTGGCTTTATGAGCAAGAACATTAACGATGATACCAAGAATGAAAACTATGCGGACTTTCTTGCAAATATAATAGAATCAAACAAAGATTCTTTCTCCGAAGAAGAATATGCTACTCTGAGTAAAGACATTGAAACGATCCGCGGTATTGAAGAAGAAATTGCAAAACTTGAAAAAGAAATTGCCGCAGCTGATCCTTCCGGCAGTAATTCCTCCGGCACAGATGACTCTACAGGTGTGTTTCACGGTTTCAAAGGGAAAGACCTGGATGGTAACGATGTAGATGAAAGCCTTTTCGCCAAAAATAAAGTTACGGTTGTAAACTTCTGGTTCAGTGGATGCAAGCCTTGCGTTGAAGAACTTTCTAAACTGAATGAATTAAATGATACAATTAAGAAAATGGGCGGTGAAGTTGTTGGTATCAATACAGATACATTAGATGATAATCAGGATGGTATCAAAGAAGCGAAAGAAATCTTGAAGGCCAAGGGAGCTTCCTATAAAAACCTGACTTTCGACTCCGATTCAACAGTTGGAAAATATGCAGGAAACATTATGGCATTCCCGACAACAGTTCTCGTAGATAAAGATGGAAATATCGTTGGCGAACCTTTCATGGGCGGAATCGATGATCAATCAAACTACGAGCAATTAATGAAACAAATTCAGTCCATACTTGATGAGGAATAATTCATTTACTGAAGATGTATGTTAAATGAGGCTGTCGCATTAGTGCGGCAGCCCCTATTTTTTTGGTGTATTCTTATTTATCAGGATTCCATGTTTAACCTTCTGCTAGCTCTGAGGTTTTCCGAATGCTTTGTTTATGATTTAGGTAACATTCAAGCGTAGCAATACAATTCTCTGTTAATATGTCTCGAAAATGCTTTGTTTCTTTTATGTATTGTATTTAAAAACTCATAACCTGCTCTTCGTTAAGTCTTTTAAGAATTTCGCATGCCAGCTTAACAGCGTTATCAAAGTCGCTATAAGCTGAAATTCCGTAATGTGTGTGCGCATAGCGAACCGGAACACCGATAACGATGACCGGAACTGCTTTTTCAGTCAGATGTATAGCCGCACCGTTGGTTGAACCGGCACTACGAACTGCATCCTGAACCGGAATACCAAGCTTTTCTGCCAGATCCAGTGCATATCTTTGATAATGTGGATTGGTGATCATACGGGCATCAATGTGACGCAGCATCGGTCCTCGCTTGATAGCTGTCTGAACCATATACGACTCAACGCAGGTATCATCTGCCGGGCATCCCTCAAAAACAATTGCGATATCCGGCTTAATTACCTGTGCTGTTACAGTGGCACCGCGTACACCAACTTCTTCCTGTGCTGCACAAGCGCCAACAATATCCACATTCAGCTCCTGACCAGCCAGGGTATGCATGGTCTTAAGAATTGCCGCACATCCCAGACGGCAGTCAAAGCTTTTGCCAACCATCAGATCTGTGGTTTCTGAATATGTAAATGTCACATCCGGCACTACGGGTTCACCGATACGAATGCCGAACTTTTCAACCGCCTCTTCTTTAGAAACAGCGCCAACATCTACCGTGATATCTTTCATATCCAGAGGTGCTTTACGCTCCTGCTCTGTCATGAAATGCGGAGGCTTGCTGGCAGTAAGCCCCGGAATATATTCTCCGAACCGGTTGCGAACCAAGACTTTATGAGCCGGAATATTGTGGTTAACCCAACCTCCGATCTGAATGATGCGGAGAGTTCCGTTCGGGCAGATAGCCTGCACCATAAAACCAACCTCATCACTATGTGCGTCAAGCTGAACAACCGGACGTTTGCCGTTATTTTCTTTACGGCGGATATACAGGTTGCGCATGCGATCTTCTGTAATTTCTCCGAGTCCTTCTGCGTAAGGACGAATCGCTGCAACCACTTCATCTTCGAAACCGGATGTACCGTTTGCATTTGAAATTGCTGCAATCATTTCTAACGTTGTTTTTTTATCCATTATGACACCTCTTTATGAAAGTTTTACTTTCTTGAACTCTTCCATGAAATCAACAATATAGTTTGCTGTAGTCTCAAGCATCTCCTTGCCCCACTCTTCTGTAGCGGTACTCGGATGATCCGGTCCGATCCAGCCGTTGTCTGTTACATGCGGAGTATTGCGAATAATATCAACGTTAACTCCCTTGAACTCAACAGAACGGAAACCGGTTGTCTTCAGATTATCAGACAGGTGCTTAAACTGGAGTTCACCACCTATCTCACTCTTATCAACTAAAGACGGATCGATTCCAAGAATCGCAGCTGTTTCCTCACCACCGCCGTGGCCGCCTTTCCACGCCGGGTTCATATCCCATGCCATCAGCCACCAGTTAAGCATAGCCACCAGACAGCCCTTATCTTCGAATTCCATGCCAAGGCGTTCAATCATCTTGATGTTTCCGCCATGCCCGTTCAGGAAAACGAATTTTCTTGCGCCGTGACGATACAGACTCAGAAAAATCTGGCGACAAAACTGATAGAGTACCTCATTGTCAATATCAATTGTACCCGGATATGGAGCTAAACACTGGCAGGAACCATATGGAATGGTCGGAGCAATCAAAACATCACTCTTTTTCTCGATTTTCTCCAACAAATGCTCCGGAATCAGTGTGTCGGTTCCAAGCGGCATATGACGGCCGTGACACTCAATACTGCCGATAGAAATAAGTACCATATCGTTTTTTTCAAAATATTCTTGAGCTTTCGGCCAGGTCAAATTTGTAAGTCTCATAATTTCTCTCCTTCCTATAATAATTATTCTTCTCAGCTGAAAATCGGACTATTCGGAAACCAGACAGTCCGACATCCATCAATTACTGCGTTGCTTCCTATTCCCCTTTAGGATTTTTTTATGACAATGCAGAATTTTTGAGCTACTCTTGATAACCCAAGTATAGTCCATGCAAATATGATTGTCAACAATTTCAACTTAATGTTAACAGCGGGAAAATAGTGCTTTCGTTTTTGCTAACAATCCACTATAATTATAATAAGTTTTTTGCTAACGGACAAAAGACATCCGTATAATTTTTTCTATTAATTAGTAAGGAAATGAAACATGCGAGAAATTGGCGGTATGTTCTACTATGAACCAAGCGTACCTATCGAAAACGGATACTTTTCGCGTATCTGCTCACCTGGTGATGATCTGGCATTTACCATGTCCGGACGATGCGGTATCTATTATTGTTTACAGGAGATTGCACGTCACGATACGCGTAAAGTCGCATATGTGCCTTTGTATACCTGTGAGACGGTCCTTGCTCCTTTTGAGAAAGCCGGATATCAGCTGAAATTTTATGAGCTGGACCAGGATTTGCACAGCATTTTCGATACTTCGGTTATTGATGAAATCAGTGTGTTATCTCTTTGCGGCTACTATGGTTTTTGCAACTATGATCACGACTTTGTTAAAGCCTGCAAAGAAAAAGGAGTTGTAATTTTTGAAGATGTAACTCATTCCATGCTCTCAACTGACGGTATCGATCCTCTCTGTGATTATTTTGCCGGAAGCTTCCGAAAATGGATGGGGATTGATTGTGGTGGATTCGCTGTTAAACGAAACGGAACTTTTGAAACACCTCTTCTGCCGGTAGAACCAACACATCTTAAACAGCGAAAAGAATACTACGAGACAGGAGACGACGATATTTTCTGGGAGGGAGAACTGCGGCTTCGTCAGATGTTTGACTGCTTTGTTGGTGATGATAATTCAGAATATATCCTACGCCATGCTGACTTCGATTCTATTTGCAGGACAAGACGTGAAAACTATGCTGCACTTTTAGACGCTCTTACAGCACCTCTTCATGGTGTGCAGCCAGTCTTTCCTGAACTTCCAGAGGCTACTGTCCCAAGCCATTTCTGCCTGTATGCCGAAAATCGTGACGAATTTCAGCAATACCTTGCAGATCACCAGATTCGCTCGACTGTCTACTGGCCAGTAGGACCTCTGGTTCATCCACTGCCAGATTCATCAGAACAATACATTTATGACCACATTGTATCCGTTCCTTGCGATCAGCGCTTCACACCTTCTGATATGCAATATGTTGCGCAAGTCTTAATGGATTATTCTGGAAATTAGATGAGGTAAATATGCAGGAACAACGAAAAGCATCAAACACAACTACATCAGAAATTGTTCTTGAATCTCTGCGGGAGCAGATCATCAATGGAATCCTTCAGCCTCAAGAAAAACTGGTAGAGGCTGAAATTGCCCAGAAATTCGGACTCAGCCGAGGTCCTGTGCGCGAAGCACTCCGACAGCTCGCTGTCGAAGGTTTAGTCGATTACTGTCCTAACAAAGGATGTACAGTCGCACTGCTTTCTCCACAAGACGCTTATGAAGTCTTTTTTCTGCGCGGCAGCCTTGAAAAACTGGCAATCCAAAAAAGTAACTGCCTCCTTAGTGACTATAGTCTCATGATAATGGAAGCCAGTATTGAAGAATTTCGAAAGGCTATTCTCGAAGGTAATACTATGAAGGCTGTTCGTGCAGATGAGACATTCCATCTGCAGATCATTCGTTCTGCCCAGCTTAACCGACTGACCAAAATGTGGGAGCTGTTGAGTCCACTGAATGGTGCCATGTTCCTCTCGGTTCAAAATGCTAATCGCTTTGGACAGTTAAGCGGAGATGCTGAAACGCTTCAGGATGCCAAATGCTTAGAACCAAACACACCGGATCAAAATACCTCTTATAACGGAAGCGCTGCAGTATGGACACACCAATGTCTGTTGGAGGCCATCCGGATTAACGATCTCCAGACAACCTGTGATCTTCTGGATCAGCATTATGAAGAAACCGGCAGACGTGTATACAGACTTTCACTCATGAAAGAACAGAGTTTTTGATCCGTTTCATTAATAATGGTTTGAGGGGCAAACTTGAGGGTTTGGTTTGAGGGGTTCATAATATGTTTCTTTTGTCTTTTGGATCGACTTCATCAGCAAGGATTTCTTTCATTTCATGTATAAGGATTATGCACAGTTCGTTTTTTCATAAAACTTATTCTGTTTTTCAACTTCTGTGATATAATGCTTTATTATAATAATTCCCATGGACAAAATGAGGTGAACCAAGTGAAAAAGAAAACACTTGTGCCTCTTATCACTTTTTTACTGGGCATATGCCTTATTAGTTTGATTGTATACAAAACAGACACCCACGAAAAAGAGCAGAGACACATAACAGCACAATTAAACGTAGCCACCTATGGCGAACGAATAAAGAATGAAATTACAAATGGAATTGAGATCACAGATACCTTGAAGCAAATCTTAATAAGTGAAGATGGCGAAATCCATCAGTTTGAAACAATTGCAGGAAATCTTATGTCTGATTCTATTGAAAGTGTACAGCTCGCTCCTAATGGTGTTGTTACAGATATTTATCCGGCTAATGAAAATGAGGCAGGTAAGATTGATTTGATCCATGATAAAGACCGCGGAAAAATTTCCTGTTACGCAAGAGACAACCATACAATCATTACGCAGGGCCCCTTCAAATTAAAACAGGGAGGATATGGAATTGCAATCCGTAATCCCATATACCTGAAAGATAAAAACGGACATGAGTATTTCTGGGGATTTACTATTGTTATCCTGCGTGTTCCGGATATTTTTTCAGATTCAATCAGTGCACTTTCAAATTTTGGATACGAATACAAAATTTCAAAAACAGACGCTCCATGGAGTGATACTTATAAAGTGGTTTATCAATCAGATGGGCAAATAAATCGTCCTGTTTCTTATACATTTACAATAGGAGATGAAAACTGGAAATTTGAAGTAACTCCTAAAAGTGGATGGAGAAATGCCACATTACTGATAATCATCATCGGAATTTTTCTTACAATAAGCCTTCTCCTGTCAATTCTTACCAGAGTATGGTTAGTAGCAAAAGAACATAAGAAAAAGTTTCAGATACTGGCGCGCACAGATTCTCTTACAAATATTTATAACCGCTATGGATTTGATGAATTTGCAGAAAAAATGATTCAAAAAAATCCAAAAGCACATTTTGTGGCTGCGCTCCTTGATATCGATGATTTCAAGTTTATTAATGATATCTATGGACATAATTACGGAGACAGGGCACTAAAGAATCTTGCAGACAGCATGAAGACTTTTTTCCCATCCGATGCATTACTTGGAAGAAATGGTGGTGACGAATTCTGCATTCTTTTACCAAATTGTACCTTTGCAGAAGCAGATATACAGCTGCAGAAATTCACCAAACTTCCTAAATCATTCTCATACCATGGTAAGGAACATGCATTTTATATTTCTCTAGGATATGCAGAATATCCAACATTTGCATCCAATCGTTCACAACTCATGCGCTGCGCAGATGCCGCTCTTTATGAAATAAAGCTTCATGGAAAAAATGGATGTATGGTCTACAGAGAAGGACTTCAGTCAGGTGCCCGCAAACAACTTGGATTCGCATTCAAGGATATCTCTGAACATCTTCCAGGTGCATTCATCATATACAGAGCAGACAAAGAAGATGATGAACTAATTTTTGCAAATGATGAATTTCTTCATATGTCCGGATATAAAGATATAGATGAACTGTTCAGACTTACTGAGAAAAGTTTTCGCAACTTGATTCGTGAAGATGAACAGCAACAGATAGAATCAAGTATCTGGGAACAGATTGACAACGGCAATGAAAATGACTATATTCACTTTCATCTTCGAAAAGCTGACGGAACTTATTTTTCTGTTCTTGATCATGGAAGAATTGTAGAGAGCCCGCAATACGGGAAAGTATTTTATGTATTGTTCATGGATTGGGAAGATATGCATATTCGTTACAATGATAAATTCGCAAGATAAAATATTGCAAAAAACAGAGCGTATGATCTATTTTCATATAATGTTTATGTCGGCAAGCTCTATCAAAAGGAAATCGACTTTGTTGCTCAGAGAAGCAACGAGAAGTTTTATATTCAGATCAGCGACAACATTTCCGGGCAGGAAACATTTGAGAGAGAATGCTTTCCTCGGCTTCAGATTCGAGATGCTTATCCGAAAATGATTATTGCTAGAACCAAACATCCCCAATATAGCTATGAAGGAATCGTAATTCACGATATAGTCGATTGGTTACTACAAGAATAAGCAAGGCGAAATATCTCCAGCATTCTCTTTTGAAATGATGGAGATATTTTTATTATGACGGAGATTGCAGATGAATTCAGACAAAGCATCCTACGAAAAGAGTTTTATATGGATGTACTGAACTGTGATCCGATGTCTTTTGACAAGAAATGCGAACTGACCTTTGTCTGCTTAAGACCGGATGGCTGTCTGGAACTACCAAATACACTTAGGGCAACACCGCACAATTCCCGCCTTGCGGCTTAAGCACCGCTCCGGCGGCTGCAGCACGGCATCTGCGTTGCCAAAATGCTCGATAATGTCGGGTTGCGGTACCCGCAT
>OJRV01002966.1_pt1 | contig 15055 bp, 16 predicted proteins | sample 1599241 | NCBI WGS metagenome assembly OJRV01 (sample SAMN04168656, study PRJEB22393) | human gut metagenome | biome: human gut microbiome; feature: stool | host: Homo sapiens | collected 2014-03-17 | reverse complement strand
CGCCAAGTGTATCCAGAAGATTTAGGACAAATCCCATAATTCCGTACAGTATCATATGAAAAAAGGAGTCTTTTTCTTTGTGCTTAATGATATCGCGATACATATAGATTGCATATGCAATTAAAATAGTAATTGTAACAACCCTGAAAAATAGTACCATGTCATATCCTCCTCTCTCCGATTACACGTAATACTTGGCATCCAGCGGCCACGGCTGCATTGCTCCGCCTTCTTCTGCCGGACGGCACATCTGGGCATAGATGTTGAGACATCCCTTCTGCTGCTTTAACGGAGGGCATACCCAGTTCTTTCTTCTTTCCGCCAGTTCCTCATCGGATACCAGAAGGTCAACCGTTCCTTTTGGAATGTCGATCTCAATCTCATCCCCATCCTCAATCAGGGCAAAATCGCCTCCCTCATAGGCTTCGGGGGAGATGTGACCAACAAAAAGTCCACGGTTTGAACCAGAGAATCGCCCATCTGTAATCAGAGCACAACTGTCGGAGAGACCCATTCCCTCCAGGTACTTCATGGTCTTATACATCTCGGGCATTCCGGGCCCCCCCTTAGGGCCTTCATACATCAGTACCATGCAGGTGCCTGGCTTTACATCCCCTCGGAGCACCGCCTCATAGGAGGACTCCTCTGTATGAAATACCTGTGCCACCCCCTGGTAGCGGAACATGTGCGCCGGTACAGCAGCCGGCTTGATCACACATCCATTCGGTGCAATGTTACCGTGGAGCACTGCCACACCACCGCTCTGGAAAAAGGGGTCGCTAAAGGGCCGGATGATCTCCCGGCGAGTGGTATCCGGGAACTTTTCCAGGTTCTCTCCCACTGTGTGTCCAGTCACTGTAATCTCTTCTAAGTGAAGTAGAGGCCGAAGTTCTCTGAGGATAGCAGGTACACCGCCCGCCTCATAGTAATCCACCATATCATGCTCCGACGCAGGATAAATCGAAGCTACCTGAGGCACCTGCCGGCTGAGGGCATCAAAGGCCTCTAGCTCCAGCTCTCCCAGACCTGCCTCGTGGTAAATAGCCTGGAGATGCAAAATACCGTTAGTAGATCCCCCCATAGAAAGTAGGTGGATCATGGCATTTTCAAAGGTGTTATGAGTGAGAATATCCTTGCTGGTAATACCGCGGCGCACCAACTCCATAATAGCCTCACCAGTTCGCACCCTGCTTCCATTCGGGCTGCCATCACGGCAGGAATGGTAGCTGTACCCGGCAGAGCCAACCCCAGACTCTCTGCCAGCGAACACATAGTGTTGGCTGTACCCAGCATGGCACAGGAACCAACACAGGGCTCAGCCAGATTTTCAATGCGTGCAAACTCCGCCTCATCTATTTTCCCCTGGCGCTTCCAGCCAATGGCCTCGGTGATGACATTGCCGTCATAGTGCTTTCCCTTGTAGCAGGCAGGCATCATAGGTCCACCGTTGAGGAAAATGGCAGGCATCTCCAACCGCGCGGCAGCCATGAGCATCCCCGGGACGATTTTATCACAGGAGCCCAGCAGAACTAATCCATCGAAGCGATGGGCACGGACCATGCACTCTACAGTGGACGCGATCAGATCACGAGTGGGCAAAATGTATCGCATTCCCTCATGTCCCTCAGCTATACCGTCGCAGGGGGCCACTGTAGAAAATACCATAGGTGTCCCACCAGCGGCCAGAATCCCCGCTTTTACCTGTTCGCACAGCTGGTTGAGTATATAATGGCCGGGGGTAGCGTTGGTATAACTGTTCGCAATGGCAATTACTGGTTTTCGCAGCTGACTGTCAGAAAAGCCCATAGACTTATATAGTGCCCGCTTGAGCGCCCCCTGCTCGCCAGATAGGATATCATTTTCTTTCATGGCTTCACCTGCTCACATGATGCCGTATTTTTCAAAAGCCGCTTTAGCGGACATGCCCGCCTTGATGGCCTCCCCCACAGTCTTTTCCCCAGTGGCTTTTTCATAAGCCCGCTGGATGATTTCCTTTTCTTGGGCCTGGGGAATTGCCAGTACGCCATCGATATCACCAAAGATTATATCTCCTGGATTCACTCGAACCTGTCCCACCAAAATTGGTACTCGGTAATCCAACACCTTGCCCCGAGGAGCCTGATCCTGGGCATAACTTCCATAGCTAAAGGTAGGAATTTCCAGATCCAGAATTCCCAACGTGTCTCGGATAAACCCGTTGACAGCAAAGCCAGCTGCCTTAAGCTGCTTAGCTCGGGTAGCCATCAGCTCTCCCACCAGGGCGTAGGTATCGGAGGATCCAGAACAGACATAGACCTCATCCTCCTTTAAATCACCTAAAGCATCTAACATCAGGCCAAAGGAGCCGCCCAGTGCTGGATTGTGGGTACCGCAGCCGTCAGAAACCAGATCGCTCTCCAACACGGTCATCGCTCTACCTACCAGTATCATGTTCTCTTTCAATGGCCTAATCCGCTGAGGAAGAAACTGGTTCTGCAGTCCCATCTCATCCATGATATCCCCTACCACGGCAGTGTAAAGGTAGGTTTTCATTAGTGTAAACAGCTCTTTGTCATTCTTCCAGTGTCTCATCTAATCTCTCCCATTAGTTTTGTCCTGCAAAACTCTTTTTTATTTTACATCCATAGTAAAAACATGGTTTCCCATGTTTTACTATAAATAACTTTATACAATACCCGCCCCAAACTCCTGGGACACCTGGGCTGTAACCCGCCGCAGAGCTTTGTGGCAGCTATCATCCAACTCCTGATTGAAGCACTGAATGACTCCCGTCAGGCTCAAAGCAGCCATGATTTCATGCTTGGCATCAAAAATGGGATAAGTAATACACTTTAGGTACTCCTCATTCTCCCCTACATTGACGGCATAGCCTTGTTGCCGTACCTTCTCCAACACCCTTTCGTATTCCTGCCGGTCGGTAATGGTATTGGGAGATTTACGTGCAAAGCTGCAGGTGTCCAGCAGTCTTTTGCGAGTTTCAGAGTCGGCAAAGGCACTGATTACCTTACCAACACCAGTACAGTGTGGTTCGATCTCCCCTCCAATGATAGAGTATAGGTCATAGACAGAAAAATTACTGTTTGGAAGCACTCGATCAATCAGTACAATTTTGTCCTCTTGAAGCACTCCCAGGTGGGCAACCAAATTCAACTCCCGGGTAACACTCTCTACATAACTCCGTACTACAGCGGCCAAATCGTTAAATGAGAAAGCACTGGCGGAGAGCATATAAATCGCTACCCCCAACTGATACCGCTTCGTTCGGCTGTCATAGCGCACAAAGTGTTCTGCTCGTAAAGTCTCCAGAATACGCAGCATAGTCCCTTTGCGCATATCAGCCCGGTTGCTAATCTCTGTCAAGGTCATCTCTTTGTGTTGGTTGTCAAACAATTTTAAAATTCGCAGTGCACGCTGGACAGATGCAATAGTATAGTCATTTTTCTTTTCCATAGTTTTGTTGTAAAAAACTCTTTTTCTTTTTGTGTTATTCTACACCTTGCTTGATTTTCTGTCAATATAGAATCTTTTTTCGACTATATGAACAAATTTCCTACCTACTTTTTGTTTCCTTTAACAGCAGCTGTACCCAAATATACAGGTACGGACTCTGTATATTATTAGGAATGTCTTCGCTCCTCTGTTTAACCAGAGAGAACGACTACATTCAGTCGTTGGGGCCAATAGGCCTATCTCGATACATTTCCCAAAGATGTTGCCAAAGACAAACACGACTGCTTCATCCTCAACTCAGAAGGTGAAGCCTTGACAGGTGTATTCACTCCAAACAACGCAGAGGGCTTCGACAGCCTGCTACAAGCCATTCGTCGCTGTATCCGTCCAGCAAACAAAATAAAATACGGACTTAAGGCTGCTGGACACTACAGCTATAACATTCTAGGATTTCTGCTTGGCAAAGGTCTGCCAACCTATGTCATCAATCCGCTGCACACCAACCTTTAGTGAAAAAAACTGAGTTTCCGTAAAACCAAGACTGATCGGGTCGATGCATGAACCATTGCAACTATGCTCACGTCTGACGTGGACCTCAAACCCTACACAGACAGAGCATACCACAACGACGAGCTAAAATCACTCTCAAGATACAGATTTGACAAGGTTAGGGAATGGGCAAACCTGAAGTAATCGGTCTCACGTCTTGTCACCATTCTGTTCTCCGAACTGGAAAAGCTGGTTCCAGTTCTCCACACAGCTTCTGTCTATGCTCTTCTCAGTGAGTTTCCTGGTGCCAAGCAGATCGCCGGAGCTCATCTCACCCATCTGAAGTCTCCTCTTCTAAACAATGCTCCCAGAGGCCGCTACAGACAAGATGTGACAACGGAACTTCAAATGTTGACAGACGCTCTGTTGGCTTAGTAATACCCGCTAAATCCCTTGCATTGCAGCACACAATCCACCTGATCCGAGAATATTGAAGACATTGAAACCGCCATCCAGGCTATGATGGAAGAAATCCAACCTCCCAGGAAAACCATCCCGGGCATTGGCGTCTGCATGGGCGCTATGATTTTGGCCGAAATTGGAGATTTCTCTTGTTTTGATTCACCAAACAAGTTTCTTTCATGTCGCCCTCCACTTACCAGTCCGGGCAACTCTTCTTAACTGGTACATACTCGCACATGGAAAAGCGAGGCTCCAGGCACTTGCGCGCAGCCATATTTTCGACGCTTGACTTTTAATAGTTAGTCGCTCGTGATTCTATCATGTTGAATCATACAACAAAAAGAGATGTCGGTTGAGAAACCATAACCAAGATTGTTCCAGGCTTAACTGCAATCAAGCGGTGATGCTTTTCAATTTGGTCATACCAAATCGTCAAAAATTGTTTCCCCAAGGATGCTCCCGTTTTTGCGTAGGCAATGATATTCCAGAGTTAGATTGAACTTGGTTTTTATGATGGTTTCAATTGGGACTGCTTGGGGAGGGCCGTCCAACAAAGCGGGATCATACTCAAATGCCAGCGGCCTTTCCTTGATACAGCAGAACACATTGAAAAAGTCATTGTTCAGATCGTTGTAAATATCCAGACGGCTCTTCTTTGGCTTCAAGCCCAAAACAACAGCACCGCTACCTCCGAACGACTCCAAATACCTTTACATTGGGCGGGATCATCTTCTGGATAAATGGCAGCAGTTTTACTTTATTGCCCATCCACGGGAAGATGGGCTTAGCCATTCGTATCACCTCCCTTCATGCTGATCTCATGGAGGGATTCCTCCAACCTGCGGATCTTGGCCTAAAGTCCAGCATCGATGCGCTGCAAGAAGCGGATCGTTTCATAGACCTCTCCGGCGGTAGAGGCGTAGAAATATCCGTAGCTGTCGCTGGCAATGGGGATGCGCTCCTTCCTCAGTCGGTTGACGAGTTCACGGAGCTGAGTTCCGCTCAGTCCCAAGGTGTGTTCCAGTTCCTGGCTGATCTTTCTGTGAGCACGACCCTTGCATGCTGCCTTTAGGTAATTCTTCAGATAATCTTTTCGCATAGTTGCTTCCTTTTTCGTTGGGGGTTTTCCGAAAAAGGGCATAAAAAGCCTGTGCATGAAGCACAGGCCTGGAATCCTTGTATTAGGTGTCCGTCCTCGTAGATTTTTACAATCGTTCGATAATATAGCAAAAGACTCACATAGATGACTATGTGAGTCTTTTGCTTGGTGGAGATAAGCGGGATCGAACCGCTGACCTCTTGAATGCCATTCAAGCGCTCTCCCGAACCATCTGGTAGGCACACCCCCTGATAGTTTGGGGCAGCGCTCATCTCCACACCCGCGCAACAATTCAATTTGCTTACTTATATTAACATGGAGGATTTATGTTGTCAACTGGCCATATCTCTTAGGATATGTACCCCATGCCACTGGTGTGACATGGGCGAGGGCTTATTGTGCTATGGACAGCTCACTTGTATCACATTCGGAAACTCCATCGATACCGTTAAGGAACTGCTCCACATTGATGTTGAATTCAATCTTGATATCGTAGTCCTTGCAGACCGAGACTTTTTTGATGATGTAGCCACAAATCATCTTTTTGACTTCCATAGGACTATCATCAAAAATCTTGGACCAGGACACGATCTGATTGAACTCAGCCTTCATCTCCTCGATTTTAGAGTTTCCATCGTTCAACTCCGCTGTAAGTTCCGTGATGCGTTCACTGCTGGATAGCACCTTTTGACGGGCGTCCTCCAGCATCTCAGATAGAACATCTTGCGGCAGTGCGCTTTTACCCTGAATCGCTTTCAGTACCTCAGCTTTAAGGGATTCGTATTCCTTATTGGCCTTGGTGTTTTCAGCTCTGGCTCGCTGCAGTTCCGAGCGGATCATAGCCATCTGCTTTTGAACCGCACTTCCCACGATCATATCACCGGAAGCGCCTTGCATCTTGTTGAAGACCTGATGAAGTACCTCCGTAACAATCCCGTCCACGATATGCATCGTATATCCGGTCTGTCCGGTACACTCCTGACGACGCCGTGTCTTATTGTAGCACACATAGCGAATGCGCTTTTTGTAAACCGCTGTTCCATCTGCTCGACGGACCGTTTTCCCGTTCGTGGTAAGTACCAAGCGGCCTCCGCAGTGTCCACAAAAGATATTTCCGGAGAGCAGGGACTGTCCTGTCGTATTCAGCGGCACTGTTCGATGCTCTTTTCGCTCATTGGTTCGCTCCAGCATCAACTTCTGTGCCAGATCAAAGTGGTCCGGGGCAATGATTTGAAGCTCATCAAAGGGACCAGCATAGGTTTCGCCGCTTCGAAGGATTCCTTTATAAAGTGGGTTATGTAGGATACCTCCCACACTGGCATCATGCCAGTTTTGTCCCTTTCGATTCTTGATGCCATGATCGTTGAGGAAGTTAGCGAGGCGCCATCTGCCATATCCGGACGAAACACAGAGATCAAACATCATTCGGACGACTCTGGCCTCATCCTCATCGATGACCAGCATATATACCTCGTGCTTGCGCTTGTTGAGGATGCCGCTCTTTTCCAGCCGGTATCCGTATGGTGCGTTTCCGCCTCGGAACCGTCCTTCTTCAACCATCTGCCCAAGGGCTGTTTTGGTACGCATTGAGGTTTTCTGGCTCTCACCATCAGCCTGCCAGAAGCGAATGTAATTGGTCAGGCGATCCGTGTGGGATTCAAACCTCTGCTCGCCTTCTTTCACGCTCCAAACGCGGACTCCCTTTTTGGCGAACCACTCTACAACAAAGGGAGTTTCATCCGATTTACGACCCAGACGGTCGAACATGAATACGAGCAGGATATCGAATTTTCCCTGCTCTGCATACTTCTTGATAAGCTGTAGCTTGTCCCGATCATCGGCGCTGACCTTGTAGCCGGATACGCCGGTTTCTTTTTCTTCACCTACGATAATCCAACCCATCTTATCTGCGAAGTCATGGCAGGCTTTTCTTTGCATGGGGATGTCCGCCTGATTCTGATCATCATGATCGACCTGCTTACTGGTGGAAACTCTGTACAAACAATAAACTCTTTCAGCCATTTTGATATCCGTCCTCTCATTTTGTTTTGTGTGAGAGGGCGAACACTCAATTCATCCTATTCGATTTTCAAGGTTCCTGGCTTTTTTCGCCGTACCCATTATCTCACACAACGGCCAGAATTGCCAGGGAATTCATCGGTTTTCGGAGAGAAATGTGCCTTGCAACCTGATCTATTTTTGAAGCATTGCATAGGAACTCAGAAGTGATTGCTTTACAAAGGCAGCCGCTTCCAGGTTTGGCCGTTCCGCAAAACAAAGTGTAACCTTATAACCTTGTACATTGATTTTCATTTCTGCTTTTGGGGTATCGCTTTTGAGCGGTTTATTCATGCTAAAGCCTCCTTGTATAGAAGGCCACCCATCAGGACCGATGAGCGGCCCTGTGAGATTCTACTTTCATAAAAAGAGCCGGCTATCTTATCGATAGCCGGCTCTTTGTGAATCACCATTCCATCTGGTTCATATCCGGAAGTTTTTCGCTGTCCAAATCGACCACATGGGTCAGCGGTATTTTTATATCATCTACCAGAATCAGTACCTGGTTGAATTCATCTATTCTTCTCAGGCGTCCAATAGTTGTTATATATTGACCACCATCCTTTTTCTCATCTGGTCGGAACCATGTTACGGTAATCTCCGGACATTCTTTGATATGCTCCAATAAGATGCGCTGCTTTTGATCAAGCACTGCCTTATCATCATCGCTTAATTCAATTTGTCGGTCCGTCAGCCTCGCCGTTTCGGCAAGAGCTGCGCTGTGACCGGCAAGAGCCGCAAAGGGAGAAAACTGGGCCGCTCGGTCTGAGATAGGCATTCTCGGATGTCTGGAAGAGGTAGGATGCGGCAGCGAAATAATATCATCATAGGGACCGCTCATGCCTGATGTCCTCCAATCGTCTGATTTCTCTCTCTGGCTGTGGCCCCATCTTCCAGGTTCAAACCTTTGAGGATAGCGTTCTTACCAAACTTCTTTTTGATCCCCAGTATGGTTTCCTGAATCTTTCTCTCCCGAGCGTGTTCAGCTGCGTTTTCTGCCTTTTGCTTTTCCTTTGCCGCATAGTCAGTGAAGAGATCCAACTGCTCCACCTCGTCCTGCTTGGGTACTTTTTCTTCATGAAGTAGACGATTTGCGCTGATACTGAGACGACGAACCAGCAACGCCTTGTCCACGATTCGATCATAGAGAGCGGTGATTGTTTCCAGTAGATCGTTTGCTGAAGATGTATAGGAGAAATTTTCTGTCCCTACAGCGTGCTTGGGAATCTTTCGTCCGTAACGGTCCGTGGTGGTTTCTCCGGCATACGCTGCGCCCCCTCGGGTGGGGGCCAGATTTTCAATGTCATAGCCTACAGTCAACACCAGCTGGTTGGTGACCAGTCCTTTATCTACCAGATCCAGTGCCAGCGAATCCGCCATCTCGCGGACTACCAGTCGCGCCTTATCAAAGGGATAGGGACACTGAAGCACCTGACCGGAAACGATACTCTTGTTTTCTGGCTTGTATGCCTTCACATCTGCAATGGTGCAGGGTTCCCAGCCCCAAGCATGGTCAATGAGCAGTTCTGCGTTGACCCCAAAGAGGCGGTAGAGCAGTTCCTCATTGTGATAGTCCGTGGGCTTCCCAATGGAACACCGGGCAATGTCGCCCATAGTGTACAGGCCATTCGCCTCCAGTTTGGTGGCGTACCCTCTGCCAACCCGCCAAAAATCCGTGAGAGGGCGGTGACTCCAAAGCAGTTTCCGGTAGGTCATCTCGTTTAGTTTGGCAATCCGTACACCATCCTTATCTGGCTGGACATGCTTTGCTACGATATCCATGGCGATCTTGGCCAAATATAGGTTTGGCCCCATTCCGGCCGCAGCAGTGATTCCGGTGGTTTTCAGTATATCCAAAATAATCGTCCGAGCCAGCTCTCTGTCAGTCATCTTATAGGTGTCCAGGTAGTTGGTGACATCCATGAAGACCTCATCAATGGAATATGGAAAAATATCCTCGGGAGCCAGATATTTCAGATAAACGCCATAGATTTTAGTGCTCCAGTCAATATAATGCGCCATCCGGGGTGGAGCAACAATGTAGTCCAGTGCCAGAGAAGAGTCTCGCTGTACTTCCGGGTCGTTCCAGGACGAACCAGTAAGCTGCCGTCCGGGAGCCGCCTGCCTGCGTCTGGCATTGACCTCTGCCACCTTCTGCACTACCTCGAAGAGCCGTGCCCGTCCCGAGATACCATAGGATTTTAGGGATGGGGTGACCGCCAGGCAGATAGTTTTTTCTGTGCGACGGAGATCCGCCACAACAAGGTTTGTTGTCATCGGGTCCAATCCGCGCTCCACACATTCTACACTTGCATAAAAACTTTTGAGATCGCAGCAGATGTAGGTTCGTTCCTTCATACCTGACTCACTTCCTTTCCCTATATAATGTGTACTGCTAATTTAACGCCATTATAGCACACTTGTTCTATGCCCGCTATTGTAAATTGTCACCATCATTATAGCGCCAAAAGCCCCAGCATTAAACCTACACTGAGGACGGCTATTGATAATGTGGTGTGTTTTCCTCACACCAAGCCAACACTGATTCCGAGTGCCTGGTTAACCTGTTGCATTTCGTAGTCGTTAAGTACTCCAATCCGATCCATGAGTCTGGACTTATCGATTGTGCGAATCTGCTCCATTAAGATTACAGAGTTGCAACGCAGTTTGTCTACCTGCCGATTGATACTAACATGGGTTGGAAGGTTTGTCTTTCTCCTACTGGTTATGGGAGCTGCAATCACAGTAGGGCTGTACCGGTTCCCGACATTGTTCTGGAGAATCACAACAGGACGGATACCACCCTGTTCAGACCCAACCACTGGCCGCAAATCTGCATAGTAAATGTCCCCGCGATAATATGTTTTCAAGAAACCCACCTCCTTAGTTTTTAGAGCTTAATACCACAAAAATAGGGACCGCTCCCACATCTCCCGCCTCTGGTTGGAATGCTTGCATACATGGCATATTCCGGTCAATAAACGGTACTTGGGCAGAAGCGGTCCCCATGGCTTCTGATATTAAGACTTCACATTTGTGTTGTCTTTATGCTGCGCTCGTATTCGACACTACTTCCCCAAGCGCAGAACCAGCGAATACAATGCTGGCTCATAGGGCGATTAGTCTGAACCACGGCTGGCTTCACCGTGTCATGGGAATCTCACCCCCGGCAGGATCTCTGTCGGCCGCCCTCCTTGCTTGCGTCTGGGACTGGACGGAAGTATCATTATCCCTGATGGAATCATTGCGATACAGCTTGCCACAGGCTGTTTTATGGACGAATGGACCCGCTTAGCACCTTATTTGGCCGTCGTTGATAGGTAATTATGCAGTTGAGCCTTCGAACTCTTATTCAATTCAATGTTTTCTTCGAGTCAATCTGCAACAGCACCTACAGGTGGTCTTGGCGCATTCTCCAATGTCGCTTGCCCCGGTCACGAGGCCTCATCAGGAAAGTATTCAGACAATCGGATATTCGGCTTTCAAGGTTCACGAGGGAGAGATAAATTTACCCCCTCACTACTAAGCCGAGTTCGTGAGGGGGTTGAGAACCAAAAATTTTTTATTTTGCTTTCATCATGGTTCTGAGCTTGTCCAAGACCTTCTGCCGGCGCTTATTGACACCCTTTTGGGAAATGCCAATCTGCTGTGCATATTCCCGTTCTGTCATGCACTCAAAGTACAACGCCTGTATCAATTCCATATCCTGCGGAGGAAGCATACCAAGGTATTGGTGCAGTTTTTCACGCAAGATACTGTAAATGGCAGAATCCTCAACTCGTTCAGAGGTCATGTCGGGGATCATGTCCTCACCAAGCAGTTCATCTGTGTCGAGGTCACTATATAAGACCTTGCCATTCCTTATGTCTTTCTCATCCAAAGTACGAGTGTATCGTTCAATACTGTAATATGCTCGATACACTTCTTTGCTAACATCTACCAGGATTCCATCTACCCGAATCCTGTATTTTCTTTCTTCTGCCATGTGGCAAACCTCCGTAGCTTCAAGATTTTGATTGGTGAATCAAAACCTCGGAGCTACGGGTACTTGGCAGTGAACGCCTCCCAGCGCATGCCGGCCCTCCTAATGCCGGGCAGAAAAAAAGCCGGGGGCGTTATAACGCCCTCCGGCTCATTCCTGCCGCCATATTTGCGGCAGGAATGAAAAAGGACCCGGTCACCGCGGAAAGCGGTGTCGAGTCCTTATGTTAAGTATTCAAATTTTAGAGCATACCTGCCACTGTAGCCAGTATAGCAGGTTCAAAATCGGAAGGGAGTAGGGATTCCGTCGGGGATGTATCGGGCTTTAGTCGGGATAAAGTCGGGGCATCCCATCCATCAATTCAGGGATAACATAGCCAAACAGACAGATAGAAAACAGATAAATCGCCTCCTTTTTTCGGTCATAAAACACGCTGCGCTCCATATTCAACTCATCCAGAAGCTCTTTTTCAGTACTGTTGAAACGGTAAATGAATTGCTTGCTGAGGATCTCATAGTACAACTCTCCTCGATCTGGATACCGCTTCAGGCGTAGTAATGCACGATTGATTACATCTACCAGCATTTGGCTTTGGATAACGCAGCAGACCTTCTCCTCAAAATCCTGCAAATCTATATCTGGAGCAAAGTTCTCCAGATAGCATAGTCCGGTACTCAGGTCCTGATCGCCCAATTCCCAGGCATACTCCTGGAGCTCTTGGGCTCGCTCACTCAACACCCAGACAACATCCCGATAAATTTTGAGAATCAACTTGCTCTTATGAAAAGCCACCGTGCTGTCCAGACCAAGTGATGAAAGTCTGCTGTGGCATTTGCGGATCGTTGCACTCTCTTTCCTCATGGTTTCCTCCTTCCTTGTTCGCTGGCCAGCGAACATTTTGGGCATAAAAACTTACCAGGGGCAGGTATAGGGTCCTGGTGAGGACCCTATATCCAAGGCACCCTTATTTACATTAAATTGTGCGACTGCAAGCGAATTTGCATAGCTTGTTTGGAAACCTCAAATATCTGAGCCATCTCTGCAACTATTTGCTCCATAGTTCTTCCGGAGCGGAGACGATAAAAACACTTTTTAATTTGCGGAAGCGGCATCAGAAGGGCTGTGGCCAACGCATCCGCTTGTCTCTCTATCACTCCATCGCTCTCGTCAGTAGAGCACTGTCCATTGTATGCTGCAATATTTCCAGTCCCAGAATACAGATTCTTATGTAGCACCCAGTGGGCCAGCTCATGGGCACATGTGAAGCGAAGTCGCCCGATACTGCGAGTTTCACAAAGGCGTTCATCAATCAGAATCGTTCCTTTTCTGACAGCAATGATTTTATACGACCGTTCATCCATATCATATAGGATGACGGGGCCGTCATCAAAGATGGTTTCTCCCAATACAGCACCATTTTTGCGGAGAATGTGATACTCCAGAATCAGGTCGAACTTTACTTCGATGATAGCTTCGATGGGGATCGGTCTCGGTTCACCACTCAGAAGCGAGCTGTCATATTCCATCAGGATTTTGCGTGCAATAGCTTCAACTGTCTCCAAGCGAATTCGCGGAACTGACACCGTAGGCCCCCCTTATCGCGGTCGATTTTTCATTTGCTCAATGAATGCCTGCCATTCCTCGTCAGTGGCATTCACATCTTTAGAAACACGAAGTGCTGCGCGAACGATATCCTTTTGCATGATATACTCTGGTAGATCGGCAGAAATCCTATTCCGAGACTTTGCAGCTAAGTCAAGCAGCCTTTCATGATCGGTTTTGCTGAGATCCAGATAGCGAGATATCCGTTCTACAAAATCACCTTCTGGTGCGGGACGACGGCTCTGCTCAACATCACTGAGATACCCACATGCAATACCAAGATGCTTTGCGGTTTCTCGCAGCGTTAGCCTAAGTTCTTTACGCTTTGCAGAGATAAACGCTCCAAAAGTCATGGTGACTTGCCTCCTGTTATTGAGGGTGTTCGCTGTGCAGCGAACTCTTAATTTCATTATAGTCAGAACAGGTGTTCTATTCAATGGCAAAAAAAAGAGTTCCCCGCAAGGTGTTAAAATTCTTTAACACCTTGCGGGGGTTCTCATATAAATGTACGAGCGATATCCTGCATTTTATCTACACAGGATTGGGGTGACAAAATTCGTATTTTTCCCATAAACTTAAATACCCACCCATAAAAGGTTCCGCTGGGGTTGACTTCAATTATCACTGTAAAGTGGGTATCATCATATGGAGATATCTCGATGTCTTCACCATAATGGTCAATGATGACCCGCATCAGCTCATTGGAACAGAGAAGTTTGACCTGCTCTGCATGCTCTGCCGCAAACATATCAACCATTTTGTTCGTATAGGCGGCTACATCAAAATCAGGCATTGGCTGGAACTTGGAATCCAACGGCTCCACGCTGGTCAGACGATCCACACGAAAATGGGCAATTCCCTTATGCTTATGAGAGTAACCAATCAAATAATAATGGTCGTTCTTCCACTCCAAAGCATAGGGGTCCAGAATATAGCGATATCCATCGTGTTTCAAGATTTTCTTTTTCTCTGGCGTGTACTCATAGTATTGGAAACTGATTTGGTGTTGATCCAAGATAGCAGTCTGAATGCTATCAATGATGTAATAGACCTTTTCGTTATGCGGCTTCACACGGCTGGAGAGGCTGGCCAACCTTTGGAGCTGTTCCGCCTGTTGGATGCTGGTCAACTGTCCCAGCTTTTGAATTAGTGCCTGAGATTTTTTCGCAGAAATCACCTTGGAGGATGCCACGGCATCTACAAGCATCTTCAACTCAGGATATTCAAAAATTCGGCTGCCAATGAAATATCTGTTTTGTGTGCTTTTGATTTGGACGATATCAATTCCTGCGCTGTCCAGCGCCTCCAAGTCAGTATAGACAGTTTGACGCACAGATGGAATCCCTTTGCTTTTGAGGTACTCTATCATCTCAGATACTGTAACCGCATGTGCTTCATCGGTTTGCTGATAAAGAAACCGCAGCAGCTCAATGATACGGATATTACTCTGCATTGTGATCACCTCCTAAATAGAGTTTTGTGCTCTCAAAATTATGCTCCTGCTGTTTCTCAGCGGCCTCCAGATGCATATTTTCCCATGTTGATGTCCAGCACCCCTCTGGGTGGCTGAATCAGAGCATCCTCATATTGGCACTTCCACTGAATCTCCCGACACATCTGGCCATCCGCCACGCCATCTATGGTTTCACCATCCTGAATGGGGTTATCATGTTCCAGAATGTAGGACGCCACATTGTAGGCATGGTTTACCACCCAATTGGGGTCCATGCCATGGAAGTGGTACTGGAGGTCAGGCAGAAACAGGGTGCCCATGCCCACCGTGTCGATGAGCATATCCTCCGTACCCTCAATGTTGAAGAATCGGACATTGACGCCAAAGCGGATGAACCGATCCGGGCCCTCAATCTGATGGGAGCGCACATCCTCTGCCAGAAACAGCTTGCCGCAGTTCT
>OJRV01002917.1_pt1 | contig 15294 bp, 10 predicted proteins | sample 1599241 | NCBI WGS metagenome assembly OJRV01 (sample SAMN04168656, study PRJEB22393) | human gut metagenome | biome: human gut microbiome; feature: stool | host: Homo sapiens | collected 2014-03-17 | reverse complement strand
TATTATCCAGAATACCAGGACTCTTAAGGAAGAGACTGTATAAGCAATTTTATATGCGATACAGTTTCTTTTGTCAGGAAATTTCGGAGCAATTTTAACCGTTCTTTGTTCATCGGTTGCAGGACTTCCGGTGCCATTTGCACCAGTACATTTACTCTTCATTAATCTTTTGACGGATAGTCTTCCGGCAATTGCGTTAGGCTTAGAGCCGGATAGAAGTGAAGTGATGAGTGAAAAACCGAGATTGGCAGATGAGTCGATATTGACAAAAGATTTTCTTAGCAAAATCGGTCTGGAAGGTTTGGTAATAGGAGCAATGACAATGATCAGTTTTTTGACAGGATACAACCAGAATGGTACATTGCTTGGAAGCACGTATGCTTTTGGAACTCTTTGTCTGGCACGTTTGTTTCATGGATATAATTGCAAATCAGATCATCCGGTCATTTTTACAAAAGGTCTCTTTCATAACAAGTGGCTTCAGGGAGCATTTGTGTTAGGTGCAGTACTCATTACAACAGTACTGACGGTTCCTGGTTTCCATAACTTATTCAAAGTGGAAACGTTGAATCTGATGCAGCTTGGATGTGTATATTTATATGCTTTTGCAAGCCTTCTGATTATTCAATTACTTAAGTGTATACGTATGAAACTAAGAAAAAGAGGGGAAAGATAGTGGATTTAAGTAGATGTTCTATGAAAAAAATTCGAGAACTGATTGTGTTTACGGCATTTCTTGTAGTTGCTTTGTGGAAATTCGATGTGGTGATTGAAGTGCTGAAGTCAATATGGAAAATTGTGTTTCCTTTTGCGCTTGGTGGTGCAATTGCCTTTGTGATTAATGTACCAATGAGTTTCCTAGAAAAGAAAATGCTCGGAAAGATAAAAGAAAATAATAAAATAGGAAAAAAAGCTGCGAGACCGATAAGCCTGCTTCTTACAATTATATTGGTAGCAGGTGTCATTATATTGGTAATGTTTGGTGTGATTCCACAGCTTACACAGACCATGGGAAATCTGATGACGAGTATTTCAGATTTTATTCCACAGATGCAAAACTGGATTCGAGAATTTTCACATGATAATCAGGATATTATGAAATTGGTAGATCAGCTGCAGTTTCAGCCTGATCAGGCAATTAAATGGGGAATAAGTCTTCTTGGAAACGGAGTCGGAAATATGATGAATACGACGATGTCAGCAGTAGGTTCCATTGCCAGTGGATTAGCGACCTTTTTTATTTCGTTTTCCTTTGCATGCTATATTCTTTTTCAGAAGGAAAAATTACATTTACAGGTAAGAAAAGTGATTTTCGCTTTTATTCCAAAACAAAAAGCAGATGCAATTCTTAACATATGTTCGCTGACATATCGGACATTTGCAAATTTTCTTACAGGGCAGTGTCTGGAAGCAGTAATTCTCGGAATGATGTTTGTTATCACGCTAAGTATTTTAAAAATGCCATATGCACTTTTAATTGGAATTTTGATCGCGTTTACCGCATTGGTTCCTATCTTTGGAGCCTTTATTGGCTGTGCCGTGGGAAGTTTTCTGATCTTTATGGTAAATCCAAAACAGGCAGTTTTATTTATTATAGTTTTTCTGCTTTTGCAGCAGATAGAAGGTAATCTGATCTATCCTCATGTGGTTGGCGGATCAGTAGGACTTCCATCAATTTGGGTACTGGCGGCAGTTACAATCGGCGGAAATCTTATGGGAATTATAGGTATGCTGATTTTCATTCCACTTGTATCGGTATTTTATACTATATTCCGGGAGTTCGTATATCTGCGCCTAAAAAAACAACATATAAAACGAGTAACGAGAACGGATGTGGAAGAGTATGCGGAGGAGGAAATTGCGTCATCCTTTATTGTGCCGAATGAAAAATAATGATTTGATACAAATATAAATGAAGTGTAATGCCGATTATTAAGACGTTATAAAAATAGATTACGAAGGAAGAAGATATTATGAAGAAAATAGGAATCATGACAGACAGCCACAGTGGAATTTTGAGTGAAGAAGCGCAGAGACTCGGAATTAAGGTACTACCGATGCCTTTTTATATCGGAGAGAAAGTGTATCGTGAAGGAGTAGATCTTTCCAGAGATGAATTTTATGATATGCTTCGAAAGGGCGTAGATGTATCTACATCTCAGCCGTCACCAACAGAAGTTATGGATATGTGGAAAGAGATGCTGAAAGAATATGAGGAGATTGTTTATATTCCTCTTAGCAGTGCTTTAAGCGGGTCCTGTATGACAGCAGAAGCCATGGCAAATGAAGATGAATTTGCCGGTAAGGTGTTTGTCGTAGATAACGGTCGTGTGGCAACCCCGATGCATCGTTCTGTTCTTGATGCAGTAGAAATGGCAAAAGAAGGATACAGTGTAGTCGAAATCAAGAAAATTCTTGAAGAAACCAGAGAAAAAATGACAATTTATATCGGGCTCAGCACACTGAAATATCTCAAAAAAGGAGGAAGAGTCAGCTCTGTGACAGCTTTGGCAGCAGATGTCCTGAATATCAAACCTGTTATGCATTTCAGCACAGGAAAGCTTGATATCTACCAGAAATGCCGTGGTATGAAGAAATCACGTAAAGTTATGATCGATGCAATGAAGCATGAGCTGGAAACGAATTTCCGAGAAGAATATGCTGCTGGTAAAGTGTACCTGATGGCGGCGTCCAGCAGTACCGATGAAGTGACAGAAGAATGGGTAAACCAGATTAAAGAAAGTTTCCCGGGAATGGAAGTCATGTGTGATAAACTTTCCTTCGGTTTGTCCTGTCATATCGGTCCGGATGGACTGGGAATCGGATGCACCTGTAAGCCAGTGTAAAAAACTGCTCCGGAGAAGATAAAATAAAAGATTAGGGTGTCAAAAGGTTTATAGCCTTTGATATAAATTTGTAGGTATAAAAACAGTGGCTTTCTATGACAGAAAACCACTAAAATGATGCTTAACTGAATGGCATTGCTTTATCACCACTTTGAAAATGGTTGTTTTATGGCGGATAGTCAGACAGTTTTGGATATAAGAGATGATCTGGGAACAACCATGAATGAATGCAGGGAAGTGACCGAAAAGTACCGCACAGGACGGAGTGCATATTTACGGCTCGGACAGTTGTTTATGAGATTGTTTGCAGGACTATTATAGCAGAAAGAAGAGGTGTTCGATATGTGTACAGCAGCAACTTACAAAACAAAAGATTTTTATATGGGCAGAACGCTTGATTATGAATTTTCCTATGGGGAACAGATCACGATAACGCCAAGAAATTACGAATTTGATTTCCGGTTTGCCGGGAAGATAAAAAGCCATTATGCTTTGATCGGAATGGCATTTGTTGCAGAAGGTTATCCGCTTTATTATGATGCTGTTAATGAAAAAGGCCTTGGAATGGCAGGTCTTAATTTTGTCGGCAATGCGGCATATGAAGAGGCTTTGCCGGAAGATGAAACAGAAGTCAGCCAGGTGGCACAGTTCGAGTTCATCCCATGGATCCTTACACAGTGTGCTACTGTAGCAGAGGCGAGAGAGAAGCTGGCAGCAATGAGACTGACAGGTACAGCATTCAGTGAACAGCTGCCGACAGCACAGCTTCACTGGATCATTGCAGACAAAGACTCCTGTATCGTTGTTGAGTCTATGAAAGATGGGCTGCATGTATATGATAATCCGGTAGGAGTGCTTACCAATAATCCACCATTCCCGAGTCAGATGTTTGCACTGAATAATTATGCCGGAGTATCCAGAAAACAGCCGGAGAGTACTTTTGCAGGAGTATTACAGCTTGATGCATATAGCAGAGGAATGGGTGGAATGGGAATACCTGGAGATCTTTCCAGCCAGTCAAGATTTGTGAAAGTTGCCTTTACAAAATTAAATTCGATCTCCGGTGAAGAAGAGGATGAGAGTGTAAGTCAGTTCTTCCATATCTTAGGATCCGTAGATCAGCAGCGTGGATGCTGTGAGGTGACAGAAGGCAAATATGAGATCACGATATACACGTCCTGTTGTAATACAGCAAAAGGTATTTATTATTATACGACTTATGATAATCATCAGATCACAGCGGTTGACATGCATGCGGAAAATCTGGATTCAGATCAGCTGATCTGTTATCCGCTTCTGTCCAAGGGCGAAGTCAGATGGCAGAATAAATAATACGAAAATGCACGGAGAAAGCATAACGCAGAACAACAGGAGGAAAGACCATGAAAGAAGTTAAAACACCGAAAAAACCACTGGCATATTATGTTGTGGTCAAGCTTTTTTGTAACACTTGTGACTAAAAAATAGCGCTTATCAATTTATGCTGCCGTCCTTGCTTCATATGGGGTTCGATAACCATTATAACTGTGTGGACGAACATGATTATAATCAACGTATGCAAATTCTTCTACCTTTTGAAACTATTCGAATGATACGATGTCTTGGAGTTCTTGCTATGAGTGCTCTGATACTAGTACAACATTTTTTTGGGGATCACTCATTTGATGGAGAAACCTTTTTACCCAAGGAATCCTTTTATAATGGTGAGGCTGCGTATTTGTTAAATCAGTCATCTGCTACATGGGGACAGAATTTATCTTCGGAAAATTCGCTCCCAAATCCCTGTGCATCTGACAAGTATAAGGTTTATAAGGGGTGTACCGGATATACCAATGATGCAAGCGAGGCACATCACAATGTCAAGAATGGCTTCTGTACCAATGCCGGATGTGATTATTATGAAAAACCACATTACAATGAAACAGATGGAGTCTACGAGATCAGTAATGCCGGACAACTATATGCCTACGCAGATAATGCACAGACAGTTTATACAAAGGGTGCAAGGCATACAGCAGATATCGTAGTAAATGAAGGAACATTGATTCAGGAGGATGGTACTCCTGTTGCGAAGATGGATGACATTAGGATGTGGGACGAGGTGTTCAGAACATCTGGATATCCATACAATAACCAAAAGCTTGTATTTGATGGTAACAATCATTCTATCAGTGGACTGTATGCGAACGGAAGCGGACCGCAGGGTTTCGCGTTATATAATTATGGAACGATAAAGAATCTGCAGATTAAGAATTCGGTATTCATATCAACGGATGGCAACGCAGGAGGCATTGTTGCAGGTTTTCCTATTGGACCGGCTGACTATAAGGTAGTGTTTGTCGGCGTTTTTACAGTTTGTTTTGGAATTTTGTCGACCGCGAGGGTCAAAAAAAGAGAGGTGTTTTTGTTGCGTAGCAAGGTGCTTTTTGCAAACAGCCTTTGCTATTTCAACACCTGTGTCTTTCCTATGTATTTTCCCATCGTTTCACCTTGTTGTTAAGGAACGGCAGGGCGCCGTACCTATGGCAGAGCGTTATTTTGCATTTCTTCGAATTCTTTTTCCGGAAGATACATCGGGGTCACCTCCTGTATGGATTTATTTGTTCGCGAGAAACAAAAAACGGCCGCACTATGCTTTGTGGCATAGTACGACCGCTTGCGGACGCAGACAGAAAAACCGTCTTGTTATGACGGCTGTGTGCCTTATGTTTTGAAAGTGTACACGGTTGTTAGGGACATCTCCTTGTTTTCATAACTACCTCGCTGTATGGGGGATTCATTGATTTTATTCTATCCGATGCAAGAGCAACTGTGAAGAGCGCATAAGTTTGATATACACAGTATACATTGCATTCGGTAAAAAATTTGTCGGGTTAGGTAGAATGGAGCAAATTTTGTCTGTTTCAGGCGCCGAATGCTTACACATGGCGGGATTAGGCCAAAAAAGCACAGCGAATGAATATCCGCTGTGCTTAAAAAGGATAGTTTATTTCTGCCGAGAACCTTGTTTAGATGACAAGGCTTCTCCTTATCAGGATTGCTTGTTGTGATTTCATATTTGACTGTTATTACGGCATTGTCAGCCGGCAATTACACCTTCTCGAATTTCTTAATCGGCACAGCGATTTGAGTAATATAATCGGCACTGTTATCGCCTCGGTTGGGTGGTCCCTCTAAATAAACGGAGCGTAACCGTCCTGCGGGTTTAATGCCGTTTTTGCTCACATGTTCCATCAGCACCCGCATGGCTTCGGCAGTTCCTTCATACGGTCCGCGGTAGTAGATGCACAAGGCGTGCGTTTCGTCAAATTCCATGCGCTCGACCCCGTCAAAGCTCTCGTCCACCGGAATACAGCACATCAAATCAAGAATACCCAGGTCATCCGTCATGCGCACGGTGAACATACGTGCCACCATGGACATTTTTCCGGTTCTGGCGGCGGCAATGTAGGTGTCCCGCAGTTTAATAGCTGCCTCGGCAACATCTTTACACCGATATTCCCGACAAAAGCACACCTGACGCGGCAGAACGGTTTTATGCACTGTGAAATCGCCTTGCTTTGCCGAACGCACCTGAAGCATCTGAATATTTCTGTCCAGCATTTTCCGCAGCTCATAAAGCTTATCTAAAAGCTTATCCATATTTTCGGTGTCGTAGTAATATTCCGCTACCTCCTTTAAGGAAAGACCGAGCGCCTGTAGCGAACGGATAGAGCGGATCTGCGTCATGTTGTCTGCCGAATAATAGCGAAAGCCGTTGGTTTCGTCCTTTACCGCCGGTGTCAGAAGTCCCATATTTTCGTATACAAGCAGTGCCTTGCGGGTGACTCCGAGTATTTTTGTAACTTCTCCGATTTGAAATAGGCTGTTATCGTGTTTTTTCATCATTATTTCACCAAATTTCTGTAAAAGTTATTGACTCGTCCCCTAAGGTACGATTTACAATATAATATATCGTAAAAGAAAGAATAATGCAAGTTCAATGCAAAAAGGAGAATACCGCTATGAAGAAAAGATTATTAAGTGTATTTCTATGCTTGTGCATGGTGTTTGGTTTAGTTCCGGCCACGGTGTGGGCGGAAACAACAAACGGGCACACCCACTACCTTTGCGGGGGCAGCACCTGTAACGGCAGCGGTCACGAAAACGAAACCTACAAGACCACATTTGAAAAGGAGATTAAGCAGGAGGGCAACACGCTGAAAATAGGCGACAAATCCTGGGCATCGACAAAAGTCAGTAACAATACATTCTACATACTTCCTGCGGGCACTTACTACCTCGGCAGTGACATTAGCCCGGAGTATACCATTAAGATTGAGAACAATGTCACCCTCTGTCTCAACGGGCACAAAATCACGGCCGCAGACGGAATGGATGCCATCTATATGACCGGCGGCAGCTTCACCCTCACCGACTGCAAGGGCGTCGGCACGATCACCCATGCAAGCAGCAAGACCGGCAGAGGCGTGTATGTGAGTTCCGGCACCTTCAATATGTACGGCGGCTCTATTACCGGCAACAAAGCCCAAGACGCCCAAGGCAGAGGCGGCGGCGTGTATGTGTACAGCGGCAGCGGCACCTTCAATATGTACGGCGGCAGCATCACCGGCAATCGTGCCACCGGCGATGGCGGCGGCGTGTATAAGAGCGGCAGCAATTCATCATTCAATATGTACGGCGGCAGCATTACCGGCAACACCGCCAACAGCTATGGCGGCGGCGTGTATGTGGACGGCGGCGGATTCACCATGTCCGGCGGCACCATCGGCGGCACGAAAACGGGTGAGACCAACACGGCCACCTATGGCGGCGGCGGCGTATATGCGAAGGCCAACTTCGAGATGACCGGCGGCAGCATCACCGGCAACGAAACCAACAGAGGCGGCGGCGTGTATGTGACCGGCAAAGGTAGCTTCACCATGTCCGCGTCCGCCGACGGCCAAAACATCCCCTCCATCACCGGCAATAATGCCACCGAAAACGGCGGCGGCGTGTATGTAGTTGGCAGCAGCAGCACCTTCGAGATGACCGGCGGCAGCATCACCGGCAACAATGCCGCCTATGGCGGCGGCGTGTGTGTTAGCAAAAACGGCAGCTTCGAGATGTCTGGCAGTTCCTGCATCACCAACAACAAAGCCAACGCCTACGGTGGCGGCGTGCATATAAGCTACGCCAGCGCTACTTTCACCATGAAGGGTGGCAGCATCACCGGCAACAATGCATACAAATCTGATTACATATCAACCTTCGGCGGCGGCGTGTGTGTGGGCAGCGGTATCTTCACCGTCAGCGGCGAGGTGACCGTCACCGACAATACCAAGGGCGGCACAAAGGGCGCAGACGGCAAGTTCACCGGCGACACGAAGAACAATGTCTATCTTCCCACCGGCAAGACCATCACCATTGGCACCGACAAATTGTCCGAGGGTGCGCAGCTCGGCGTGACTGTGAGCGGAGACTATGGCGATTACCCGTTCACCTCCGGCTGGAATGCCAATATAAGTGACAAAACCCCATCCGACTACTTCATCTCCGATACCGACGGATATGTGGCCAAGTTGAACGGCAGTGAACTGAAAATGGTTACCCATGTGCATAACTGGACTTACACCGCAAGCGGTGATACCATTACCGCAACCTGCAAAAATTGTTCGAATAATAACGGTAACGATTTCAGCGGCGGCAGCGTGACCATTCAGAAACCCGAAAAAACAAAATTTAACGATGGAAAAGATGAAAATGCGAAAGTAGAAAGTGTAGGCTGGTTCGGCAAAGCCCCATCCGTCGCGTATGCGGTCAAGGACGGCAATGCACTGTCGGCTGCCCCTGTGAATGCGGGCACATACACGGCCGGCATTACCCTTGGCAATGTCACTGTCAGTGTGACCTATATCATTGATAAGGCTACGCAGACGGCTCCTACCGGTCTGACAACCAAAGGGGATATTAAGAACAGCGGCACCGGCGAGATTAAGAACACCGCCGAGGACATGGAGTATAACATTTCTGCCAATGCCACCACCGGCTGGATCACTTGCGACAATGGTAGCACCAGGGTCGCCCCCGGTACCTACTATGTGCGCTACAAGGAAACCGACAACTACTTAGCAAGCGCCGTTTCTGCCGCGCTGACAGTCAAGGCGCACACACATTCCGGCGGCAATGCGACTTGCCAAAAAAAAGCGGTTTGTGATGGATGCGGGCAGGAATACGGTGAGCTTGGCAACCATAAGTTTACCGAAACGGTTAGCAAAATGTATCTTAAATCGGCTGCGACCTGCCAAAGCCCCGCAGTATATTACAAAAGCTGCCTTGTTTGTGATGAAAAATCCTCCGAGACATTTGAATACGGTGAGAAGGATTTTTCAAATCATATCGGCAATACATATTTAGTGGGACAAAAGGAAGCCACCTGCTACGCAGAAGGCTATACCGGCGATACTTATTGCTCTACCTGCAATCATGAGATAGAAAGAGGAACATCTATTGCGAAAAACGCTCATAACCCTGCGTCGGTTTGGACAACGGATGAAACCGATCACTGGAAAGAGTGTCAGACTGTCGGCTGCGGCAATATCATTGATAAAGCACATCATTCCGGTGGAGAAGCCACCTGTGTGAACAAGGCTATCTGCGAGGTATGCAAGATTGAGTACGGTGATGTAGACGCAACCAACCACAAGAACACCGAAATTCGCGGCGCAACCGATCCCACCTGCTGTGAAGCCGGCTATACCGGCGACAAATGGTGCACCGACTGTAACACTAAAATCGAATCAGGCAGTGAAATTTCCTCAACCGGCAATCATACCGATGTTGACGGCAAGTGGGAATCCGACGGCACAAATCATTGGCATACCTGTTATTTCGGCACAAAGTTTGATATTACGGCGCACAACGGCGGTGAGGCAACCTGCAAATCCCCGGCCGAATGCTCTGAATGCGGACATTCTTACGGACCGCTTGACGCAAACAATCATAAGGGCACAACATATCTAAAGAACCAAAAGGAAGCCACCTGCTTTGAGGAGGGCTATACCGGCGATATTTATTGCAGCGATTGTAATGAGAAAATCGCAGACGGACAGTCCATTGCGAAGAATGCTCATAATCCCGCATCTGTCTGGACTACCAATGAACACGATCATTGGAAGGAGTGTCAGACTGTCGGCTGCGGAAATGTTATAGACAAAGCGGCACACAGCGGTGGTGAGGCTACTTGTGTAAGTAAGGCAGTTTGTGAGGTTTGCAAGGCGCAGTACGGTGATGTAGACGCAACCAACCACAAGCACACCGAAATTCGGGATGCAAAGCCCGCTACCGAGCAGGAAAAGGGCTACACCGGTGACACATGGTGCATCGATTGTAATAAGAAAATTGCAACCGGTTCGGAAATTGCCATGCTTGAGCATAAACTTACGTTAGTAGAGGCAAAGGATGCTACCGTAACGGAGCAAGGCAATATAAAGTATTATTATTGCGAAAACTGCGGTAAATATTTTGCGGATGTAGCCGGCACAAAAGAGATTTCTCTCAGCGAAACCGTTATTAAAAAGCTTCCTACTGAGATTATAGAAGGCAATAATGCTACCGTAAACAACGGAGAGAAGAAATCCTTGACATTCCGTTCCAATGCGGCATTTGCCGATTTCATTCGTGTAGAGCTTGACGGCAAAACTCTTGATGAAAAGGATTATACAAAGGCAGAAGGCAGCATTATAGTTACCTTGAATAACAATTTTGTTTCTACACTTTCCGTCGGTGAGCATACGCTCGGAATCGTTTCGGAAAGCGGAACGGCAACTGCAAAGTTCACGGTGAAAGCGTCCGAGATTCCGAACGAATCTCCCAAAACAGGAGATGACAACATGGTTGCCGTCTGGAGCTTTGCGGCGGTGCTCTCACTTGCTGTTCTCGGTTTCACTACCGTAGTATCAAAGAAAAAGCGAGCAAAATAAAAAGAATTGCGGCGGCAACGTAACTATACGCTGCCGCTGCAATTTTATATGGAGAGGGTTTTTATGGCAAAAGAATATTTATATAAAGCCTACGGCAGCAAGCTTGCTGCGCTGAATAAGCGGCGTAAAAAAAAGCGTAATACCATGAAGAAAGCAATGTTTTCGGCGGCGATAATAATCACTGTTGCGGCAGCTGTAATTTTAATTATTGCCCAATTCGGTAAAAAATCAAATGAATTGGTCGGCACCTGGAGATATGATGAGCATACGCAATATGTTTTTGAAAAGGACGGTACAGGCAAATTACTTGCCGATGATGTGACATATTCTTATGCCTACACCGTCAAGGGTAAAAAGCTCATCCTCGATTTTACAGAGGATATTGTCCGCGATTGCGATTATACCTTTTCGGTAAACGGAACCGCCTTAACACTTATCGGCGGTACAGGAACCGATGGCGGTAGCTACAAACTTAACAAAGAGTAAATGAGCAAATAACCAAAGGAGCCTTCAAACGGAACAAACAGTCAAAAAAACAGCACAAGCGGTAAAAAAATAATTTGATTTAACTCTTTCACAGCAGAAAGAAAAAAGGCAGCGGCGGTGAATGTGATTTCGCCGTTGCCTTTTGATAACAAGCTGTTTGCTGCGGCTTAATGGAACATTACTGTTTTTCTTTTCTGCTGATATATCTTTTCAGTTGGGTAGTTCACTTTCTCCTTCCACCGTGACAGGTGGCACCTGTCACCGAATGGGCGCAGTTGCCCCTTGGCGGAAAAATTCCTTGAAAAACTGTTCTTTTGAAGGTTATGTAAAAGGAGCAAAGTATGCAGGGGGAATCGCCGCAGTCGGCCATAAAATAAGCAAAAGCAGGACGCTGGGTTGGTGTAAAGAGCGGTATGTTTGCATGCCATGATAACAGCATAAAAACAGAAGCAGGATATGTTACTGTTGACTATGTAGAATACAAATAATTTATAGAAGAGAGTTCCAGAACCCTGAAATGATTTTAAAATTGATAGGGTTTTGGAGCTTTTTTTCTGTATTATTTGCATTTTTGATTTTTATTTACGTAGACGAAGATAACTGACTGTGTTAATCTTCAAGTAAAGATTATTTTAATAACGGAGGAAAAAAATGGCTAAAAGTTGTTGTAACAAAGCATGTATTGTTCAGGGGGAAAAATATCGTTTTTCGGTGCTTACGCCGTTTATGATGAGAATGGAATATTCAGAGACTGGTGTGTTTGAAGATTTACAGACGCAGACTGTGCTTAACAGGGAATTTCCGGTACCGGAATATTCAGTGACACAAAGTGACGACCGCCTTGAGATAGAGACAGAAGCATTTCATATGATATACGATAAAAAGAAATTTAGTGAAGAAGGACTTTTTATAGATGTAAAATATGATTTTACCAATTACGGTGGAAGGTGGTATTTTGGTGCAAAGACGTATAGTTTTCCGCCTCGGGAGCATAATCTCAAAGGCACAATGAGAACTCTTGACAGGGCTGACGGGGAAGTTGAACTTGAATACGGGCTTATGGATAAGAGTGGAAGGACGTTTTTTGATGACAGCAAATCGTTTGTGTTTGATGAAGAAAATATGCCATCAAAAAGGAAACATGAAGAGATTGATGTTTATTATCTTGCATATGGGCGTGATTATTTTGCGTGTCTGCGTGATTTTTATAAATTATCGGGGGCTGTTCCGCTTCTTCCAAGATACGCTCTTGGAAACTGGTGGAGCAGGTATTGGAAATACAGTGAAGAAAGTTACATTGAGCTGCTGACGGAATTTGAAAAAAGAAATATACCATTTTCCGTTGCTGTTATGGATATGGACTGGCATATAGTCGATGTGCCGATGGAATCTGGCGGCGGATGGACAGGATATACATGGAATAATGATTTATTTCCGAATCCGGAAAGATTTTTGTCATGGTTGCATGAACATAATTATCATGTAACACTTAATGTCCATCCGGCATCAGGTATCCGGAATTTTGAAAAAATGTATAAAGATATGGCAGAGTATCTAGGAATTAATCCTGACAGTAAAAAAACTATAGAGTTTGATATGACTAACAAAGAGTTTGTTGAGGCGTATTTTAAGTTTGTACATCATCCACATGAAAATGCTGGAGTTGATTTCTGGTGGATAGACTGGCAACAGGGCAACAACGGAGGAGCAAGCGGAATTGACCCATTATGGATGCTTAATTATTTTCATTTTAAAGATATGGAAAAAAGAGGCAGAAGAGGACTTATTCTTTCGAGGTATGGCGGACTTGGAAGCCATAGGTATCCGATAGGATTTTCTGGAGATACGATAGTTACATGGAAATCGCTTGAATTTCAGCCTTATTTTACAGCAACGGCATCAAATGTGGGATATACGTGGTGGAGTCATGATATAGGCGGTCATATGAACGGATATAAAGACAACGAGCTTGCATTAAGATGGTATCAGTTTGGTGTGTTTTCACCGATAAACAGGCTTCACAGCAGCTCTAATCCGTTCTGTGGAAAAGAACCATGGAATTATCCTGAGCCATACTGCAGTGATATGGAAAAGATTTTAAGATTCAGGCATGCACTTATTCCATATATGTACACACTTAATTACAGATGTCATTGCGAGCATATTCCTGTAATAATACCAATGTATTATTATTATCCATTTGAGGAGAAAGCATATAGTTATAAAAATCAATATTTTCTTGGTAGTGAAATGCTTGTGTGTCCTGTTACAACAAAGATTGATGAAGATTCACAAAAAAGCGGTGAGGAATGTTTTATACCAGCCGGAATATGGACAGATATATTTACCGGTGATGTATACAATGGCGGTAAAAATGGAAAAAGTCAGATTTTATGTAGAAATCTTCAAAGTATTCCTGTGCTTGGACGTGCAGGTGCAATAATACCGCTTGCTTCGGAATGTGGCAGTAATGATATTATTAATCCGAAAAAAGTTGATGTGGTTATATGTCCAGGTGCATCAAATACATTTGTTATGTACGAAGATTCTGGAGATGGATTTGACTACGAAAAAGGCGAATATGCTTTGACAGAGTTTGTGCTCGACTGGAATGAAGATAAGGCAAAAATAAGCATAGATGTAAGCGGTGACTTATCGGTAATTCCACGAAACAGAAAGTACCGTTTTATATTAAGAGGATTTGCACGTGGTATAAGATTTGAAAATGCAGATAATGCCAAATACGATATAAAAACAAATACATGGACAGTTACATGTAACTGTGATGGTGCGTCAGAGCTTGAAATATTTGCTGATAATGAAGAAAACAATCTTGTATACAACGGTGAAAATGTTAATGATAAAATATATGATTTTCTTCTGCAGGCACAGATGGATAATAATGACAAGAGAAGTATTTACAGATTATTTACATCCGGTGAGAACAAAAATGTTATTATATCAAACATTATGTCTATGAAACTTAATGATAAAGTTACAGCTGCAATTATAGAATATCTTTTGAGATAATGTATAATAATGCAAAAATAAAGTAAAATCTGAGTAAAATTTTATTTTTCTGTTGACATTAAAAAATGATATATTATAGTAAAAAAAGATTTGGATAAGAGTTATCCAACATGCAGACCACATGGTTATATTACATGTTAAGCCTTGCGGACGGGCGGGTCGGTTGCCGAGTGTGACAAGGACACACATTATTGATTGGGTTAGAAGCCCAAGTTTTATAAGTTGATTTTTAAAATTATCATGCGAAGGTGCATATCATCTTGTGAAACGGTCAATAAGAGCGGTAACAGTGACTTACTTGGATAAACTCTGAAAGGTCAGAATCTCAGTGCTTTGTATATATGAAGTAATATGTATACGTACATGTACAGGGATTAATAAAAGAATGATTGAATATACCACAGGCGTGATTAATTTAAAATTAATCACGCCTTTTTGTGCCTTACAGCACACATTTTACGTTGGCAGCAAGCCAAAGTCCGTATTTTACGAAAATTTAGAATTTGTATTATACGGAAATCTGGCAACCGTTGCGATAATATAATGGCAGGGAGAGAGGAAATGGATTTAAAAAGACAGGCATCAGCTCCATTGTATGAGGCTATCGAAAGATTCAGGAAAAAAGAATAGTGCCGTTTGATGTTCCGGGACATAAACGTGGCAGAGGCAATCCCGAACTTGTCGATTTACTTGGTGAACGATGTGTGGGAATTGATGTAAATTCAATGAAACCGCTTGATAACCTTTGTCATCCGGTTTCGGTAATAAAAGAGGCAGAAGAACTGACGGCAGATGCGTTTGGTGCAGAGCATGCTTTTTTCATGGTTGGTGGAACAACGCAGGCGGTACAGAATATGGTACTTTCAGTCTGTAAGGCAGGCGATGAGATTATTGTTCCAAGAAATGTTCATAAAAGTGGTTCTATGTCAAGATTTAGTACAAGTTAAAATGAGAAATTTTTCCCCATTTTA
>OJRV01002915.1_pt1 | contig 15298 bp, 10 predicted proteins | sample 1599241 | NCBI WGS metagenome assembly OJRV01 (sample SAMN04168656, study PRJEB22393) | human gut metagenome | biome: human gut microbiome; feature: stool | host: Homo sapiens | collected 2014-03-17 | reverse complement strand
GATCGATACGGCATCGATATATTTTGCCATTTCTTCTGCGATCGGCTTTTTATTGAAGAGTTCGCCAAGTCCGTTGGTATTGACGCGAAGGAGAACTTCCGGATGTTTTTCTTTCATGTATTTTGCAGCAGCAATCAGATTATCGTAGGCACAGGTCGGTTCCCCGTAGCCGCAGAAGACGGCTTCCGGATAATTTGTAAAATCAAAAGCATCAATAGCTACCTTGATCTCTTCGAAAGAAGGATTGTGGTCGTGCCAAAGTTCTGTTGCCTCTCCGATGGCTTCATGCTCGTTACGGATGCAGAAAATACATTTGCAAGTGCAGCGGTTGGTGATGTTAAAATATGCATTGTTTTTAAATGTGTAAATAATATCTGACATTATAATAAAATCTCCTCTTTGAAAGTCAGGCGGATATTCAAGAACCACCTGTCATTTGCGTATAATTAAATATTTGGCTAAATTCCAAATTTGTTTTTCATTGTATTCTTGAAACCGGCTTTGTCAAGAGTGGAACCAAGAATGATAAAGATCACAGCACTTCCGCCTGACTGGGCAAGGGTTCCTACAATCGAAGGAATCAGTGCACCCCAGGTTCCGAACAGGATTACATCTGTGATATAATATCCAATAAAGGAAATTACAGCGGCAACAATAACGCCGACACAGTTGTGTACATTCACGATCTTGTCCTTTTTACATGTGATCGGAAGGGAGATCAGCATCTTGATGATGAAGGTTGCAGGTGCATATACCGGGGCAGTCAGGATATCTGCCATGGCACCACCGATTGCACCAGCAAACATGGCATATGGTGTTGGGAGGAATGCAGCGGCAAGATAGATCAGAGAATCTCCGATGTGTACATATCCGCCATTTACACCAAATGGAATATGGAAAATATAAGCAGTTGTCACACAGATCAGTGCTGCAAAAAGAGCTGTTGAAGTCAGTCTGGAGACTTTCTGATGAGAAAGTGCATTTGCAGATGGTTCCGGATTGTTAATGGTTGTAGATGACATGATAGTTACCTCCCTGGGTTTTATTTATTTTGTAAATGTCAGTCAAGCAGCATAGAAAGATGGGATTCAAAATTGATTCCATCATTGCGCGGAATCTGGTCGGCAACGGTGTCAATCAGAGATTTTTCGATAAACCGGCATGCTTTTTCCACGCCTGCAGCTGCACTTTTTCCCTGTACCATCGAGGCACATACGACAGCGGAGAGCAGGTCACCGGTGCCAGAATAGCTTTCTCCGTGAATTCCAGAGGAAATGACGCTTATCTGGTCGTTCTCGAGAACCAGATTGTAATATTTTACGGTATCATCAGAAGGAGCCTGATAAAGAATACCGGTGACGATGATCGTCTGGATCTGCGTTTCTTTCGTTTCTTTCAAAGGAGCGGCAATCCGGGCAATCCGGTCCAGATAATCCGGTTCGTCCTTATACTTGGTAAGCCCTGCAAAATCAGAGTGTGTTAAAAGACACAGCTCGGTAAGATTTGGCGTGATCACATCGGCATGGGATACAAGCTTCTGCATCTGCTGTTGGAGTCTGGGAGTGAAAATGTCATATTTGACACCGGAATCTCCCATGACCGGATCGACAAAGAGCAGGGTGGAAGGGGTTCTGAACTTCTCACAGAAATTCAGGATTTTTTCCGCCTGATCTGCGCTGCCGAGATATCCGGTACTGATCGCATCCAGGGTAAGACCACGTTTTTGCCATTCTTCTGTGTAATGATCAATCTTGTCGGTAAAGTCCGTACAGTAATAGCTGTCGTAGCCGGTCTGATTGGTTAAAACTGCCGTTGGCAGAGGACAGGCCTGCACACCCATGACGGAAAGAACCGGGATCGCAGCTGTCAGAGAGCATTTACCAAGACCGGACAGATCATTGATAACAGCGACTCGTTTTATCATTGAAGTATCCTTTCCGAAATACAAAGTGAAAAATTCTTGCATTTCTTATGTGTTTTATATAGAATAAAATAAAAGTGTCATTTGTAAAATATACAAAAAGAAATATTTTTTAGAGGTCAGTTATGAGAGTGGAATTACAGAATGAGGAACACTGCCGGTATCTGAGAGTGTATCATTATTACAGGAATCTGATTCTATCCGGGCAGATGAAGTCAGAGACAAAGCTTCCATCGATCCGTAAAGGTGCAAGCGAGCTGCAGATGAGCCGGACGACGATGGAGAATGCGTATATGCTTCTGGCAGCAGAAGGTTATATTGTGTCCAGACCGCAGAGTGGATATTATGTGACGGATATTGCCGAGAAGCAGGAAGAGGGCAGAAAGATTGCAAGCCGGCATGTAAGGAAGCAGGAGAATCCGGTTGTCTATGATTTTGCAACATCAAATGTAGATAAAGAGAGTTTCCGGTTTGAATTATGGCGGAGATATATGAAGAGCGCAATGCGTCAGGATGAGAGACTGCTTTCTTATGGAGAACCGCAGGGGGAACAGGAATTCAGGGAAGTACTGTCTGAATATATTCAGAAGACCAGAAGTGTAATCTGCAGCCCGGATCAGATCGTGATCGGTGCCGGTATACAGAGTCTTCTGCATATTCTGTGCCCACTGAATCATAAAAAGAGAACCGTATTTTTCAGGGACAGTGAGTTTGTACAGGGAATGACGGTTTTTGAAGATCATAACTACCGGATTGCAGGAAGTGCGGAAGAAGAGATTGGAATGTATTACGTGTCACCATCACAGATGACAAGATTTGGTGGGGTGATGCCGATCCAGGAAAGACTGGAACTGGTCGGACGCGCCGAGAAAGAGCATTTTCTGATCATTGAAGATGACTATAACAGTGAGTTCAAATATTTTCAGAAACCGGTTCCGTCCCTGCAGGGACTTTCGGGAGGAAGGAATGTCATTTATCTGGGAACATTTTCCAAAATGCTGCTTCCGTCTATCAGGATCAGTTATATGATACTGCCGCCGGAACTGATGGAAACTTACGAAAAAAGAAAAAATAATTACAATCAGACTGCATCCAAGGCCGAGCAGATCGCACTGACACAGTTTATCCGTGACGGACATCTGGCGAGTCAGGTCCGTAAATCCAGGAAGATCCATCTGGCAAAGGCAGAAAAGCTTGCAGAGAGTATCCACAAGGTATTTGGGGATACAGTAAATGTAAAGATCGGGGAAGCCGGTTTTATGGTTCAAATTATATTTTCAAATGGAACAGATGTTAAGAAAGTGGCAAAAGCAGCCCGAAAAGAAGGTCTTACATTCCGGGAAGCCGAAGGACATACGCTGTTACTGACCTGCGCAGGTGTAGAGTCGGACAAATACGAAGAAGCTATGCAGATCCTTGCAAAATGCGTTATAATAGATAATATGAAGTGACCTCACATTTGTAGCAATGTGGATTTACCTGTATACTAGAATTTGATAAGAACAAAGGTAACAAGGATTACCGCATACAAAAGGAGATCACTCATATGAAAAGAATACTAAAAATTGGCATGAATATCCATACCACAAATTACACATTATGCGCAATGGAACCAATAATCGGTGAGGCTGACAGTGTATTTGAAACAATCAAGGTAACATCGGATTATAAAAATATCCTGCTGTTTATTGAAAATATGAAAATGAAACTTGGGTTGAATGATGAATACGATATTCAGTGTGGATATGAGGCGGGCTGTCTTGGATATTCACTCTATAACTAGCTAACAGCCGCAGGAGTAAAATGTGTGATACTTGCACCAAAAACCATGCTTACACCGCAAAGTGTAAGAATAAAGACAGATATGCGGGATGCATATATGATCACCCAATGTTTGTCATATGGTGGTTATCATGCTGTTTATATTCCGACAGGAGAAAGAAAGGGGGAAAGGATGGAAGGTTCACATGAACTGGTTCTGCCAAATGAGGATCTTTCTTTTCGAATGTTTTTGTTTGAAGGGAAAGATGGAAATTATGTTAGGGAAAAGCACTGGCACCGGTCAATCGAGATGTTTGTTGTGCTGGAAGGCAAACTGGATTTTTATATCAATGAAGAAGACATCCATCTGGATAAGAAAACCTTTGTGATCGTTAATTCCAATGAACTGCATTCGATTTCGGCGTCACTTCCGAATAAGACCATTGTACTTCAGATGCCGCTTCAGACATTTGAACGGTATTATACGGATGAGCAGTTTATCTGTTTTACCCACAGGGAAAGAGTACAGGATGAGCAGCTAGTAGAATTGGTGGAGAAGATGTATGCGACATATCAGGAAAAAGAGATAGGATATGAGCTGCAAGTACAGAGTTATTTTTACAGATTGCTATATCTGATGGTGACGAAGTATCGGAAGATGAATGTCAGTGAAGAAATTGTGCGTGAACATAGGAACAGGAACCGGCTTTCTTCTATTACCGGTTACATAAAAGAAAATTTCAAAGAAGATCTTTCACTTGAAGGAGTGGCGCAGAGTTTCGGTTATTCACCCACGTATTTGTCTCGGATGTTTCGGAAATATGCGAAGATCAATTATAAAGAATATGTACAGGGCATTCGTCTGGAATATGCATACCGGGAGCTTACCGGAAGTGATGCATTGGTAGAAGAGATCGCAGAGCATAATGGATTTGCAGATGGAAGGGCATTTGCAAAAGCATTTCAGAAAAAATACGGAGTAAGACCCAGTGAGTTTCGTCGGAGACAGAAATCAGAGAATCAGAAAATGAGTTAGAAAAAGTTGACAAAGACAAGAAAGTGCAGTTAACAGGCTAAGTATTCGGTAGCAGGTACTGAACACGCCTGTTAAAATAAAAAGAAAGAAGGAAGAAACACAATGAAAATCAAAAATGTAACAGATCCAGAATTCAGACGTTATGGACGTATCGTTGATGGCTATGATTTTACAGAAATGATCAAGGTAATGGAGCAGACACCACTTCCGGAGGAGGTTATTTATGTGCCATCGGATAACAAACTGGAGAAGACAGAACCTGCAATTGATCTGAAGATGAGAATTTTTGGAGAACTTCCAATACAGATCGGATATTGTAATGGTCATAACAGCAAGCTGAATGCGTTGGAATATCACAGAAGTTCAGAAGTGAATGTTGCAGTTACAGATATCATTTTACTTCTTGGATCAGAGCAGGATATTGCATCTGATTTTACCTATGAGACATCAAAGGTAGAGGCTTTTCTTGTTCCGGCAGGAACAGGAATTGAAATTTATGGAACAACCCTTCACTATGCACCATGTGGAGTGGATGGAAATGGATTCAAAGCAATCGTTGTTCTTCCACAGGGAACAAACACAGATCTGATGACCTGTCATACAAAATCTTATGATGACAAGCTTCTGACAGCAAAAAACAAATGGCTTATTGCTCACGAAGAAGCAGGTATTGAAGGTGCGGTATGTGGTCTTAAAGGAGAGAACATCGATCTTGCAAAATAAGCGGACGAAAGTCCTTGTTTAGGAGGAAAAGATCATGAATAACATGCCAGAAGTTAAAATCGGAGTTGTTGCGGTAAGCCGTGACTGTTTCCCGGAAAGCCTTTCTGTATCAAGAAGAGAAGCACTTATGAAGGCTTACAAAGAAAAATACGGAGAAAAACACATTTATGAATGTCCGATCTGTATCGTGGAAAGCGAAATCCATATGGTACAGGCTCTGGAAGATATTAAGAAAGCCGGATGTAATGCACTGGTCGTATATCTTGGAAACTTCGGACCGGAGATCTCAGAGACGCTTCTTGCAAAACACTTCGATGGACCAAAGATGTTCGTTGCAGCAGCAGAAGAGAGCGGCAATAACCTGATTCAGGGACGTGGAGATGCATACTGCGGTATGTTAAATGCAAGCTACAACTTAAAGCTTCGTAATGTCAAAGCATACATTCCGGAATATCCGGTTGGAACAGCAGAAGAATGTGCAGATATGATCCATGAATTTGAACCGATCGCAAGAGCAGTCATCGGACTTAACAATTTGAAGATTATCAGCTTTGGACCAAGACCGCTGAATTTCCTTGCATGTAATGCACCGATCAAACAACTTTACAATATCGGCGTAGAGATTGAAGAAAACTCAGAACTTGACCTGTTTGAAGCATATAACAAACATGCCGGAGACGAAAGAATTCCGGCAATTGTAAAAGAAATGGAAGAAGAACTGGGAGCTGGTAACAAGAAACCGGAAATCCTTTCAAAACTTGCTCAGTATGAGCTGACACTCAAAGACTGGGTAGAAGAACACAGAGGATACCGCAAATATGTTGCAATCGCCGGAAAATGCTGGCCGGCATTCCAGACACAGTTCGGATTCGTACCATGCTATGTCAACAGCCGTCTGACTGCACAGGGCATCCCGGTATCCTGCGAAGTAGATATCTACGGAGCACTTAGCGAATTTATCGGAACCGTTGTAAGTGAAGATACCGTAACACTCCTTGATATCAACAACTCCGTACCGGCTGACCTTTACGAAGAAGACATTAAAGGCAAATTTGATTACACACTGAAAGATACATTCATGGGATTCCACTGTGGAAATACCGCATCATCCAAACTTTCATTCTGTGAAATGAAATACCAGATGATCATGGCAAGATCCCTTCCGATCGAGGTAACACAGGGAACACTCGAAGGCGACATCAAACCAGGGGATATCACATTCTTCCGTCTGCAGAGCACATCAGACAACGTACTGAGAGCTTACATCGCACACGGTGAAGTCCTTCCGGTGGCAACACGTTCCTTCGGAGCAATCGGAATCTTTGCAATTCCGGAAATGGGCAGATTCTATCGTCATGTACTGATCGAAAAGAACTTCCCGCATCACGGAGCCGTAGCATTCGGACATTACGGAAAAGCACTTTACGAAGTATTCAAATACATCGGAGTACCGGTAGACGAAATCGGCTACAACCAGCCAAAAGGTGTACGTTACCCAACAGAAAATCCTTGGGGCTAATTAAAACTATACATAATCATATAAGGGGCGGCTGAATGAACCCGCCCCTTTATAGTACAAAGAAACACGAATTAAAAACAGGATTTATGTTTCAAGCAGGCGGTTCAATGTCTTGAGGACCAGATTATAGAAAATAAATATGGCAGATTCCATTTGAGGCAATGAAGATGAGACTCAGAAATTGTGGAAGCCATTGCTGACACAATTTCCGCCCTAAGAGGCTCATCGGAATGCTTTGCCGATTGGAAGATGCAATATTTATTTTCTATAATCTGGTCACAATCCCTCGAATCCGTCAGGTTGATACAAAAACCCTAACAAGGAGGAACATTATGCTCTATATAGGCGTAGACCTTGGAACATCCGCAGTAAAACTTCTGTTAATGGATGAAAAAGGCGACATCAAAAAAATTGTTTCAAAAGAATACCCATTATACTTCCCACATCCGGGCTGGTCAGAACAGCATCCGGAAGACTGGTTTACCCAGTCCGTAGAAGGCATCAAAGAACTGACTTCTGAGTGTGATAAGAGCCAGGTTGCAGGAATCAGCTTTGGTGGACAGATGCACGGACTGGTCATTCTGGATAAAGACGACCAGGTCATCCGCCCGGCAATTCTCTGGAACGATGGACGTACCACAGAAGAGACGGATTATCTGAATAACGAGATCGGAAAAGAAACGCTTTCTAAATACACAGCAAACATTGCATTTACTGGATTTACCGCACCAAAGATCCTGTGGGTAAAGAAAAATGAGCCGGAGAATTTTGCAAAGATCACAAAGATCATGCTTCCAAAAGATTATCTGGCATACTGCCTGTCAGGAAGCTTCTGCTCTGATTATTCGGATGCATCCGGCATGCTTCTGATGGATGTAGAACACAAATGCTGGTCCAAAGAAATGATGGACATCTGCGGCGTAACAGAAGAACAGCTTCCGAAACTTTATGAAAGTTACGAAGTCGTAGGAAGTCTGAAGCCGGAAGTAGCAGCAGAACTCGGACTTTCTGAAAATGTAAAAATTATTGCAGGAGCAGGCGATAATGCAGCGGCAGCTGTCGGAACAGGAACAGTTGGTGACGGAAGATGTAACATTTCCCTTGGAACATCCGGAACCATCTTTATTTCCAGTGCAAACTTCGGCGTAGATAAGAACAATGCCCTGCATTCTTTTGCACATGCAGACGGTCATTATCATCTGATGGGATGCATGTTAAGTGCTGCATCCTGCAATAAATGGTGGGCAGAAGAGATTCTTCACACGGATGATTTTGCAGCAGAGCAGAAAGATATTACAAAGCTAGGTGAGAACCATGTGTTCTATCTTCCATATCTGATGGGAGAGCGTTCACCGCACAATGATCCATATGCAAGAGCTACCTTTACCGGTATGACGATGGATACCACAAGAGCAGATATGATGCAGGCAGTACTGGAAGGAGTTGTATTTGCACTCCGTGATTCCCTTGAAGTTGCAAAAAGCCTTGGAATCAAGATTGAACGTACCAAGATCTGCGGTGGTGGAGCAAAGAGTCCTCTTTGGAGAAAGATGATCGCCAATATCATGAACCTGAAAGTGGATATCATCGAGAGCGAAGAAGGACCGGCACTTGGAGGTGCAATCCTTGCAGCAGTCGGATGCGGCGAATACGAAAGCGTAGAAGCAGCAGCTGACAAGCTGGTTAAGATTGTAGATACCGTAGAACCGGAAGCAGAACTGGTTGAAAAATACGAAAAGAGATACCAGGAGTTCCGTCAGATTTATCCGGCACTCAAACCGGTATTTCCGCATATTCAGTAATTGAATATAAGATTTTTATGGCGTCAGTCACATTGAATCTTCTTCTTTGCAGTCCCCGTTGACAGTGAAAGTTAAAACCCGTATAATGAATTATAAGATTGACATGATGTGGAGGGCTTGATTCTATGATTATTGCAAAGAATGATGAAGATAAAAGAAGCCGTGTGTGGAACTATGTGACAGGAATTACGACCGTTCTGATCATTATCGTGGCTGGATATTTCATTTACCAGGGATTTTTCGGAAATCCGCTGGAAGGAAAGTGGAAGCATGATGAGAGTGATATGATACTGGAAGTAGATGACCATAATGAAGCAGAGCTTGACTGGAAGAACCTGATCGATGGTAAGGATGTGGATGTGGAACTTGGATATACACTGGATATCAAGGCAAAGCAGATTACATTTACTGTAAAGCAGGAAGAGCTGGATGAGACAGCGAAAGAACTTGGTGATAATGTAACTGCATCGGAAGTAGAGCAGGCGATCAATTCTGTACTCACTACATTCAATTACAGTGTGGACGGAACCGAGCTTACACTTACCGAGTGGGATTATGGGGACCAGATGATTTTTGAAAAAGCAGACAAATAAAGAGAACCCTCTCTCTGTGGGCACGAAAGTCCGCAGGCAGAGGGTTTTGTGTGAGAACAGGAGGTTAAAATCAGATGACAAGGAAGGAGACAAAAGTAATAAATATCGGAGGAAGAAAGATCGGTGGAGGCAATCCGGTAGCGATCCAGTCCATGACAAATACAAAGACAGAGGACGTGGAATCTACAGTTGCACAGATTCTTGCTCTGGAAAAGGCAGGATGCGAGATTATCCGCTGTGCAGTTCCGAATATGGAAGCAGCACAGGCTTTACAAGAGATTAAGAAACAGATCCATATTCCACTGGTTGCAGATATACATTTTGATTATCGTCTTGCGATCGCTGCAATTGAAAACGGTGCAGATAAAATCCGTATCAATCCGGGGAATATCGGAAGTGAGGACAGAGTCCGTGCGGTTGTGGAGAAAGCAAAAGAATACGAGATTCCGATCCGTGTCGGGGTGAACAGTGGTTCGCTGGAGAAGAACCTTCTGGAAAAATATGGTGGTGTGACTGCAGAGGGAATCGTGGAAAGTGCACTTGACAAGGTACACATGATCGAGAACATGGGCTATGACAATCTGGTGGTCAGTATTAAGTCCTCAGATGTCATGATGTGTGTAAAAGCGCATGAGCTGATCGCAAAGAAATGCCCGTATCCGTTGCATGTGGGAATCACCGAGTCCGGGACGCTGCTTTCAGGCAATATTAAATCTTCAGTAGGACTTGGAATCATCCTTTATCAGGGAATCGGAGATACGATTCGTGTATCGCTGACAGGGGATCCATTAGAAGAGATCAAGAGTGCAAAAATGATCCTGAAAGCACTGGGACTTAGAAAAGGAGGAATTGAAGTTGTATCCTGCCCGACCTGTGGACGTACCAAGATTGATCTGATCGGACTTGCCAATAAAGTAGAGACGATGGTTGCTGAATATCCACTTGATATCAAGGTTGCAGTGATGGGATGCGTGGTAAATGGTCCTGGAGAAGCAAGAGAGGCAGATCTCGGAATCGCAGGAGGAATCGGTGAAGGACTTCTGATCAAGAAGGGAGAAATCATCCGTAAGGTAAAAGAGGATGAGCTTTTAGATGCACTTCGTAATGAACTGGAACATTGGGGCGAATAGAAGATGACAAAGCTATTTTTTGATGTGTTTCCAACATTGAATATGGATAACGACAGCCATATGCTGTTTGAAAAGGTGGAGGTGACGAAAATCACCTCCACTTCAGCCAGAAATCATATCAAGGTTTATATTTACAGTACCCATCTGATCCCGAAGAAGACGGTATGTTATGTGGAGGATCAGATTGAGGAGCAGCTGTTTTCGCAGGGGAATATTCCGGTGACGATCGTCGAGGAATACCGGCTTTCCGAGCAGTATACGCCGGAGAACCTGATGCATGCGTATAAGGAGAGTATCCTTTTTGAACTGGAACAGAAAAGTGTGCTGGAGAAGAATATGTTCCAGAAGGCGAAGTGCCGCTTCGAAGGGGAGCGTACTATGTGTCTGACTATGGCGGACACGATTGTTGCAGAGGGAAAGACCAGCGAGATCACCAGCTATCTGAAGGATGTCTTTGAGAACCGTTTCCATGTGCCGGTGGATGTGGAGATCGACTACGAAGAGGTGAAAGAGAGCAAATACAAGAAATTCAATGAGATGCAGCTTCAACAGGAAGTAGATGCGATTAGGGAAAGGAATCAGAAGCTGCAGGCACAGCATGCCACGGAAGAGGCGGCAAAAGCAAAAGAAACGGAAGGCGTATCAAAGAAGAAAGCGGAAAAAGCAGAAGATGCCGCTAAAGAAGCAGATGCATCAAGTACGCAGAATAAACAGGAACAGAAGAAACCGGAGACTCCGAAAAAGCAGGAATTTGCAGGAAAGTCCAGTGGGTTCAAAAGTGGCAAGGGAAGCTTTGTGCGTCGGGATTATCCGCTCAAGCGCTCCGATGACCCGAACGTAATCTATGGACGGGACTTTGATGATATGCCGATCGAGCTGAAGACAGTTACCGGAGAGATGGGTGAGATTACTTTCCGGGGACAGGTGATCAGCTTTGATACCCGTGAGATCCGGAACGAAAAGACAATCGTCATGTTTGCCGTGACCGACTTTACTGACACGATCATGGTCAAGATGTTTACCCGCAATGACCAGCTCCCGGATCTGCTTGCGGAGATTAAAAAAGGTGTATTTCTGAAAATCAAAGGAGTTACGACGATTGATAAATTTGATGGAGAGCTGACCATTGGTTCTGTAACCGGAATCCGCAAAACTTCGGATTTCCGTGTAACAAGAAAAGACAAGTATCCGGAAAAACGCGTGGAGCTTCACTGCCATACCAAGATGAGCGATATGGATGGTGTTTCCGAGGCAAAAGATCTGGTAAAGCGAGCACATGACTGGGGGCACCCGGCGATTGCGATCACCGATCATGGTGTGGTGCAGGGGTTTACCGATGCCAATCATGTGATCGAGGATCTGGATAAAGATGATCCATTTAAAGTTATTTATGGAGTGGAAGGATATCTGGTAGATGATCTGACTAAGATCGCAGAGAACGAAAAGGGACAGGACCTGGAAGGCACTTACGTGGTATTCGATATCGAGACAACCGGTTTTTCCGCTGTGACTGACCGGATCATCGAGATTGGCGCGGTAAAAGTGGAAGACGGGAAGATCACAGATAAGTTCAGTACCTTTGTCAATCCGAAACGTCCGATCCCGTTCCGTATCACGGAACTTACCGGCATCACCGATGAGATGGTCATCGGTTCGCCGGATATTGAGACGATCTTGCCGCAGTTTATAGAATTTATTGGCGATGCGGTTCTGGTGGCGCATAATGCTTCTTTTGATGTGGGATTTATCGAGCAGAACTGCAAAAGGCAGAAGATTGAGGCTGATTTTACTTATGTAGATACCGTTGCACTTGCCCGTGTCCTTCTTCCGGCACTGAACCGTTTCAAGCTGGATACCGTTGCAAAAGCTTTAAATATTTCCCTGGAGAATCATCACCGCGCAGTTGATGATGCAGGCTGCACGGCAGAAATCTTTGTGAAATTTGTGCAGATGCTCAAAGAACGGGAACTGACAACGCTTGCAAAAGTTAATGAATTTGGGGATCTGAACCCGGATTCTATTAAAAAGCTTCCGACTTATCATGTCATTATTCTTGCAAGAAATGACATTGGTCGTGTGAATTTGTATCAGCTTGTTTCTGCATCCCATCTGGTTTACTATAACCGCAGACCCCGTATCCCGAAAAGTGTGCTAAATGAGCACCGGGAAGGTCTGATCGTGGGAAGTGCCTGCGAAGCCGGAGAGCTTTACCGTGCACTTCTGGATGGAAAGCCGGATGAGACGATCGCGAAGATCGTGGATTTTTATGACTATCTGGAAATCCAACCGCTTGGAAACAATGCATTTATGGTAGAGAGTGACAAAGTAACTTCGGTCAATTCTATGGAAGATATCATGGATCTGAACCGGAAGATCGTGCATCTTGGGGAGCAGTTCCACAAACCGGTCGTGGGAACCTGTGACGTACATTTCATGGATCCGGAAGATGAGGTATACCGCCGGATCATCATGGCAGGAAAAGGATTTGGAGATGCCGATAAGCAGGCACCACTATACCTTCGTACAACGGAGGAAATGCTGGATGAATTTGCCTACCTTGGTTCGGAAAAAGCGTATGAAGTTGTGATCAGGAACACCAATCTGATCGCGGATATGATCGAGAAGATTTCTCCGGTCCGCCCGGATAAGTGTCCTCCGGTTATTGAGAATTCCGACCAGATGCTGCGAGATATCTGTTATAATAAAGCCCATTCTATGTACGGGGATCCCCTTCCGGAGATTGTACATGAACGACTGGAAAGAGAACTGAATTCCATCATTTCCAATGGATTTGCGGTTATGTATATCATTGCGCAGAAGCTGGTATGGAAATCCAACGAGGATGGTTACCTGGTAGGATCCCGTGGTTCGGTAGGATCTTCATTCGTTGCAACTATGGCAGGAATCACGGAGGTCAATCCTCTGGTTCCACATTACTATTGCAGCAATTGTCACTATAGTGATTTTGATTCGGAAGAAGTGAAAAAATATGTGGGTGGCTGTGGACACGATATGCCGGATAAGAACTGTCCGGTCTGTGGACAGAAGCTGGTCAAAGACGGATTTGATATTCCATTTGAGACTTTCCTTGGATTCAAGGGAAACAAAGAGCCGGATATCGACCTGAACTTCTCCGGAGATTACCAGAGTAAAGCGCATAAGTATACGGAGGTTATTTTCGGAAAAGGTCAGACCTTCCGTGCCGGAACCATTGCAACTCTGGCAGATAAGACGGCCTTCGGTTACGTGAAGAATTATTTTGAAGAACGTGGCATTCACAAGCGAACCAGTGAGATTGACCGTATTGCTTCCGGATGTACCGGAGTACGACGCAGTACCGGTCAGCATCCCGGCGGTATTGTTATTGTGCCAAGAGATAAGGAAATATACGAATTTACTCCTATTCAAAAGCCGGCAAATGATATGACTGTTGATACTATTACCACTCACTTTGAATATCATGCTATTGATGCCAACCTGTTAAAACTTGATATATTGGGACATGATGATCCGACAATGATCAGAAGACTTGAAAAATTAACAAATACCAATGTTCAAAAAGATGTGCCTTTTGATGACAAAAAGGTAATGTCATTATTCTTAAGCCCTGAGGCACTTGGTATTACAAGCGATGACATTGGAGGATGCCCAACAGGCTCACTGGGACTTCCGGAACTTGGTACAGACTTTGTTATTCAGATGCTTGTTGATACAAAGCCTACAAAGATTGCTGATTTGGTACGACTGGCAGGATTATCCCATGGTACTGATGTGTGGCTTGGAAATGCACAGACTCTTATTCAGGAAGGCAAATGTACTATTTCATCGGCTATTTGTACAAGAGATGATATTATGGTGTATTTGATGGATAAGGGCATTGAACCACAGGTAAGTTTTGATATTATGGAACATGTAAGAAAAGGTAGAGGACTTCTTACATATAAGGATAAAGAGACCGGAGAGGAAAGACAGGAAGAAGATGTTATGCGTGAACACAACGTTCCAGAATGGTATATCTGGTCATGTAAGAAAATTAAATATATGTTCCCTAAGGCCCACGCGGCAGCTTATATTATGATGGCATTACGTGTGGCATGGTACAAGGTATATCATCCACTGGCATATTATGCAGCATACTTTGGTATCAGAGCAAAAGCATTTGACTATGAAACAATGTGTCAGGGCAAAGAAAAACTTGAGTATTTTATGGCCGATTTGAAACGTAAAAAGGAAAATCACGAGGCATCGAAGAAAGATGAAGACTCACTTGGTGATATGAAGATTGTACAGGAGATGTATGCCAGAGGATTTGAGTTTTTACCACTGGATATTTATAGGGCGAAAGCTCATGAATTCCAGATTATTGATGGCAAGTTAATGCCAAGTCTTGATAGTATAGAAGGTCTTGGAACAAAGGCTGCAGATGCTTTGGTTGATGCAGTAAAGGCTCAGGACGGACCATTTGTTTCAAAAAATGATTTGCGTGAAAAGAGCAAGTTAAGTAAAACTGTTATAGAAACAATGTCAGATTTGGGATTGCTTGAAGGACTTCCTGAAGACAGTCAGTTATCAATATTCGATTTTTAAGAAAATTTATTACAGACAGTCAGTTATCAATATTTAATTTTTAGGAAGATTCGTTAAATACATCCCATTGTTAGTTACCACTTAAAGCATAAAGCGAGAAAGCAGTTACTGATTTAATGAATAAAAAATAAAGCAGATTATTAAATGTATTGTTTAGTAATCTGCTTTATTACTTTGCCTGTTGTTTTGTTTGCTACTTTATTTATTACTATATTTGCTGTGTTAT
>OJRV01002877.1_pt1 | contig 15439 bp, 9 predicted proteins | sample 1599241 | NCBI WGS metagenome assembly OJRV01 (sample SAMN04168656, study PRJEB22393) | human gut metagenome | biome: human gut microbiome; feature: stool | host: Homo sapiens | collected 2014-03-17 | reverse complement strand
GATTTTTCACTGTACAAATCCTTGAATATAGGATGTGTCAAACAATTATCATTTATCAAAATCGGCGATACAAGCAATATTTTCGGCTTGTCCTTACCGAATTTCGCTCTGCATTCTTCTACATATATTTTAAGCACATCGGCGGTCTTTTGGTTTGAAAAATCTATATTATTCAGCACATCGTTCGTACCGAGCATTATTATAATCAAATCAAAATCATTTTCACCGCTTAAATATCTTTCTCTGAAATCTTTTAAACCGTTTGTTTTATCTTCATTTTCCAAATAATGAGTTGTTGCTCTGCCGCATACTCCGTCAGATACTATTTCATATTCAGGTACAATATCCTTTAACCAAACCGTCCACGGTTTCTCAAGCTGTAAGCAGTCTACGGGGTTATGTCCCCATGTATTTGAATCACCGAAACATAATATTTTCTTCACTTTATTTTCCCTCTTTTCTTTCTTTATTTAATTGTATCAATTCACTTTGTAAAAGTCAATAAAAAAAGCCGAATGTAACTCTACATTCGGCTTTTTGTAAATTATTTCAAATCTTTTGTTTCAATGAAGTCCATATCGTCAAATTCTTGATTTTCACCGCACATTGCCCAAATGAATGAATAATTCTTTGTACCGACACCTGTATGTATCGACCAACTCGGCGAAATAACTGCCTCTTCATTGTGCATAATGATGTGACGTGTTTCATCAGGCTCACCCATCATATGAAATACTGAGTCATTTTCATCCATATCAAGATACAAATAAACCTCCATACGTCTGTCATGTGTATGACACGGCATTGTGTTCCAGTTTGAACCGACATCAAGCATTGTAAGTCCCATTGCCAGCTGACAGCTCTGCATAACTTCAGGGTGAATATATTGGTTTATCACTCGCTTATTGCAATCCTCTTTACTTCCGCAAGGAACTTTCTTAGCCTTTGTAATATCAATTTTCACAACAGGATACGATGTATGTGCCGGACACGACGAAACATAAAACTTAGGCGGATTTTCAATATCAACGCACTTAAACGAAATATCTTTATTGCCCATACCGATATAAATACCGTCACGCGGATTCATTTCATACTCCGTTCCGTCAACGGTAATTATACCTTTTCCGCCGATATTAATACAACCCATTTCACGTCTTTGAAGGAAATAATCCGCCGCAAGCTCCTTGCCTGCCTCAAGTTTCAATTCACTGTAAACAGGCATAATTCCCGCGGTGATAATTCTGTCTATATGGCTGTATACCATTCTGATATTGTCTTTTGTGAAAAGTTTTGCAATATGAAATTCTTCTCTTAAACGTTCGGTTGTGTAATTTTTTACATCTTTCGGATTTGAGGCACTTCTTATTTCAATTTTGCTCAAATCTTCCTTTATGTATCTGCCGTACACCTCAATTTGCGACAATGCCGCCCAAGAAAGCGGGAATACCGCTTGTATGAAATTTGTAAGGTGAATTGTTCTTGTAATTTTTTTCTCTTTTAATACAACTTCCTGACCATCTGCAACACCCTCGAAGTTTGCGGTAACGATTTCACCGTCCGAAAATTCTATATCAATATTCTTCCAATATGTATCGTGCGGAAAATCAGCTCTTAAATAAAATACTAATTTTTCAACTTCAACTTCTGTACCGAAATCAACATAATACTCCAAATCATCTCTTGCACCGCCTGCCCAAGAATGATACGGAAAATTTCCGTGCCCCTTGTTTTCAAGTACGCCGTCAATCGCATTTCTTTCAAAAAAGCAAGGCTCACCGCGTGTTACATAATTCGCATATGCGTGCGGATAACATCTTTTTTGACCTTGCAAGTCATATGGATTAAGTGAAATATTCCTCTCGCCGTACGCTTCTTCATCAGTAGCCTCCGATACACGTATTCTGTGCTCCGTTCCCGCAAAAGCACCTTCTTCATATATACGTTCCAACACTTCTGTCGGAATTCGATATTCAAAACTACCCGACGGAGCATATACAACCGTTTCTTTTAATGCACTGTCAAGCTGTATTTTGAAGAAATAACAGTTATTTGCCGAAATATAAATTTTATCCCCTGCAGAATATTCGCTCTCATATGTACAGTCAATTTTCAAGCCTTGTTTTACAAACAATTCATTATTATTTTTGTCTAAAATTCTTAATTTCATATTCATCTTCCTTTATATGTTTTTTTCACATACATTAGTTTTTCATAAATATCCCTTGTGTATAACTTATCACATTTATTTCTTGTTGTCAATCGGTTTTATTTTTGATTTATACCGTATTGACATCACCGAATTTCTGTTATATTATGTACTCGTTATAACAGATAAGGAGCGGTCACATATGGCAAACGGATATAATCCCTTAAACGATTGGTTTTACCTCAATCGTCAAACACGAAAAAAGGGTGACAGGCAATCTAATTTGCACTATCACCATTCATATGAAATATTTATCATTTTGAGAGGTTCTACAACATTGCTTGCCGATGACAAACTTATTTCAGTATCAAAAAACGAAATTGTTCTGTTAAAGCCGGATGATCTCCACAAAAACAACGGCGGTACGGAACACGAAAGATATGCTCTTCATTTTACCGAACATTATCTTTCACAATATATGTTGCCTGATGCATACCAAAACTTGCTCAATATGTTTAACAATCAGAAAATACATTTGGATTCCGCACAATTCAGTTCTGTAATAGAAATAATACAACGTATGGAACAAAATCCGAATTACTCATATATTCACATTTGCGAACTGCTCACCATTCTTTCAAGCTATAAAAATACGGAAAAGAAAAAAGTTTCAGAAAAACACAGAACTATAGATTTAATTCTCGAATACATAAACAAGAATTATCAGACAGTTCAAAACCTTGACGATATTTCAGACGCCGTTCATATTTCAAAACCGCATTTGTGTAAGCTGTTTAAACAAGAAATGAACATAACCGTTTCGGATTATCTGAATACAGTGCGTATAAACAATGCCTGCGAACTTCTTAGAAACAGTAAACACAGCATAACAGATATAGCTACCGCATGCGGTTATAATTCATCAACATATTTTTGTAAAACATTTCGACATATCGTACATATGAGTCCTAATGAATACAGAAAACATATAGATACAAACTAAAAAATGAGTTCACATGGAACTCATTTTTTTACATTCCCGTACTTCCGAAACCGCCGTTTCTTTCGTCGGTAACATCATCATCAAAAGTAATTCCGTATTCTACAAATATTCCCTGACAAAATCCTGTACCTTTATTTACAGAAACGGTTTTATCTTCGTTTGTGTCGTTTGTGATTTTGCAGAATATATGCCCCTCATTATCGCTGTTATAATAATCACTGTCGATAATTCCGACGGTATTGTTCATCTGCACTCTGAACTTAAATCCCAAACCGCTTCTCGGATAAAGTTTCAGTACCCAGCCGTCATTGATTTTAACTCTTATACCTGTCGGTATTTTTATAGTTTCTCCAGGCTTTAATTCAAAAGCCATCGGCGCATAAAAATCATAACCTGCCGAGCCTGCCGTTGCTCTTTTCGGAAGCTTTATATCTTCGTATATCTTTTCTATATCATCTGTCACATAAAATGTGTCTGCCCAGTCTTTTTTGAATTGTTCAAAGCTGACTTTTTCAAATTTAGCTACTCTCTGCATAAATTAACTCCTTTACTTAACCGCAAGAACAACCTTATCTATTTCAAGGCTTTTCTGTACGTCTATAACTTTTTGGTTTGTACTTCCCCGCCACAAAAGCTTATTATCTTTCAGACCGTCCACAAATTCGCCGTCCACCATTACGTCAACATATTTCATACACGGCAAATCTTTTACGTCCTGCCAATCATAACCGCTGTAAATCCAAATGGTTTTATTCGGGAATTTTTCTTTAATTTCTTCAATAAGTGCTCCAACGTCTTTTCGATTTTGTGTATGAAGAGGATCTCCGCCGCTGAATGTTATACCGGAAACATAATTTTTTTCAAGTTCATCAAAAATCTCTTTCTTTGCAGCCTCATCAAATTCCAAACCGCCGTTTATATCCCACGTTACGGGATTTTGACAATTCGGACAATGATGTTCGCAACCGGCAACCCACAGTACAACACGCAGTCCGTCACCGTTAAGCATATCATCTTTTGTTATATTATGATAACGCATTACATACTTTTCCTTTCTGCGATTTCTGCCATTTTTGCATTGTTAAGTCTTGTATCGCCCTTAACTCTCGAATATGACAAGTAACCGTTCATTCTTTCGATTTTAGTAAGATTTTTACTTCCGCACTTCGGGCACACGTCCATTTCAAGTTCTTCATATCCGCAGTCGTCACAATACGCAAGCGACAAGTTTACACCCTCATAAAATCCCATATCCATTGCACGTCTTACAAGAGTTTTTATAGCCTCTCTGTTATAGCTTATAGGGTATTTTACATACTGAATTTTACCGCCGTTTGAAAGCTCCCAGAAACGTTTTTCAAGGTCTTGTTTTTGAATCGGAGTAATATCCTCCGTAACGTGACAATGGAAACTGTTTGAGACATATTCTCTGTCGGATACGTTTTCGATTACGCCGTACTTCTTTCTGAATTGTGTAACCTGAAGTCCGCAAAGTGACTCGGCAGGTGTACCGTATATGGCATAAAGTTTTCCATCCTCAGCCTTGAATTGATTTACTTTTTCATTAATATGCTCAAGTGTTCTGATTGCAAATTCACCGTCTTCGACAAGTGAACGCTTATTATAAAGCTGTTGCAATTCATTAAGCGCCGTAATACCGAATGACGCTGTTGCAGTCTTTAAAATAGGCTTTATTTTATCATGTATTCCAAGATGACCGCCGTAGAAACCGCCCTCGCAATATGCAAGCGGATTTGTAGACGCACGCATTTCGCCAAGATAGTCATATGTACGCAAGTGAAGTTGTCTGATTAGGTTTAAGTAATAATCAAGCACGTCAAAGAACGGTTTATTTTCCTGTTGAGCCTTTGCCAAAATCATAGGTAAATGAAGCGACACAGCACCGATATTAAATCTTCCGACAAATACAGGCACATCATTTTCATCAGCCGGTTTCATACCGCCCTTTTCGTACCAAGGTGACAAGAACGCACGACAGCCCATAGGTGAAACGATTTTACCGTATTTTTTATACATTGACGCAATATATCCCTCACCCGAAAGGCTTAGCCAATCAGGGTACATTGTCTTTGAAGAACAGTCAATTCCCGCCTCAAAAACATCTTCCAAAGGGCCGCCCTCACCGTGAAGTTTTTCATCATACAAGAACACTACTTTAGGGAACAAAACAGGCTTTTTATGTCCCTTTTTGCCTTGTCCGTTCTTTCTGACTTCAAGCATAGTCTTTGACGCCATCTTTGCGAAACGTCCCGTACCAGTACCGATAGTAACGGTTATAAACGGATAATCTCCACGGCTTGATGATACCGAATTGAATTTATATTCCCAACCTTGGAAACCCTGTTCAAAATCTCTTTGAATATCTTGCATTGCTATTTCTTTTGATTTTTCTTCGTCAAGTCCGATATTCTTATATTTTTCTATATAATACTTATATGACTTTTCCGCATACGGCTCTAAAATAAGGTCTGCCGACGGAACTGTAAAGCCTCCGTACTGCTGACTTGCCGCAGACAAAACAATATCGCCTATAACATCAAATGCAACGTCAAGAGTTTTCGGCTCGTTATACCAAAGATTACCCATTTCAAAACCGCCCTGCAAAACGCTTTGCACGTCAAAAAGACAGCAGTTCATTGTATCACGTCTTGCCGACATATCGTGTATGTAAATATATCCGTCACGACACGCCTGAAGTTCTTCTGTTGTAAGGAAAAACTTCTTGTAAAGCTCTTTGTTAAGCTGATTGAATATAAGACTTCTCTTTGTCGAAACAAGCGCACTGTCAGTATTTGAATTTTCCTTATCACCGATGTACATAATCGACTGACTTTTCTTATAAACCTCATCAAGCATTTGTACGAAGTCCTGTTTGTAATTTCTGTAATCACGATAACTTTTCGCAACTTTCGGATTAACTCTTTCAAGCGCACCCTCTACAATGTTGTGCATTTCGGAAATTTCAATTTCTTCCTTACCCATTTTTCTCGCCTCGTCCTGAACGAAACGGCATATAAAGTCAATCTCCTCATCCGTAAATTTTACCAATGCACGAAAGGCTGATTTATTTACCGCAATAACGACCTTTTGCACGTTAAAAGGCTCTTTTGTATTGTCCTTTTTTACTACTTTCATAACTAAATTACTCCCTCAAATATCGTATCCCATTCATTTCAAACCACAATATATTGTGTTTGACTAACTGTTTTCTAATTATAGCACCCTATATCTATTTTTTCAATTACACGTCCATTACTGCTTTATTACAGTAATATTACAAACATTTACCTTTCGATAGGTAAGCCAATTTCTGTACTTCAACGCAAATATTACATGGTTAACTTATTTAATTTTGAAAATACTATAACTATTAACTTCGGGAGGTATTATATGAAAATACTGTTTAATTCAATACATCTTTTCCTTTTTTCCCTGTATGTTGATTTTTATAAATACCGTTTTGATTGCGCCGTCAAAAAACGTCTGAAAAACGGAAAAGATATTTCCACAAAAAAGCTTACTCAAATGTCCGATAAATGCTATTATCTGTTTAGCAGTTTTATCGAAAAAGAAAAAAGACTTCGTTTGAAAATGACCAAAGCATAAAAAATGCTTTGGTTTTTTATTTTAAAATCTATATACTCCCCTGTTTTTAGAAAAATATTCATATTTAACACAAAATATTGTGTTCCGCCCTTGATTTTGAGTTTCAAAAGTGATATTATATATATACGTATATATAATTAATACACATTAAAGGGAGTTTTCTCTCTTTAATAAGAGAAAAAAGAGGAGGAATTAATTCCGATGGCTAGAAAAATGAAAACCATGGATGGTAACAACGCAGCAGCTTACGCATCATATGCGTTTACAGATGTTGCCGCTATCTATCCTATCACACCATCATCTACAATGGCAGAAGTAACCGACAAATGGTCAGCTGCCGGACAGAAAAACATTTTCGGACGTACTGTAAGAGTGGTTGAAATGCAGTCTGAGGCCGGTGCCGCAGGTGCAGTTCACGGTTCACTTACAGCAGGTGCTCTTACAACAACTTATACAGCATCACAAGGTCTTTTACTTATGATTCCTAATATGTACAAGATTGCAGGTGAACAACTTCCTTGCGTATTTAACGTATCGGCAAGAGCTTTGGCATCACATGCACTTTCAATATTCGGCGATCATCAGGACGTTATGGCTTGTCGTCAGACAGGTTTTGCTATGCTTGCGTCAACTAATCCGCAAGAAGCAATGGACCTTGGTGCAGTTGCTCACCTATCAACAATAAAGGGTAAAATTCCGTTCATTCATTTCTTTGACGGTTTCAGAACTTCTCACGAATATCAAAAGGTGGCTTGTTGGGATTATGCAGATCTTGCAGATATGCTTGATTGGGATGCACTAAACGACTTCAGACGTAAGTCACTAAATCCTGAACACCCTGCTCAGAGAGGTACAGCTCAAAACCCTGACGTATTCTTCCAGGCTAAAGAGGCTTCTAACAAGGCTTACGATGCAATTCCTGAAGTTGTTGAAGAATACATGAATAAAGTAAACAAAAAAATCGGCAGCGATTATAAGCTATTCAACTACTACGGTGCAGAAGACGCTGATGAAGTTATTATCGCTATGGGCAGTGTCTGTGATACAATCTCGGAAACTGTTGATTACCTAAACGCAAACGGCCGCAAGGTTGGTCTTGTTAAGGTTAGACTTTACAGACCTTTCAGTGTTAAGCACTTGGTTGCAGCCATTCCTTCAACAGTTAAGAAGATTTCTGTTCTTGACAGAACAAAAGAACCGGGTTCAATCGGTGAACCTCTATATCTTGATGTTGTTGCGGCACTTCGTGACACAGAATTTGCTAATGTTCCTGTATACACAGGTCGTTACGGTCTTGGTTCAAAGGATACAACTCCTGCTCAAATCATTGCCGTATTCAAAAACACAGAAAAGAAGAGATTTACAATCGGTATCAACGATGATGTTACTAACCTATCACTTGCTCTTGATGAAAACCCTGACACAACTCCGGCAGGTATCACAAGCTGTAAGTTCTGGGGTCTTGGTGCAGACGGTACAGTCGGTGCTAACAAGAACTCTGTTAAGATTATCGGTGACCACACAGATATGAACGTACAAGCTTACTTTGACTACGACTCTAAGAAGTCAGGCGGTCTTACAGTATCTCACTTACGTTTCGGTAATGCTAAGATTACTTCAACATATCTAATCAACAAGGCTGACTTTGTTGCTTGTCACAAGGCATCATATATCAGACAATACAATATGGTTGAGGACGTTAAGCCGGGCGGTGTATTCCTACTTAACTGTTCATGGAATGCAGAAGAACTTGAAGAACATCTTCCTGGCCAGGTTAAGAAGTATATCGCTGACAACAATATTCAATTCTATACAATCGACGGTGTTAAGATTGGTAAGGAAATCGGTCTTGGCAACAGAATTAATACTGTTCTTCAATCAGCATTCTTTAAACTTTCAAAGATTCTTCCTGAAGAAGACGCTATTAAGTATATGAAGGACGCCGCAACTGCATCATATTCAAAGAAGGGTGACGCAATCGTTAAGATGAATCACGACGCTATTGACGCCGGTGCTCAGCAAATCGTTAAGGTTGAAGTTCCTGAAAGCTGGAAGAACGCTCAAAGCGAAGATCTTTCAGTTAAGCATGACGGTGAAGGCAAGCTAATCGACTATGTAAACGATGTACTTGTTCCTATCAACCAATTCAGAGGTATGCAATTACCTGTTTCTACATTCGAGGCTTATCAGACAGGTGAAGTTCCTCTTGGTTCATCAGCATTTGAAAAGAGAGGTATTGCTATCGATGTTCCTGTTTGGAATAACGAAACTTGTATCGAATGCGGTAACTGTTCATATGTATGTCCTCACGCTTGTATCCGTCCTGTAATTCTTACAAAAGAAGAACTTGACAATGCTCCTGAGGGTATCAGATACCAAAATGCAATGCAGCTTGACGGCTATTACTATGCTATGGCTATTTCAGTTTATGACTGTACAGGTTGCGGAAGCTGTGCTAATGTTTGCCCTGTAAACAATGCCGGCAAAAAAGCTCCTGCCCTTGTTATGACATCATTCGATGATGAAACAGCTAAGGAACAGGAAAAGTATGATTACCTTGTTCAGCTTGCAGAAAAGCAGGAAGTTCTTGACAAGTTCAAGATTTCAACAGTTAAAGGCAGCCAATTCAGAAAGCCTTACCTTGAATTCTCAGGTGCTTGTGCAGGTTGTGGTGAAACACCATACGCAAAACTTGTTACACAGCTATTCGGTGACAGAATGTACATTGCAAATGCTACAGGTTGTTCATCAATTTGGGGTGGTTCTTCACCATCTACACCATACACAATAGACGCAAACGGCCACGGTCCTGCTTGGGCTAACTCATTATTTGAGGATAATGCCGAATACGGTCTTGGTATGTTCATCGCTCAAGATACATTGAGAAATACAAACATCGCTAAGCTTGAAAAGATAGCTGAAGAAAATGCAGATGTTAAGCCTGTTGTTGACAAGTTCATTGAAACAAAGAATGACGCTGCCGCAAACAAGGTTGCTACTGACGAACTTCTAAAGGCTATTGCTAATATCAATTCTAAAGAGGCTAAGGACGTACTTGCCGATAAAGAATACCTATCAAAGAAATCTTGCTGGATATTCGGTGGTGACGGTTGGGCTTATGACATCGGTTTCGGCGGTGTTGACCACGTACTTGCATCAGGTGAAGATGTAAACATTCTTGTATTCGATACAGAAGTTTATTCAAATACAGGCGGTCAGTCATCAAAGGCTACACCGACAGGTGCTATTGCTCAATTTGCTGCCGCAGGTAAGGAAGTTAAGAAGAAAGACCTTGCAGCTATCGCTATGAGTTACGGTTATGTATACGTTGCACAAGTTGCTCAAGGTGCTAACCAAGCTCAACTTCTTAAGGCTCTGCTTGAGGCTGAAAGCTATCACGGTCCTTCTCTAATCATCGCTTATGCTCCATGTATCAATCATGGTATCAAGGGCGGTATGAGTATTGCTCAAACAGAAGAAAAGAAAGCCGTTGACGCAGGTTACTGGCACTTATTCAGATTTGACCCAAGACTTGCTTTGGACGGCAAAAATCCGTTCCAGCTTGACTCAAAAGCTCCTACAATGGATTATGAAGACTTCATCATGGGTGAAGTTCGTTATAATTCACTTGCTCGTTCAAACCCTGAAAGAGCTAAGGAACTATTTGCAAAGGCTAAGAAGAATGCAGAAGAAAAGTATGCACATCTTGTTAAGCTTGCTCAAGGCGAATAATTTTAAACATTATAAATGGTTGGTTCATTTTGAACCAACCATTTTTTATTGCTATAACATTACTGAACCGGAACACAAAAAAAATAACGCTGATAAACAGCGTTATTTTTTATATCTTATCAATTTTCATTTGTCCGTATGATACGTCTGTAAATCCCATTTTCTTATACAGCGATATTGCTTTTACATTATCTTTAACGACTTCAAGTCTGAAACGCTTTGCATTACTGTATTTGTCGAATAAATAATTAAAATACTGTGTCGCCACACCTTTTCCACGAGCATTTTCATTTACGTACAAATCAATAATCTGTACGCATATACCGCCTACTTCAGTTTCATAATAAGTCGTCACGTAAGAAAATCCGACAACTTCATTATCTTCACAAAATACAAAACCAATTAAGCCTTTATCTCCGCTTATTGCCGCATCAATATTTGTTTCGATAATATTCATAGGCACTTCGTGGTCAAGTGCATCACTGCAATAAAATGCTTTTGATAATTCAAGCACTTTATCTCTGTGACTTTCATTCATTATTTCAATTTTCATTTTAACCGCCTATCTGACATTCAAGTCCCGATTTTTTAGCAACTTCAAGAAGTTCTTGCATATACTCGTTAGGAATTAAATCAATTCCGTCAAGTTTGTATTCCCTACCCAATCCATCATATTTGCCTTGTCCGAGTCTGTGGTATGGAAGTAAATGAAGTTTCTTAACACCTTTCAAACTTGCAGCAAACATTGCAATATCATAAATTTCTTCCGGTGTTGCGTTAAATGTCGGTATAACAGGCACTCTTATTGTCAAATCAACCATTCCCGACTCCGCAATTCTTTTTGCGTTTTCGTGAATAAGTTCATTGGGCTGAGTGGTAAATTCCTTGTGCTTTGCACTGTTCATATGCTTAATATCCATAAGCACATAATCAAGATACGGCAAATACTTTTCTATAAACTCCCAACGTGCAAAGCCCGTTGTTTCGATAGCAGTATTTATACCGTAATCCTTACAGGCGTGTAAAAGATGCGGTCCGAAATTCGGTTGCAACAGAGCTTCACCGCCCGACAAAGTCACACCGCCGCCGCTGCGGTTATAATAAAATGTATCCTGTAAAATAGCCGGCATAACATCTTCAACAGTCACATCATATCCCATAACTTTTTCTTTGCCCTCAAACATCATGGTCTGTATATCAAATTCCTGTGATTCAGGATTACAACACCATCTGCAACGCAAAGCACAACCCTTTAGGAATACTATTGTTCGTATTCCGGGTCCGTCGTGGATAGAATATTTCTGTATGTCAAATATTCTGCCTTTCGCTTTCATATAATTTTCCATATTAATTATTCCTTATGCGTTAAATGCTTGTTCTGTTCTGCTGATAATATCGTCCTGAAGTGCCTTTGAAAGTGATGTAAACAAAGCACTGTAACCTGCGACACGAACTACAAGTGATTTATAATTTTCCGGATGTTTTTGTGCGTCAAGAAGTGTTTCCTTACTTACGACATTAAACTGCATATGCATTCCCTTTTGGTCAAAGAATGCTCTTATGTATGACGCAAAGTTCTGAAGTCCTGCATTTCCGCTCAATGCCGACGGGTGGAACTTCTGATTGTAAAGTGTACCGTTTGATGCTCTGCCATGTTCAAGTTTTGCAACTGAGTTTGCCGCAGCCGTAGGACCTTTTGTATCAGCGCCCTGTCTTGGACCTACACCGTCCGCAATCGGTGTATTGGCAAGTCTGCCGTCAGGTGTCGCACCTGTCTGCTCACCAAGAGGAACGTTAGCCGATACAGGATACAATCCTGCCTGGAACATACCTCCGCGAGGATTTTTATGTTTTTCAAGTTCTTTTGCGTATATATTAGCCACATCACGGGCTAACATGTCAATTTCTTCAATGTCGTTTCCGTACTTCGGAAGTTCATTTATCATATCAAGTATTTCTTCATAACGCTTTCTCTTTGTCGGATCCTGTTCACCTGTAAGGAACATTCTGCAAATATCGGCAACTTGGCTTTCATTAACGCTCTTGCCTGCTTTAGCAAGATTTATAACAACTTCTTGAGTCGCATTTTTAGCCGCCTTAGGACTTAAACCTTGTCCGTAATTATGGATAAGTGCGTCTTTAAGTTCCGCCATTGTGACTTTCTTTTCATCAAATACAAGAGTCTTAACTGCCCAAAGTCCGTCTGCCATATTCGCAATACCGAAGCCTTGCGGACCTGTGAAGTTATAATGAGCACCGCCCTCTTGTACAGTCTTACCCTCTTTAACACAATCTTCAACCATACATGACAGGAACGGTAGAGGAACTCTTTCCGAATGTGCGGTATCTATCGCATTAATAGCATTAACCATAAGACCAATCATATAAGTTTCCTGTGCTTTATATGCGTTGTAGAATTCTTCAAATGTCGTCATATCTTCAACATTGCCTGTCTTGATACTGATTTGAGCACCCTTATCAACCCCGTTTGAGAACACAAGTTCAAGTGGACGACACATATTAAAGAATGCCGCGTCATGCCAACCGTCTGTCTTAAACGGTTTCTGCGGTTCAACACAACCGATAATGCCGTATTCTCTTGCATCTGCAAGAGTGACACCTCTGCTCATAAGTGCAGGAATGATGACTTCATCGTTGTAGTACGCAGGCAAGCCTACACCCGTTCTTGTAAGCTCTGCACATTTGATCAAAAATTCATTTGGCGTGCCGTTCCATATTCTGACCGAGAATGACGGAGCAGGTAATTGAGTGTGCATTGACGCTTGAATACATAGGAATGACAAGTCATTTGTTGCGTCAATTCCTTCAGCGTTTTGTCCGCCCGCCGTTAAATTTTGGAACAAGCTGTATCCGGCAAAGCCGTATGACGATGCCTCATCCCTTGCTTTATTAAGGTCGTTAAACTTAACCCAAATACAGTCAAGTATTTCCTGCGCAAATTCGCGTGTAAGCGAACCGTTGTCAATGCTGTTCTTATAATACGGATACAAATATTGGTCAAAACGTCCGGCAGAAATTGAGTGACCGCTTGATTCGATTTGAAGTAACATCTGTATAAACCAAAATGTCTGACAAGCCTCATAGAAGTTTCTTGCAGGATTTTCAGGCACGTTTGCACAGTTGTTTGCAATTACAAGCAATTCTTGTTTTCTTGTCGGATTTGTACACTTTTGTGCCATTTCATAAGCAAGATTTGCGTAACGTCTTGCGTAATTTATAACCGCATTACATGAAATTATAATTGATTCAAGAAATTCGTGCCTTTTGGCATAATCAGCATCATACACGTTGCACTTATTCAATTCTTCCTGAACTTCCGCAATAATCCCCTTGTAACCTATTCTCATAACTTTACCGTAGTCAACTGTAACGTGTCCGATACCGTTATAGAAATAGTTACCCGGTGTAAAAATGTTGTGTTCAATCGCCGCAGCAGCCTCAGGCGCCATATATGAAAGTGCTAAATCGCTGTTTGTCTTGTTCTTCCAATAAGGGAAAATCTTTCTAAGTACAGCCTTGTTTTCCTCTGAAATATGGAATGGATCTGCCTCACGAAATTCGATAGTATCAAGCTCGCTTTCAAGCCATTCATACGAAAACTCAGGGAACACCTGACAGCTCCTCGGTGCTTTTGTCGAACTTCCGACAATAAGTTCGTTATCTCTGATTGTAATAGGAATATTGTTAAGTATATGTTCAAAAGCCAAAGCTCTTCTCTTTACAGTCGGAAGTTGTTCCGTCTGCTGATAACTTTCCGTAATAAGTACCGCTCTGTCTACCTCGATTTCAGGCATTTTGCGATACAATTCTTCCTTTAGCTTTTTAATTCTGTCAGTCATAGGAATGTTTGTTGTATTAAAGGTTCTCATACTCTTCCCTCACTTAATTATAGTAATATCAATTTACTATAATTATATCACATATTTATTACATTTTCAATACTTTTTAATAGCTAAAGACCGTTAAATTAATAACTTTCTCTCATAAAAACAGACAAAACCGCTATGGTTTTGTCTGCTTTAAAAATATTCAAAAATTACATCGCAAGATGTGATTTTTGGAGCTGTTGACATTTCGTCGACAGGCTCTGTTTAAAATTACATTTCAACATTAAAATATCTTTTTGCATTGTTAAAACAAATATCCTCAACTATCTTTCCAAGTGTATCAAAATCATCCGGAAATTCGCCGTTTTCAACCCACTCACCAAGCATATTGCAAAGAATACGTCTGAAATATTCGTGACGTGTGTATGAAAGAAAACTTCTCGAATCAGTAAGCATACCTACAAACTTATTCAATGCACCCAAATTCGCAAGTGCTTTCATTTGTTCAACCATTCCGTCACGTTGGTCATTAAACCACCATGCCGAACCAAACTGCATTTTTCCTGCCGTTTCGGCTGATTGGAAGTTACCGAGCATTGTCGCAAGAACATAATTATCCTTTGGATTTAATGTATAAAGAATCGTTTTCGGCAGTCCGTCGTTACATTCCATTGCGTCAAGCAAAGCCGAAAGGTCTGCCGCAATTTCATAATCTGCGATTGAGTCAAAACCGACATCTGCGCCGAGTTTTTTGAACATAGCAGAATTATTGTTTCTCAAAGCACCGATATGTAACTGCATTGCCCAATCAAGTTCACTGTACTTTTTCGCAAGTCTTATAAGTGTTTCGCACTTAAATGCATTTATTTCATCGGCACTTAAATTTTCACCGTTCATTTTCTTTACAAAAACATCGTCTGCACTATAATCTCTGTTAAACGGTACACCGTCAAGAGCATGGTCGCTTATACGACAACCTGCATTATGAAAATAATCAATTCTTTCATTGACTGCAGTTATAAGTTCGTCATAATTTTTTATGTTCATACCGCATACGTTTCCAAGTGCTTTGATATAATC
>OJRV01002871.1_pt1 | contig 15481 bp, 12 predicted proteins | sample 1599241 | NCBI WGS metagenome assembly OJRV01 (sample SAMN04168656, study PRJEB22393) | human gut metagenome | biome: human gut microbiome; feature: stool | host: Homo sapiens | collected 2014-03-17 | reverse complement strand
CACTTTTGGAACCGAAAGTGCCGTAAGAAAACGTGGTGGCAGCAGGAATTTGCCGGGGAGTGGTTGACAAATAAAATGGCTTGCGGTTATAATAATATCCGGTTGCCGGAATGGGCAGATCGCCAGCAAAAGCTTGCAGAGTTGCTGGTCGGCGATAGAAAACGAAAATCGAATAGCTTGTCTAAGCGTTAAAGAGACTATAGGGTTTGTACTGTTTCTGAGATAAACAGTAAAGTCCGTAGTCTCTTTTTTATTTGATAAGAAATGCTTTGCAGAAGAAACCCAGGTGTTTTTTCTGCGAAGAATGTGTCAGAAACGTTCATGAAAAGTGAAAAATAAAAAAGGGAATGGAGATGGAAAAATGGATCAGACCTACATGAAAGAAAAACCAGTTGTCCCGCTGCTGCTTTCGATGGGAATCCCGGTCATCATATCGATGATCGCCGGGGCACTCTACAATATCGTGGACAGCATTTTCGTGGCAATGATCAGTGAGGACGCGATGACGGCGGTTTCGCTTGTCTATCCGATCCAGAACCTCGCGCACGCAGCCGGGGTTGGGTTTGGCGTTGGTATCAATGCGATGGTGGCGAGACGCCTTGGCGAAGGAAAAACACGGATGGCGAACCAGACAGCATCGCAGGGAGTATTTTTAAGTGCCTTACATGGAATGATTTTAACGATTTTAGGAATGGCGGTGATTCCGTATTTCCTGCGGATGTTTACGAGCGATGAGGTAACGATTTCCTACGGACTGACGTATTTTTACAATGTGTTTCTGTTTTCAACGATCGACACGATGGGAATGGCATATGAAAAGGTCTACCAGTCGGTTGGAAAGATGAAAATATCGATGGCAGCCGTCTTGATTGGATGCGGCGTCAATATCGTGCTGGACCCGATCTTTATCTTTGGATTAGGCCCCATGCCGGAACTGGGAATCTGCGGTGCGGCGTGGGCGACAGGAATCGGGCAAACGGCGTCGCTGCTGTTTTATTTGATTTTAAACCATGTGAAACCGTTAAATGTGGAGATTTCGCTGCGGGAAATGCGTCCGTCGAAGGAGATCTGCGGCGGTATGTATTCAGTCGGAATCGCGGCAACACTCAATATGGCGCTGACATCCCTGCTTCTGACGGCGCTCAATGCGATTCTGGCACCATTTTCGCAGGTATATATTCTGGTGCTGGGTGTTTACTACAAGCTGCAGGCACTGCTTTATCAGGGAGCCAGCGGCGTGGTGCAGGGAATGCGCCCGCTGATCGGTTACAATTACGGTGCAAGCGAGCAGGAGAGGGTGAAAAAGATCTTCCGCGCGGCCCTTATGATTGTTGGCATTATCATGACAGCGGGAACCCTGCTTGGCGAGCTGGTGCCGGATTTCCTGATGGGGCTGTTTACGCAGACGCCTTCGACGGTGGAGATTGGCAGAACGGCGCTCCGGATCATCAGCCCGGGCTTTGTCATGTCAACGGTTTCCGTCATTGCTTCCGGCGCGTTTGAGGGACTTGGAATGGGGCTTAAATCCCTGAAAATTTCCTTGATGCGCTATGCCGTGATTATCATTCCGATCGCATTTGTGCTCAGCCGGATCATCGGTCCTACCGGTGTCTGGCACGCGTTCTGGCTGGCAGAGCTTATCACGGCAGTGTATGCTGGGGCGAGCTGGAAGCGGACGATTACTGTGTCTTTATAGGGCGTTTTTGGTCTCAAAAAGGCTGCATATATGTGAGGCTAAAAACGTTACTGTTCACACGCGCCCAGTAACGGGATTTTGCCGATGCTTGACTTTACTAGGTATTTGTGTAAAATAATAAGTGGCTGATCGGAACTTCGGCAGATTCGGGCGATGTAAAGCTATGCATTGCCGGGATGCCAGGTACCGGGCGGACAATGATTTACAGTCAGTACACATTTGTACAGAAAAGAAGGTAAGTAAAATGACAAAGATTGATATTATTTCCGGTTTCCTGGGTGCAGGAAAGACTACGTTTATTAAACAGCTTTTAAAAGAAGCAATTTCAGGCGAGAAAGTCGTTCTGATTGAAAATGAATTTGGACAGATCGGCATTGACGGCGGTTTTTTAAAAGACGCTGGCATCGAGATCCGTGAGATGAACTCTGGCTGTATCTGCTGCTCTCTGGTCGGCGATTTTGGACGTTCCCTCGAGGAAGTTCTGACCAAATATCAGCCGGATCGTGTTATCATCGAGCCGTCAGGCGTCGGCAAGCTGTCTGATGTTATGAATGCAGTAAAAAATGTAGCTTCTGAGATTGAGGTTATGTTAAACAGTGCGGTTACCGTGGTAGATGTCAACAAATGCCGTATGTATATGAAGAACTTCGGTGAGTTTTTCAACAACCAGATCGAAAATGCAGGCACGATCGTGTTAAGCCGTACCGATGTAGCGGATCCGAAGAAGGTACAGGGCGCGGTTGAGATGCTTCGCCAGCACAATGCAAAGGCAACCATCGTGACCACTCCATGCAGCGAGCTGACCGGCGCACAGCTTCTTGAGATGATCGAGCAGGAAGATGATATGGCAGAGGAGCTGATGAAAGAGGCAAGAGAGCATATGCATGAGCATCATCACCATCATGATCATGACGATGACTGTGATTGTGGCTGCCATGACCACGATCATGGGCATCACCACCATCACCATGACGATGACTGCGACTGTGGCTGCCATGATCATGATCACGAGCATCATCACCATGACGATGACTGCGATTGTGGCTGTCATGATCACGATCATGAGCACCATCATCATGACCATGATGATGACTGTGGCTGTCACGATCATGACCATGAGCATCATCATCACGACCATGATGACGAGTGTGGCTGTGGCTGCCATGACCACCACCACGATCACGAAGGACACCATCATGCAGATGATGTATTTACAAGCTGGGGCTTGGAGAATGTCGGCGTGATGAAGAAGGAAGATCTGCAGAAGATTCTGGATGATCTGGCTTATGGTGATAAATACGGCGAGGTTCTGCGTGCGAAAGGCATGGTTCCGAGTGAAGAAAAGGGCGTATGGCTGCATTTTGATATGGTTCCGGAGCAGGCTGAGATCCGTGAGGGAGCACCGGATTTTACCGGAAAGGTGTGCGTGATCGGTGCCGAGCTGGACGAAGAGGGTCTGAAGGCAGCGTTCAACGCGTAAATACAAGGAGAATGAACTATGAATGAAGATAAGATGCCGTTGTTTCTCATCAATGGTTTTCTGGAAGCTGGAAAAACCCAGTTTATTAAATTTACAATGCAGCAGGATTATTTCCAGACCGAAGGAAAAACACTTCTGATTGTCTGCGAAGAGGGCGAGGAAGAGTATGATGAGGAGCTTTTAAAGCAGACTCATACAGCGGTTGTCTATATAGAGGAAGCGGAAAAGCTGACGCCGGAATACCTACAGGATCTGGAACTCCTTTACAATCCGGAGCGAGTTCTGATGGAGTGGAACGGTATGTGGAATCTGGATGCCCTGAAACTTCCGAACGATTGGGATCTGTATCAGCAGATCACGATCATCGATGGTTCCACATTTGATTTATACCTGCAGAACATGAAACCATTGATTGGTGCCATGGTCCGCAACACGGAAATGATTATCATGAACCGTTGCGACGAGATCGAGGATCTGGATGTATACCGCCGTACTTTAAAGGGCATGAACCCGCAGGTTCAGATCGTATTTGAGGACGCAGAGGGCGAAATTGAGGAAGTGACCGAAGCGGATCTTCCATTTGATGTCAATGCCGAAGTGATCGAGATTCCGCCGGAGGCATATGGTATCTGGTATATTGATGCGATGGATAAACCGGACCGTTACCGTGGAAAGACCGTTGAATTTACCGGCATGGTACTGAAAACCCCGGATTTCCCGAAGAACAACTTTGTTCCTGGACGTATGGCGATGACTTGCTGCGAGGCAGATATGACGTTCTTAGGTTTCATGTGCAAGGCAAAAAATGCCCGTCTGCTTGAGACGAAAGACTGGGTCAAAGTACGTGCCCGCGTAGAATATGAGTATATGCCGGAGTATGAGGGCGAAGGTCCGATGCTTTATGCAGATTACGTGGAAAAGGCAGAGCCGATTGAGGAGATTGTGCAGTTCTAAGATTTGCAACGGAAAGCTGTGCTTGAAAGAAAAGGTGTGCCCCGGAGTGTGGAAGACTCCGGGGTTTTTAAAAAAGAAAGAGAAATCGAACAAATGCTCGATTTCTCTTTCTTTTATTTAAAATTGGATTACAGCTTTATCTTACTCCGTCATCTTTGGCACCGGAGTAGGTCTTGACCGGTCAAATACCTCGTTGACATCAAACAGGTCACTCAAATGGTCGCCGCCGACTCCACTTTCCGGAAGGTCGTAATACATCCGGTAGCCGTCGAGGTTCCGGCGCCCCTGTCGCATATAATCGTCGCCGATCTGGACGAAATACTGGGAGGAATCTACGTTACAGAAGTAACGGAATCCCTTGTTGTACAGGTACTGGAAGCGCTCGCTGCTTGTATCATACGGATGCCAGTCCCCAATATCGCTTCCAAACGGGAAGAGGATGATATCACACGGACCGGTCAGCGTTTCGACTTCATTTGCCCATTTATCGGTATCTTCACGGAATTTATCCATGGAGATCGTACCCATGTTGCGGTGTCCCCAGCTGTGGGAGGCAATTTCAAAACCGTCGTCGCGCAGGCACTGGACGACTTTTGCTGCGTTGGCGCGTTCTTCCTCAAAGTTGAAATCCGGGTGTTCCGCTTTGTACTCGTCAGTATTGTAGGCGGAATCGGTGCGGTAGCCCAGGATGCCATTGTAACCGGTAAAAGCAATGCACGCTTTTGCGCCGCGGTAGGAGAAATCCGGGTGCTCTTTGATGAAATCATCCAGTAACGGCACCAGATCATAGGAACCGACGGAAACAGAACCGTCGTCCATCTTCATCTCGTTCGTTGGCTTGCCATCCTCGCCGATAATCATACGGGAGGCAAAGCCATCGCCATCCATGTATTCGTAGTAGCAGACATCATCCTGTGACATGACGAACGGTTTCTTACCTTCCGGAAGCATGATATCGCCCTCCTGGAAATGCCTGGAACCGTCCTCTGCGGTCACCTCATATGCTACATCGTGCAGACGTACCAGAACGAAACCGCGCTCATACATCGACTGGAGAATCTTCATAAATTCATCCTTGGTCGTCATGACCTGATTATAACCCTTTTCGCGGCTGTCGCCGTCAAATGCTTTCGAGGTATCCATAATCAGTGTATGGAAGAATACATGCGTTACCTTACGCGGATCAGCGCGCACCAGTGTTTCTTTGGTGGCGTTGTATTCGTCGATCGCTGCCGTCACGGACTCGTCAGATGCGTATGTACTGCTGGACAGGAGATTGATTGCCCCGTCATAGTCATAACCGTCTGCCAGAAGCTTTGCCTGAGCGATGACACCCTCGAGGCTGTCATCAGCAGGTGCAGATGCATTATCAAGGGAAATTACTCCATTTTCAGAATCCGTTTCGGTTGTCGCTGGAACCGAAGATACATGTGCTGCCGGAGAGCGGCGCACCCAGAGGAACGCGGCAATTCCAAGCAGTACAATCAGAATGCCGATTAAAATTAAATACGGAAGTTTAGAGGAACCGCCGTGCCGTCGCCTGGAACGTCCGCCACGTGCAGAAAATCCAACGCTTCCAAGGGAGGAATTTCTTCTCATCATAGTTTTCACCTTTTGTTTATTCATATTTATCTGTCGTTTTTTGCGTCAGATAGTAATAACAGGCCGAGAAAGTTTGCCACCGACTCGACACAGCAAGAAAGAGAGCGGAAAACGTTTTTATAAGCCTGTCTGTGTTCTTATAGTATACCATAAAAAGGAAAGGTGGTCTATGACAGTTTCTTACAATTCTCTTTGGCATAGGGACGGGCGGATATGCCATATCTTGAGAAGAGAGTATGTGCAGACGGAGGAAGATATGAATGAAAAATGTATCATGCAGGGAGAGGCGTGGTATTTGAAATGGAAGCGTGTGGAAAAATGGTGTTGGTTTGTGAAAAAGAAGCTGTTTCGGGAAAAAGAATGTATGTGTTGGGACGAAGGGGGCAGAGACAGGAGAAGAGAGTATTTAAATAAAAATGCTTGGAGAGGGCTGGCAGCGATTGGTGTAGCGGTTGTGCTTACGATGGGAGAATGTGTGTCAGGCATACAGCTTGGAATTGGTGAATTGGGGGGAAATAGTATGCTCACATCTTACGCGGAGGAACTGTGGATTCCCGTTTCAGTAACCGCAGAGACAGCGCAGGCAGCAGAAAATGCCGCTGAGCTTCCCGTCCAGGCACCGGAGGCGATTCTTATGGAGGCCTCCACCGGAACTATTTTGTATGAAAAAAATGCGGACGAGGCGCGAAATCCAGCCAGCGTGACGAAGATTATGACGCTGCTTCTGATTTTTGATGCGTTACATTCGGAAAAAATTCATTTGCAAGATGAGGTCACGACCAGCGCCCATGCGAAATCCATGGGGGGATCCCAGGTGTTTTTGGAAGAAGGGGAGGTACAGACGGTCGAAACGCTGATCAAGTGCATCGTCATTGCATCGGGAAATGATGCCAGTGTGGCAATGGCAGAGTATATCGGCGGCAGTGAGGAGGCATTTGTTGCGATGATGAACGAGCGGGCGAAAGGGCTTGGAATGGAGACAGCAAAGTTTGAGGATTGCTGTGGTCTGACGGCGTCTACGACGCACGCGATGTCGGCGCGCGACATTGCCCTCATGTCGCGGGAATTGATCACGAAGTATCCGGAAATTTTTCAGTATTCAACGATCTGGATGGAAAATATAACGCACCGGACCAAGCAGGGAGAGAAAGAATTTGGACTTTCCAATACGAATAAGCTGTTGAAAATGGTGACAAATTTTGAGGTGACGGGACTGAAAACAGGTTCTACATCGCTGGCAAAATATTGCCTGTCCGCAACCGGGCGGAAAGATGGCGTTGATCTAATTGCCGTCATTCTGGCAGCACCGGATTATAAGGCGCGGTTTGCGGATGCGGTCACATTGTTAAATTATGGGTTTGCAAATTGTCATCTTTACAAAGATGACAATCCGGGAGCTGTGCCGGAAACGATGGTGGCGGGCGGCATCCAGGAACAGGTTGCAGGACGTCTGCGGGGAACCTTTTCGTATCTTTCGATGGAAGGAGAGAATCTGGATGGAATCGAAAAAGAGTGGATGATGGAAGAATCCCGCAAAGCGCCGGTTCGGGAAGGTGATGTGATCGGACATCTGGTCTACCGGCTGGATGGACGGGAATTGGGAAGTGTGGAGATAGAAGCGGCAGAAACGGTGGAGAAAGCGGGACTATGGGACTATTTTAAGAAGGTAATGGGAGTGTTTGCGGCATAAAAATAAAGAGCTGTCATGTTTGAATAGTGATACACGACAGCTTTTTTGTGTAATAGGAAATTCCTTGGAATTCCCTATTACACAAAAAGGCACTAACGTGCCAATGATGCGCACTCGCGCGAAGATGTAGTTTGTCGCAAGCGACCGCGCTCGGCGCGAGAATGTGCCAAGGCACATTCTTTTTTGCTGGTTATTCATTCTGCAATCCAGCCGCTTTTTCAGAATACGTGGTCGTTACCAGTTTTTCATAAGGAATCCGTTCCTTGAGTTCACCTGCTTCTTCCAGAATATTTTCCAGAAGCCCAAAGCTATCCCTGTGGAAAATGGTATCATTTTTCCAGGTGTCCTGCGCTTTGTAGCGTTCAACGATGCGGGCGATTGCCGAGCGGTCTGTTTCCGGAAACTGAGGTTGGATTGTCTCGGCGATTTCGTCCGCACTGTGGGAGTTGACGTAAGCTAAGCCCTTCTGGATGGCATTCGTGAACGACTGGATAATTTCCGGATGCCTATTTAGATAGCTCTGCTTTGCACAGTAGGCGGTGTAGGGGACATAACCGGAATCGACGCCGAGCGAGGCGACAACGGTGCCATTTCCTTCGGTTTCAAGGGTGGTGGCGAAGGGCTCGAACTCGACCGTGTAATCCGCATCATTACTCGTAAACGCCGCCGCTGTCAGCCCGAAATTGATACTCTGATCGATGGTCAGGTCATTTTTTGGATCGATGCCATTTTTCTTTAAAATATACTCAAAGACCATTTCCGGCATTCCACCCGCGCGCCCGCCAAGCACCTTTTTGCCTTTCAGATCCTGCCAGGAAAAGTCTGGTTCGGCACTTCGTCCAACGAGAAAGTTTCCGGCACGCTGGGTCAGCTGGGCAAAATTGACAGCATAATCGGCGGAACCTTCCTGGTAGACATAGATACTTGCCTCTGAGCCCATGAATCCGATATCGGCATCCCCGGAGATGAGCGAGGTCATAACCTTGTCGGCACCGGCACCGTTTACGAGTGTCAGAGCGATGCCTTCATCCTTAAAATAGCCCAGCTCGATCGCGGCGTACTGCGGCGCATAAAAAATCGAGTGGGCTACCTCATTGAGTGTGACCGGTTCAAGCGCCCCGTCCGCCTCCTTCGCCTGTCCACACCCGGTCAGGGTGGTAAGCAGAGTGAGCACAGCCAGGGCAGCTGCAAATTTAGTTCGTTTCATGGTTGCCTCCTGCGGTTCGTTCATACTATTAAGATATGGGGAATACAGGAAGGTGTGAGCGGTCTGCTGATTTTTCTTTCTGTCTCCAGAGAAGTCCAATACAAAGCCCGACAAGCGACGGCAGAATCCATCCGAGGTTCAAATCAAACAGCGGAAGCGTATGTCTGGCAAATGCGATGACGGGTTCCAGATGTAGGGCAGACTGCATTTCGTACGGCAGAGCTGCTAAAAAGTCAAAGATGGAAGCTGCCCAGGAACAAATGGTAACGCAGACATAGACTTTTTTGTTATGCTGGAATGCATTTCCAAGCAGCGCCAGGAGAATCAGCGTGATGGCTGGCGGGTAAATCAGCATCAAAACAGGAACCGAGTAAGTGATGATAGCGGACAGTCCTATATTTGACACAATGAGTGAAAAAAGGGTAAAAACGACCGCCCATGCACGGTAGGAAAGGGCATGGGGAAACAGTTTCACAAAGGTTTCCGCACAGCTCGTTACAAGCCCGATGGAGGTCTTGAGGCAGGCGAATGTGATCGCGATGGCGAGGATCCAGGAGCCCATCCGTCCAAGGTAGTAGTCTGCAATCTGGGAGAGGGCAATGCCGCCGTTTTCTGAAAGTTCGAATTGTCCCAGTGACTGTACTCCAATCAGGATGGTAAGCAGATAGATAAATGCCATCAGAAGCCCAGCCAGCATACCGGAATGCAGAACCTCTTTTGCAATGGTTGAATCTTCCCGCACGCCCATCTGGCGGATAACCGAAATGACCACGATCCCGAATGCGAGTCCGGCAATCGCATCCATGGTTTCATAGCCCTGGGAGAGCGCGGAAAAGAAAGCTCCATTCTGATAAGAGGCATCGGGAACTGCCGCTGAAACCTCGATGCTCGGATGAAGCAGGGCAGTCACAATCAGAACGCCTAGAAACAGAAGAAACAGCGGATTGATGATTTTTCCGATCCAGAGCGTGATGCTGCCTGGACGAATGGAAAATACAAACACCAGCGCAAAGAAGATCAGCGAAAACAAAAACAGCATAGTCTGTTCGGAAAGCTGTGTTCCTAAAAGAGGTCTGACTCCGGCGGTAAAGGAGGTCGTAGCGCACCGCGGAATAGCGAAAAACGGTCCGATTGTCAGGTAGAGCAGACAGGTAAAGAAATAGCTATATCTGTGTCCGACGCGGCGGGACAGATCCTGAAGTCCCTCCGAATGTGTGCTTCCGATCGCGGCAACACCCAGGATCGGAATGCCGACGGCAGTCAGAATAAATCCAATCGCTGCCGGGAGAAACTGGCGTCCGGCAAGCTGACCGAGATGTACCGGAAAAATCAGATTTCCGGCGCCAAAGAACATGCCGAATAATGTTCCGGCAACTAAAAGCCGCTGCTTATGGGAAAGACAGGTCTGCGTCATAGATATTCACTCCTTTTACATGAGAATTGAAAGTTACTGTTCACGCATACGTGTCCAGTAACGGAATTTGCCGTGGCTTCGCATTTAAATACGGCAAATTCCTGCTGGCATCACGTTATCTTACGGCACTTTCGGTTCCAAAAGTGCCTACCTGTGAACAACAAAAAGCTGTCTGGAGTTGATTCAGGGATGCAAAAGATTGACTTTCTCCCCCGTAGGGGCTAAAATAAGGAGAAACGTAGCGGTTCAGCCGGTTTATGTATTTGATGCAAAAACCGGCTGAATCGTTATGAGAAAATATCAGATGCCTTGGTTTTGCATGAACCTGCCGTTAGATTTAGAACAGCGATGCGCTGTCCCATCAGGCAGAACAAAATTTGAGGCGTACATATCCCGCAGAGGAGGAAGAAATATGGCATTTTTCGATGAGCTTGGAAAGGTGATCAGCGATAAGAGCAAGGAAGCTGCGAACCGGGTAAAGGACATTACAGGCGTATTACAGCTGAAATCGAAGTTGTCCGCCGAGAAAGATAAGATTAATAAGGCATATATCACACTGGGAAAAGCATACTATGACAGACATGAGGGCGAGCTGGAAGGGAAATTTGCAGATGAGTTCCACACTATCCAGGCAGGGCTTGTGAAGATTGCGTCCCTGGAGGATGAGATTGCCGAGTTAGAGGGCACAAGAGTCTGCGCGGAGTGCGGCGCAAAGGTGGAGAAAAATGCGGCATTCTGCAGCCGGTGCGGTGCGCCGATGGATTCGACGACATCTGCAGATGTGCATGAGCCGGAAGAACCAGAGGAGATGCAGGAGACTATCTTTGAAGAGAAGGATGAAACTGCAGCAGGTAAGGCGGTTGACAACGCAGAAACAGAAGGCACGGCTGGCCCAGACGCGGATTCCGCGGATGCTTCGGACTCTGTTTCGGAGAACACCACCGATACTGCGGCACAGAATGAAAATAACAGCGGGGAGCAGGCATAATTTATGGATTCACTGGTACAATGGTTTACAGCTAATTTATCCGGAGTCATATCGAAGGAGGCAATTATCTTCATTATCTCGATGATTCCGATTCTGGAACTTCGAGGAGGGCTTCTGGCTGCGTCACCGGCACTCTTAAACGTGCCGATCCTGCGGGCGATCCCGATCTGTATCGTGGGAAATATCCTGCCGATCCCGTTTATCCTGCTTCTGATCCGCCATGTGCTGGAGTGGATGAAGAAGGTTCCGTGTTTCCGTGGTATTGCGCTGTGGCTGGAACGCAAAGCGATGAGCAAAAAAGGGCAGATCGAGAAATATGAGTTCTGGGGGCTGATGCTCTTTGTCGGCATCCCGCTTCCGGGAACCGGCGCATGGACAGGCGCGCTGGTGGCATCCCTGCTCCACATGAAATTTGGCAAGGCATTTGGCGCGATTTTAGTCGGTATCGCGCTGGCGACGGTGATTATGTCGATTCTGTCCTACGGCGTGCTGGGCGTGCTGTTTGGATGATGCACAGATAAAAATGGAATAATGTCTATGCCCGCCAAAGGGCGGCATGGATGCGAATGTATAAAAGACTCTGTAAGGGGAAATTCTCCGGACAGGGTCTTTTTGCGTCCATTATTATTTTGTTGAGAAAAAGAGATCATAAATGAAATTGGGGTTGACATATACCCTATGGGGGTATATTATAAGGACAGTTAAGAGATAGGAGGAGACCATGAAGCAATATACAGTAACCGGCATGAGCTGCGCGGCATGCAGCAGCCGGGTTGAAAAGGCAGTATCGAAAGTGCCGGGTGTCACGGCATGCTCGGTCAGCCTGCTGACAAATTCGATGGGCGTCGAGGGCGATGTGCCACCGGAGGCCGTGATTCATGCGGTGGAAGATGCCGGATATGGCGCATCCCTGAAAGGGCAGGGCGCTGCAGCGCAGGCGCAGAGCGCGTCGGAGGCAGAGGACGCCTTAAAAGATCGGGAGACGCCGGTCTTAAAACACCGTCTGATCGCATCGCTGGGATTCTTAGCAGTCCTTATGTATATGTCGATGGGACATATGATGTGGGGGTGGCCGCTGCCGCACTTTATGGATGGCAACCATGTGGCGATGGGACTTTTGCAGCTCCTTTTGGCCGGAATTATCATGGTGATTAACCAGAAATTCTTTATCAGCGGTTTCAAGGGACTTTTACACCGCGCCCCGAACATGGATACGCTGGTAGCACTTGGTTCCGGCGCGTCGTTTATTTACAGCACATATGCGTTGTTTGCGATGACGGACGCCCAGTTAAAGGGCAACGACACGGCAGTCATGTCCTACATGCATGAATTTTACTTTGAGTCGGCGGCAATGATTCTGGCGCTGATCACAGTCGGAAAAATGCTGGAGGCGCGTTCCAAGGGAAAAACGACGGATGCCTTAAAGGGACTGATGAAACTGGCACCGAAGACAGCTGTTATCATCCGGGATGGAGTGGAAACAAAGGTTCCGATTGAAGAGGTAAAGAAGGGTGATGTATTTGTTGTACGCCCAGGTGAAAATATCCCGGTGGACGGCGTGGTCCTGGAAGGAACAAGCGCGGTCAACGAGGCAGCACTGACCGGCGAGAGTATTCCGGTGGATAAGGCACAGGGTGCCCCGGTTTCGGCGGCAACGGTCAACCAGTCTGGTTATCTGCGCTGTGAGGCGACCAGAGTCGGTGAAGATACCTCTCTGTCGCAGATCATCCGCATGGTCAGCGACGCGGCGGCGACGAAAGCGCCGATCGCCAAGATTGCAGACCGGGTTTCCGGCGTGTTTGTCCCGGCGGTTATCACGATCGCAGTGGTGACAACGATTGTCTGGCTGCTGGCAGGACAGACGTTTGGATTCGCACTGGCGCGAGGTATTTCCGTACTGGTTATCAGCTGCCCGTGTGCACTGGGACTGGCTACGCCGGTTGCGATTATGGTCGGCAACGGCATGGGCGCGAAAAACGGAATCTTGTTCAAGACAGCTGTTTCGCTGGAAGAAACCGGAAAAATGGACATTGTAGCGCTTGATAAGACGGGTACGATCACCAGCGGCGAGCCGCGTGTGACCGACGTCATCCCGTCTGGAGGTGTGACTGAGAAGGAGCTGGTAAGCCTGGCGCTTTCCCTGGAAAAGAAGAGTGAGCACCCATTGGCGAAAGCTGTTCTTCTCTATGCAAAAGAACAGCAGATTGATGCGCCGGAGGCGGCTGATTTCCAGGCGCTGCCGGGTAATGGACTTTCCGGTACGTTAGACGGCGCTTCACTGGCAGGCGGAAGTTTTTCCTATATCAGCGGACATACGACGGTGTCCGCACAGGAACAGGCATCCTTTGAGCGTCTGGCATCGGAAGGCAAGACGCCGCTGTGCTTTATGAAAAATGGTCGTCTGGCTGGTATGATTGCCGTGGCAGATGTCATCAAGGAAGACAGCCCGCGGGCGGTCAAGGAACTGCAGAACATGGGAATCCGTGTGGTCATGCTGACCGGAGATAATGAGCGGACCGCCCGTGCGATTGGGGCACAGGCTGGTGTGGATGAAGTCATTGCCGGAGTACTTCCGGATGGGAAAGAGAGTGTCATCCGCAGCCTGAAAGAACAGGGCAAGGTGGCAATGGTCGGTGATGGTATCAATGATGCCCCGGCGCTCACGCGTGCCGATATAGGTATCGCGATCGGAGCCGGTACAGATATCGCGATTGATGCCGCGGATGTGGTGCTGATGAAGAGCCGTTTGAGTGATGTTCCGGCGGCAATCCGTCTAAGCCGTGCGACGCTTCGAAATATTCACGAAAACCTGTTCTGGGCATTCTTTTACAATGTTGTGGGTATTCCACTTGCAGCCGGTTTGTGGTATCCTATCTTTGGATGGAAATTAAATCCGATGTTCGGCGCTGCAGCGATGAGCTTATCCAGCTTCTGCGTAGTGACGAACGCGCTGCGGCTGAATCTGTTTAAGATGCACGATGCATCGAAGGATCATCCGATGCGGAAGAGGGCTGAGAAGGCTGCTAATAAAGGCGGAGATAAAGCAGAAAACGCAGGTGCAGTTAGGACGGAGGCAGAAGACATCCGGTCAATTGGGCAAACAGCAAATGAAAATGAAACTGTTTCAAAAGAAATGCAAAAAAGTGAGAATCAAAAAAATCATATAAATATGGAGGGAATAACGATGACAAAGACAATGAATATCGAAGGAATGATGTGTGGACACTGTGAGGCACGCGTAAAGAAGGCGTTGGAGGCACTGGCAGGCGTGGAGAGCGCAGAGGTCAGCCATGAGAAAGGAACCGCGGTCGTAAGCATGAGTGCGGATGTGGCGGACGATACGTTGAAAGAGGCGGTTGAGGCACAGGATTATAAGGTGGACTCGATTCAGTAGGATGAAAAAAGCTGCGAAATGGTGGAATTAATATGCCATTTCGCAGCATTTTGATAAAAGATAGGAGAAAAGCATGGGCTGTTGTAAATGTGAATCACAAGCGCAGGTCTGTCAGGGAGGAGAGACGGAACGCCACAAACACAGAAACCTGACCGAAGAAAAAGATCTGCTGAAACGTTTAAACCGGATCGAGGGACAGGTGCGCGGTGTGAAGGCGATGGTGGAAGACGAGCGATACTGCGTCGATATATTAAACCAGGTATCAGCGGTTCAGGCGGCGCTGAACAGTTTTTCCAAAGTCCTGCTGTCCAACCATATCAAAACCTGTGTGGTTGATGATATAGAGGCGGGAAATGGGGAAGAAGCGGTTGAGGAGCTGTGCAAGACGATTCAGAAGCTGATGAAGTAAATATAAATTTATCGAATTGAGCAAACACAAGCAACTATAGCGAAATATTAAACATAATAAATATTTTTAAAAATTCAAATGTAGTTGAAAATAAGTCGAATAGCGCTTTGTCGATGGGGCAGGTAACCGGTCGGGAGGATGCAGGCAGGCGTACTAAAGCGGCCGGTCATCCGGTGGCACCGGTTTTTCCAACATCTCTTTCAGCAGGTCGAGCAGGTCGTGCGCTTCCTCGGAGGTCAGCCGCAACGTAATGGGAATTTTGAAGAAATCGGTTTTTTCTTCAGCGAGCATGTGCCCCTTACCGGTCATTAGCCAGGTGAAATTGATTTGCGGGTAATGCTCCAGTATCCGGGAGGCGAGGCGGCGGCTGATCCCGTTTTTTCCTTTTTTGATCTGGTAGAGGCTTTCGCTTCTCTGCAGGCCGACTGCTCCGGCGAAGCGGTTCACGGACATGCCGCTCCAGTCGATGACTTGTTTGAGCCGGCTCCAGCCGGATTTCTCGTCTTGTTTGTGATCGGGCGTTTGCATGGGAGTTTGGGTAGGCTGTTTCCGTTCCATGCCTGTAAAATCCGGGCTCCTGCGATGGGAGGACACCCCGAAAAAAGGGCATGGGAACGATTCGTCGTGCTTGAGGTACTACCCAATAC
>OJRV01002867.1_pt1 | contig 15505 bp, 6 predicted proteins | sample 1599241 | NCBI WGS metagenome assembly OJRV01 (sample SAMN04168656, study PRJEB22393) | human gut metagenome | biome: human gut microbiome; feature: stool | host: Homo sapiens | collected 2014-03-17 | reverse complement strand
CGTTAATACTTATCTGATTAAAAATATTTGATGATTCATCATATACTTCAATAGATTTTTCATCAATTTCATGACTTAAAATTTTTGCTGCAGGTAAAGTAATATTTAATTGATCATTATCAATACTTATTTTAGCCTGTTTTAAATCAATCCCTGCTTGAATAGTTCCATTATATGTAATAATAAAAGTTTTTTGTGTTAAAGGAATTTTCCAACCATTAAAAGATAATTTATTAGAAAATTTTCCTACCTTACTATAATCATATGAATAAAGTGCAAGCTCATTAATTTCAGTTAATTGATTTTTAATGGTTGTTGAAGTAATTTTATCATTGTTACTACCACTTGCATAATGAACACCTGCAAAAAAGATTGCAATAACTAAAACGATAATTGCTATAACACCACCAATAGCCTTTTTTGACTTTCCAAGAGTATCTAATATTTTCATGTCATCACCCACGAAGATTATATCATAATTTGTCGAAGTAAGATATTATAGGTATAAAAAAAGAATGATTTTAGAAATTATATCTAAAACCATTCTTTTTCTTATTTAATGATTTTACCGTAAACTTCTCTACCACAAGCTGCTGCATTACTTTCATCAGTATCAATATGCATAGCTGTTGCATATGAAGCGCTTACACGACAAACAACATCACCAAAGATCAAAGAACGTCCATCTGTATTAATTTCAACTTTAACGATTTCTTTATCTTTTACTCCAAATTTTTCAGCATCTTCAGGTGTTAAGTGAATATGTCTTTTTGCAGCAATCACGCCACAAGGAATTTCAACTTCTCCTGCAGGACCAACTAATTTACATCCAGCAGTTCCTTCGATATCTCCTGATTCTCTAATTAATGCTTGAACACCAATGCTTCTAGCGTCAGTTAAAGAAATTTCTACTTGAGTTTCTTTTCTTGTAGGTCCTAAAACAGACATATTTAATTCTCCTTTAGGTCCAATTACTTTTACTCTTTCAACACAAGCGAATTGACCAGGTTGAGATAAATCTTTTTTATTTGTTAATTGATGACCTTCACCAAATAAAGTTGCTAAATCTTTATCACTTAAGTGAATATGTCTAGCAGAAGTTTCGACAATAAACATACCTTCCATATTTTTCTCCTCTTTCCATATATTAATACTACATTTATTCTACTCTTTTTATCATTTAATGCCAATAAATAAAAAAAAAATAAAAAAATTTTTTCTCACTTTTGTAATAAATTTATTAATTTGCTAAAAAAAGATTATCAAATCATTGATAAAACATTAAAAAATGTATACAATCTAGCTATTTTTTAGGAAAATCATAAAAAAAACGCTAATCTTTACACATATTACTAAATGTGCTATTCTAACTGTACAAAAAAAGGAGGAACCTTTATGAACAAAGAAAATGTAGGTTTATATGATCAGTCATTTGAACATGATAACTGCGGAATAGGGGCCGTTGTTAATATCAAAGGATTAAAAACTTATAAAACAGTAGATGATGCTTTAAAAATCGTTGAACAATTAGAACATCGTGCTGGAAAGGATGCAGCAGGGGAAACTGGAGATGGTGTAGGAATCTTAACACAAATACCAGATGAATATTTTCAAAAGATTATTAAAGATTTTACATTACCTCAAAAAGGACATTATGGAGTTGGAATGTTCTTTATGCCTCAAGATGAAAAAGTACGTTTACGTGTCAAAAAAATGTTTGAAACAGTTGTTAAAAAAGAAGGATTAGAATTTTTAGGTTGGCGTGCTGTACCAACTGTACCTAGTGTTTTAGGGAAAAAAGCATTAGATGCCATGCCATATATTGTCCAAGCATTTATTAAAAAACCTCATGGCGTAAATTGTGGTTTAGATTTTGATAGAAAATTATATCAAGTGAGAAGAATTTTTGAACAAAGTCAATTTGAAGATACTTATGTATGTTCACTTTCAAGTCGTACAATTGTTTATAAAGGAATGTTCTTAGTACAACAACTTCGATTATTCTTTAAAGATTTACAAGATAAAAGTTATAAAAGTGCCATTGCTTTAGTTCATTCACGTTTTTCAACAAATACAATGCCATCATGGAAAAGAGCCCATCCTAATAGATTTATTGTTCACAATGGTGAAATCAATACAATTAAAGGGAATGCGAATAACATGCTCTGTCGAGAAGAAAACATGCAAACAGATGTTGTGGATACTTCAAAAGTATATCCTGTTGTTGATGTCAATGGTTCCGATTCAGCTATGTTAGATAATACATTGGAATTTTTAGTAATGTCAGGTATGGAACTTCCAAGAGCTGTCATGATGTGTATTCCAGAACCTTATGAAAATGATAAAAGCATGTCACAAGCAAAAAAAGATTTCTATGAATATAATGCTACACTTATGGAACCTTGGGATGGACCAGCTTCTATCTTATTTAGTGATGGAGACATCATGGGGGCTATCTTAGATAGAAATGGTTTAAGACCATCACGTTATTACATTACAAAAGATCATTATTTAGTATTATCTTCAGAAGTAGGATCATTAGATATTCCAGCTAAAGATATTGTTTTAAAAGAAAGACTAAGACCTGGAAAAATGTTATTAGTTGATACTGTTAAAGGTGAACTTATTGAAGATGATGTTTTAAAGGAAATGTATGCAACAAAACAACCTTATGGAGAATGGTTGGAAAGCAATTTAATTAATTTAAAAGATATGAGAATTCCTAGTATTAGAGTAGAAAGATACGAAGGAGAAGAATTAACTAAATTACAAAAGATTCATGGTTATAGTTACGAAGATACAAACTATATTAAAAACTTAGCTTTAACTGGTAATGAAAATATTGTAGCAATGGGAAATGATACACCAATTGCAGCTTTATCAACAAAACATCCACCATTATTTAATTACTTTAAACAATTGTTTGCACAAGTAACCAATCCACCAATCGATGCGATTCGTGAAGAAATCATTACTTCAACAAGTATTTGTATTGGTCGAGATGGAAATATGTTGGAAGATAAACCAGAAAACTGTCATTTATTAAAAATCAATCACCCTATTTTAAGTAATACAGATATTTTAAAAATCAAAAACTTGAAAAAAGAAGGCTTTAAAGTAGGTGAAGTTAATATTACATATATTAAAAATACTTCATTAGAAAAAGCAATTGATCGTGTTTTTGTAGAAGTAGATAAACGTTATCATGAAGGATGTAATATTGTTATTTTATCAGATAGGGCAGTAGATGATAACCATTTACCAATTCCTTCATTATTAGCTGTTGGAGCTGTTAACTCTTATTTAGTAAGAACAAAAAAACGTAACAGTTTAGCTTTAATTCTTGAATCAGCTGAACCAAGAGAAGTACATCATTATGCGACATTACTTGGATATGGTGTTTCAGCTATCAATGGGTATTTAGCACAAGATACAATCTTTGATTTAATTGATCAAGGTTTATTAGATAAAGATTATTATGCAGCCGTTGATGATTATAATAGTGGTATTTTACATGGTATTGTTAAAATTGCTTCTAAAATGGGAATTAGTACAATTCAATCTTATCGTGGATCACAAAACTTTGAAGCAATCGGTTTATCAAGTGATTTAGTGAATAAATATTTTTCTAAAACAGTAAGTCGTATTGAAGGAAAAACAATTAAAGATATTGAAAAAGATGTCGAATATAGACATGATCAAGTATATGATCCACTTGGATTAGATGTAGACATTTCATTAAACAGCGCCGGTGATCATAAAGAAAGATCAGGAAAAGAAGAACATTTATATAATCCAGCAACGATTCATAAATTACAACAAGCAACACGTTTAGGTGACTATCAATTATTTAAAGAATATTCAAAAATGATTGATGAAGAAGGAACACATTTAAACTTAAGAGGTTTAATGCAATTTAAAAAGACAAAATCAATTCCAATTGAAGAAGTTGAACCTGTGGAATCAATTGTTAGAAGATTTAAAACAGGTGCGATGTCTTATGGATCAATTTCAAAAGAAGCACATGAAACAATGGCGATTGCAATGAATAGATTACATGGTAAGTCTAACAGTGGTGAAGGTGGAGAAGATCCAGAAAGATTTGAAACACTTCCTAATGGTGATAGTAAATGTTCAGCTATTAAACAAGTTGCCTCAGGACGTTTTGGAGTAACAAGTGAATACTTATGTAGTGCCAATGAAATTCAAATTAAAATGGCACAAGGAGCAAAACCAGGAGAAGGTGGACACTTACCAGGTGGTAAAGTTTATCCATGGGTTGCTAAAACAAGACACTCTACACCAGGGGTTAGCTTAATTTCACCACCACCACATCATGATATTTATTCAATTGAAGACCTAGCACAATTGATTTATGACTTAAAGAACGCTAATAAAGAAGCACGTATTTCAGTTAAACTTGTTTCAGAAGCTGGTGTTGGAACAGTTGCTGCCGGTGTTGCTAAAGCAGGTGCAGGTGTTATCCTTATTTCAGGATATGATGGAGGAACAGGGGCTGCTCCTAAAAACTCAGTTTATAATGCAGGTCTTCCATGGGAATTAGGTTTAGCAGAAGCTCATCAAACATTGATCATGAATGATTTAAGAAGCCGTGTTGTTATTGAAACAGATGGTAAACTCATGACAGGTAGAGATCTTGCAATTGCTACTTTACTTGGAGCAGAAGAATTTGGTTTTGCAACAGCACCACTTGTAACAATGGGATGCGTTATGATGAGAGTATGTAACTTAGATACATGTCCAGTAGGGGTTGCTACACAAAATCCTATTTTAAGAAAACGTTTTAAAGGTAAACCTGAATATGTTGAAAACTTTATGCGTTTCATTGCTCAAGAATTAAGAGAATATATGGCTCAACTTGGATTCAAAACAGTTGATGAAATGGTTGGTCGTAGTGATTTATTAGAACCTAAGGATGATGTTAAAAATATTGATTTATCAAAAATCTTAAATAATCCATTTACTTCTAGTAAACATAGTCATCATGAAAAGAATAATGAATATGATTTCAAATTAAATGAAGTCAAAGATACAACAGTTCTTTATAAACAATTTAAAGAAGCTTTAGATAAACATCAAGGTAAAGAAATTGATGTCCATGTTACAAATATCGATCGTTCATTTGGAACGCTCTTTGGATCAGAAATTACGAAGAAATATGGAACATCATTAGAAGAAGATACTTTCAAAGTTAACTGCTATGGAGCAGGTGGTCAATCATTTGGTGCTTTCATTCCTCAAGGTTTAACATTACATCTTTATGGAGATAGTAATGACTACTTTGGAAAAGGCTTATCAGGTGGTAAATTAATTGTGGTACCACCAAAAGATTCAACAATTAAACCAGAAGATAATATTATCATTGGTAACGTTGCTTTATATGGAGCAACATCTGGTGAAGTTTATATCAATGGAGTTGCTGGTGAAAGATTTGCCGTACGTAACTCAGGAGCACATGCCGTTGTTGAAGGTATTGGAGATCATGGTCTTGAATATATGACAGGTGGTATGGTTATTGTTTTAGGAAAAACAGGGCGTAACTTTGCTGCTGGTATGTCTGGAGGTATTGCTTATGTCTATGATCCAGATAATACATTCTATGAACATGTCAATAAAGAACTCGTAGAATATAAAAATGTGAAATCACGTTATGATGAAGATCAATTAAAAGAAATGATTCAAAAACATTATCAATATACAAATTCAAATGTTGCGAAAAAGATTTTAGATGACTTTGGAAATGAAGTTGCACACTTCAAAAAAGTTGTTCCTCATGATTATAAACGTATGATGTCACTTATTAGTTCATTTGAACAACAAGGACTTACAAATGAACAAGCAAAAGTAGAAGCATTCAATGCTTTTAAGAAAGGAATGTAGATTATGGGAAAGCCAACAGGATTTTTAGAAATAGAAAGACAAGTATCAACAGAAGTTGAACCATTAAAACGTATTAAGAACTTTAATGAATTTCATAAACCATTATCTCGTGATGAACAATCATGCCAAGGAGCTCGCTGCATGGATTGTGGAGTTCCTTTCTGTCAAAATGGAAAAATGATTCAAGGAATGGTATCAGGTTGTCCACTAAACAACTTGATACCTGAATGGAATGATTTAATTTTCCATAAAAATTATAAAGCCGCTTTAAAAAGACTTTTAAAAACAAATAATTTTCCAGAATTCACATCAAGAGTATGTCCTGCTTTATGTGAAGCAGCATGTACTTGTGGATTAAATGGAAATCCCGTTACCGTAAGAGAAAATGAAAATGCAATTATTGAAACAGCTTATGCTTCCAATTGGATGCAACCCCATCCACCTAAACATCGTATTGATAAAAAAATAGCAATTATTGGGTCAGGCCCTTCAGGACTTGCAGCAGCCGATCAATTAAATAAAAGAGGTTATCAAGTAACAGTCTTTGAAAGAGAAGATCGTTTAGGAGGGCTATTAATGTATGGTATTCCTAACATGAAACTTGAAAAACATATTATTGATCGTCGTATTGAATTAATGGAAGAAGAAGGTGTTGTTTTTAAAACAAATGCCGGTATTGAAAATAAAAAACAAGTTCAACAATTATATAAAGAATTTGATCGTGTTATTCTTGCTTGTGGTAGTAAAAAGGCTAGAGATATTAAAGCACCAGGGAGAGATGCCAAAGGTATTTACTTTGCGGTTGATTATTTAACTGGAATTACTAAATCATTACTTAATAGTCAATTAGAAGATCAAATTTTTGTTGAAACAAAAGGTAAAAATGTACTTGTTATTGGTGGTGGAGATACTGGTAATGATTGTGTTGGTTCAGCTATTCGTTTAGGATGTAAATCAGTTATTCAATTAGAAATGATGCCAGAACCACCTCATGAACGTTTGGATTCAAATCCATGGCCTGAATGGCCACGTGTGAAAAAGACAGATTATGGACAAAATGAATCTATTGCTGTCTTTGGACGTGATCCTCGTCTTTATCAAACAACTGTTAAAGAGTTTATTAAAGATGATAAAGGAAATGTAAAACAAGTCGTTATTGTCTCACTTGAATCAAAACAAGTAGAAGGTCGCATGCAAATGGTTCCTGTTAAAGGAAGCGAAAAAACATTAGATGCAGATATTGTTTTAATTGCTGCAGGATTTGTAGGCTGCGAAGATTATGTTGCTAAAGCTTTTGATGTAAAACTTACACCAAGAGGAAATGTGGCAGATGAAAATTACCAAACAAATCAAAAACAATTGTATGTTGCTGGTGATATGCGTAGAGGTCAATCTTTAGTTGTTTGGGCAATTAGAGAAGGACGTGAAGTGGCACGTGCAGTTGATGAAGATTTAATGGGGTATTCTAATTTATAGGATATCAAAATATACTCACAATCATTGATAGAAAACCTTGGGATATTCTCGAGGTTTTCTTTTTTTTAGTGATTTGAAAGAGACTATGATGAAAGCAATATGGAGAAAAAAGAATGAATGAATTAGAATTAGTAATTAACGAGGTCAAAAAGGCGGTCGTTGGAAAAGATGAACATATTAAAAAAATATTGGCTTGTATTTTAGCAAGGGGTCATGTTTTATTAGAAGATATACCTGGTGTTGGGAAAACAAATTTAACGTTAGCATTTTCTAAAGCTTTATCTTTAGATTTTCATCGTATGCAATTTACAAGTGATGTCTTACCAGGAAATGTTACAGGTTTTATTATTTATAATTAAAAAACCAATGATTTTGAATATAAAGAAGGACCTATCATGTGTAATTTATTTTTAGCAGATGAAATAAATAGAACATCTCCTAAAACACAATCTGCTTTATTAGAAGTAATGGAAGAAGGAAGAACAACAGTTGATGGTATCGCTTATCAATTACCACAACCATTTACAGTCCTGGCTACACAAAATCCTTATGGATCAGCAGGAACACAATTATTACCAGATTCACAATTAGATCGTTTTATGGTGAGACTTACAATGGGGTATCCCTCATTAGAAGATGAAATTGAAATTTTAAAAAGAAAAAGTCAAGAAAATCCTTTAGATATCATTCGATCTGTATGTAAACCGCAAGATATAATAGAATTACAAAAACAAGTAGATCAAGTTTATGTGGATGATAAGATTTATGATTATATTGTAAGAATTATTCATAAAACACGTGATCATGAATCGATTCAACAAGGTGCTTCTCCACGTACATCTATTTCTTTATTAAAAATGGTGAAAGCAATAGCTTATATGGATCATAGAAATTATGTTATTCCTGATGATATTAAAAAAGTTATTTATGATGTATTGTCACATCGTTTGATTTTAACCTATGATGCAAAAGTTAAAGGTGTTGTTATTCAAGACGTTATTAAAAGTATTTTAAAAGAAGTAAAGGAACCAAAAATAAAAATATGAGAAATGGTAGAATCAAATACTTTAGTATATTAGGCGTTGTGTTATTTTTATATTTAACGACATCTGTTTATTCTTTGCTTATTTGTACATATATTTTACTTATTTTACCAATTCTATCTTTAGTCATTTCTTTATCAGGAATGAGACATGTAGATGTTGAAAAAACACATGAACATTTTATCGCTAAAAGAAATCATTTAGCTTATTTACATTTCAAAAGAGTTCCTTATAAATATTATCCTTATTATAGTTATGATGGAGAAACGTTTAAATTAGATAGCTATTCAAAAGGTCAAAGTTCATCAAGACATACGAATGTAAAAATAGGTGTTTCATCTAGTGACTTATTAAATGCTTCAGGGGATTATACAACACCTCAATATGATCAATTTGTAGAAGAAAATTATCTAGGTGTTTCACAAGATATAAAAAATCAATTATTAAATTTATTAAATCAAGCGGGTTATCATGAAGAAATGACAATCTATGAAAAAGTAACACTTGTTAAAAATCTACTTGCTAGTCAATGTGTTTATACATTACATCCAGGTAGTTGTCCAAGTGATCAAGACCCTGTTTTATATTTCTTGTTAGAAAATAAAAAAGGCTATTGTATGCATTTTGCTTCAAGTGCAGCCTTATTATTACGTACTATAAATATTCCAGCTCGTTATACGACGGGATTTGTTTTAGATGAAAGTGATTTTAAAGGGGGCAATGTTGCTGCTGTTACTCAAGCAAAAGCACATGCTTGGGTCGAAGTTTATGTAAAAGGTGTTGGTTGGGTAATGATTGAAGCGACTCCGGGATCTGGTGGTGCTTCTGGAAGTGATCCGATGGATGAACCGGCAGCTGGAAAAGCGGAAGAAACGAATCAACAAAATATTGAAGAACAAAAATCAAATTCAAATGATCAACAAGGTTCAAATAGTAGTGGAAGTCAAAGTAGTCAACAAAACTCACAAAGTAGTGAACCAAATTCTGAAAATAAAGAACAAAAATCACAATGTAATACACAAAGTAATAGTGAAAATAAGCAAACAGAAAAGAAAAAAAAGAAAAAGACAAAAAAGGATATAAAGAAAAAAGAAGTACAAAACCAAAGTGAAGATCATAAAGTTATATTTATTGTGATAATCTTTGTGTTATTCTTTGTTATTGCAACTATTATCCTTGTTTTAAGAAGAAAATATCTTTTAAAACAAAGAGAAAAACTTTTATCTCAAGAAAATATAAATAAAAAATATATTGCTTATTATGATTATTTAAATGAATTAAAACAGTATAATTCAGAAATAGAAAATAATTATCGATATATCGCTTTAAAAGCAGCTTATTCAAATACTGTGATTTTACAAGAGGAATTAGATGAAATTAGAAATTATGTTGATGAGTGTTTAACATTGATTCAAGAAAATAATTCATCATTAAAGCTTCTTATTTATCAATATATTTATGTTTTATTTTAAAAGGTAGAGAATACTCTCTAGCTTTTTTTGTAAATATTATTTACAATGATTACTTTTATAAGCTGATTTTTGTAAATGTTGGTTTAAATGATAAGAGAATATTTTATAGATTTATAACCTTATGGTATAATGATGAAAAAAGAAGACGGAGGTAGTATATGGCTTTACAAAAAGACTTTTTATGGGGTGGAGCGTTAGCTGCTCATCAATTTGAAGGGGGGAGTATTAAATACTTCTAAAGGATATTCTGTAGCGGATGTCATGACTGCAGGAGCACATGGTGTACCTAGAGAAATCACTGATGGTGTAGTAGAAGGTAAATACTATCCTAACCATGTTGGTATTGATTTCTATGGACATTATAAAGAAGATATTGCCATGTTTGCGGATATGGGATTTAAATGTTTTAGAACTTCTATTGCTTGGACAAGAATTTTCCCATTAGGGGATGAAAAAGAACCTAACGAAGAAGGATTACAATTCTATGATGATGTTTTTGATGAATTATTAAAATATGGTATTGAACCTGTTATCACATTATCACACTTTGAAATGCCTTATCATTTAGCTAAAGAATACGGTGGATTTATGAACCGTAAAACAATTGATTTCTTTGTTAAATTTGCAGAAGTATGTTTCAAAAGATATAAAAATAAAGTTAAATATTGGATGACATTCAATGAAATTAATAACCAAATGAATTTTAAAAACGATATCTTTGGTTGGACAAACAGTGGAGCTCATTTTGGAAACTATGATAATCCAGAAGAAGCAATGTATATCTGTGGACATCATACATTAGTAGCATCTGCTAAAGCAGTAAAAATTGGTAAAGAAATCAATCCTGATTTCAAAATTGGAAATATGATTGCAATGGTTCCAATTTATCCATTTAGTTGTCGTCCAGCTGATCAAGTATTAGCACAACAACAAATGCATGATCGTTTCTTCTTCTGCGATGTACAATGTCGTGGACATTATCCTGCTTATGCCTTAAAAATGTTTGAAAGAAAAGGATTCAATATTGATATCACTGAAGAAGATAAAAAAGCATTAGCTGAAGGTACTGTTGATTATATTGGATTTAGTTATTATATGACAAATGTTGTAGATTCAGCAGTCACAAAAGATGTTTCAAAATCAACAGATGGTTCAAGTGAACATTCAGTTAAAAACCCATATATTAAAGAATCAGATTGGGGATGGGCTATTGATCCAGAAGGATTAAGATATGCATTAAATATGTTCTATGAAAGATATGAAAAACCATTATTTATTGTAGAAAATGGTTTTGGAGCAATTGATGTTAAAGAAGAAGATGGTTCATGCCATGATCCATATCGTATTGATTACTTAAGAGCTCATATCGAAGAAATGAAAAAAGCTGTTGAAGAAGATGGTGTTGATTTAATGGGATATACTCCTTGGGGATGTATTGACTGTGTTTCATTTACAACAGGTGAAATGAAAAAACGTTACGGATTTATCTATGTAGATAGAGATAATGAAGGTAATGGAACATTAAAAAGGAGCAAAAAAGATTCTTATGATTGGTATAAGAAAGTTATTGCTTCTAATGGTGAAAATTTATAAAAAGGTTGAGGAAACTCAACTTTTTTAATTGATTTAAATTAAATGTAACCCCTTGCATAGACAAAAACTCTATGTTAAAATACAAGATGTAAATATGGATTGTTACTTTAAGTAGGCAAGACCAAATAACTTACACTTTTTTAGTGTATCTTATTTGGTCTTTATTTTTTGTTAAAAAAAGAGTAACAATTATTAGATAAGCAAGGAAAGGAAATAATATGAAAAATAAAAAGATAAGTAAAGTTGTTTTATCTGTATTGACGTCAATGTCAATGCTTAGTTCGTATTCAGCAATGGTTTTTGCTGAAAATACGACTCAGGGTGCAACTTCACAAGTTGCCCATGAGTATGATTTAGTTAAATTAGATCGTAATGGTGATTTAATTGTTAATGGAAGTTTTGATAATAATGGTGCTTCATGGTCTAAAACAGGTACAGGTACATTTGGAAATGATAATGGAAATTATTATGGAAAGTTATCATCAAATTCTAATAATGCCGCAGTTTATCAAGGAGTAAGTTTTAAGAAAAATACAGATTATGTTGTTAAAGGAAAAGTAAAAATTTCTAATGCGAAAGGTCAAGTATTTTTAGCAGTAAAAAATGGTCAATTAAGTGCAGGATTAAAAGATAATAATGGAAAAACGATTGAAACGACGATTTCTTCATCAGAAGATAAAGCAGGTCAATATCAAGATGTAGAATTTACTTTTAATTCAGGTGATAATACTTCTGGATCTATTGCTTTTATTAAATGGACAGAAAGAAATGGAAATCAAGATATTATTGATGAAGAAGTATGGATCGATGATGTATCAGTTAAAGCAGTAAGCGATGCTTCAGAAGATGATCAATATGAAATGGTTTGGGCTGATGACTTTAATGAAAATCAATTAGATACATCAAATTGGGATTATGAATTAGGGTCTATTAGAGGTGTTGAACAAGAACATTATGTTAATGATCCAGAAAATGTTTATGTTAAAGATGGTCAATTAGTATTACAAGTAACTAATCGTGATAAAGAAGATCAATATAAAAATCCAAGAGGGAATAGACAAGTTATTTATAATTCAGGAAGTGTTAGAACTCATGGGAAAAGAGAATTTTTATATGGAAGAATTGAAATGAAAGCAAAACTTCCTAAAGGAAAAGGTGCTTTCCCTGCTTTTTGGACATTAGGTTCAGATTTTACGTTAGATGGTAGAATTAGCAGTGAACAAGGTGCTTCGTGGCCAGTTTGCGGTGAAATCGATATCATGGAAATGATTGGTGCAGAAAATGAAGATTTAAATGGAAAAAGTAATAAAAAAGTTTATCAAACTTTACATGCTGGTTCAGCTACAGATGTAGATCATTCAAAATCTATTTCAACATATACATTACCAGAAGGAATCTTTAATGATGATTATCATATTTTTGGTCTTAATTGGTCTAAAAATAAAATGGAATTTTATGTTGATAATAAAATTGTAGGATCTATTGATTATAGCAATAATGAAGAATATAAAAGATGTTTTAACAGACCACAATATATTCAAATGAATCTAGCAACTGGTGGAAACTGGGCAGGAGATGCTGGAGATAATCTTGCAGGGCAAAAATATGAAATTGATTATGTTTATTATGGTCAAAATGCTCAACAAAAAGCAGATTCTAAGGAATACTATGAAAATGCAATCAAAATCAATGGTGAACATGATGTGACAATGACAGAAGGTGAAACACCTAATTTATTAGAAGGTGTGACTTCTGATCAAGATAGTATTTTAGATTATTCAATTGATAATGAATATTCATTTAAATCAAAAGGTGGACTTACTTCTGTTGATTTAGTTTGTTCAGGTAAAAATGATAAACAAAGTTTAAAGAAATTAAAACCAGGTAAATATAACTTATACTATACAGCTAGAAGTAGTACTGATTCTACAAAACCATCAACAAGAAGAGCAGTTATACTTACTGTTTTACCTAATGATAAACAAGATTTAATTGAATTAGATCGAGAACTTATTAAAAATGGTTCTTTTGAAAATGGTACAAATCCTTCATCAGGATATGAAATAAATAGTCGTACATCATGGCAAGTCACAAATGCAAGATTTACAAAATGGCCAGGATGTTCATATGAAGGAAGCTGGTGTGGTTTTTTACCAGAAAATAATGGAAATGCTAATATTTTTCAAACAGTTAATTTAAAGAAAAATACAAAATATAAACTAAAGGCAAAAGTGCAATTAACAGAAGTAGGACAAACAATGTTTGTCAACTTAAAAAAGAATGCACAATATCTTGTAAATAACAATGAAGTTACAGTAAAATGTACAGAAGAAAATAAAGGACAATATCAAGATATTGAATTAGATATCGATACAGGAGACCAAGAAAGTATTTTTAATGGTAAAAATTCTACTGATTTAACAGTTTGTTTTATGAAATGGACTGAATCAACAAGTGATGCTACATATAAAGGAAAAGTATTTGTTGATAATGTTTCTTTAACAGAAGTGACAAATGAAGATGACAATTATAATCTTGTATGGGCTGATGAATTTAATGAAAGTGAATTAGATAAAAAGAATTGGGGTTATGAATTAGGACATATTCGTGGTTTAGAACAACAACATTATACAAATAGTAAAGATAACGTTTATCTTGAAGATGGAAATTTAGTTATTAAAGCAACAAATAGAAAAACAGAAGATCAATATGAAGTAACACAAGGAGATACAACAAGAAAAGTTATTTATGATTCAGGAAGTGTAAGAACTCATGGTAAACAAGAATTCTTATATGGAAGAATTGAAATGAAAGCTAAATTACCTAAAGGTCAAGCAGTATTTCCAGCGTTTTGGACCTTAGGTTCTGATTTTCATTTAGATGGTAACATTGCTCAAGGTATTGGATGGCCCGATAGTGGTGAAATAGATATCATGGAATTAATTGGTAATGGAACTGCTGGTGGGGTTAATGGTAATAAACAAGTTTATCAAACACTTCATTATGGTACTAATGGTGAAGATGATGGAAAGTATGCTGGACATGGTACTTGTTATACATTACCAAGTGGTATCTTTAATGATGATTATCATGTTTTTGGAATCAATTGGTCAAAAGGAAAAATTGAATGGTATGTAGATGATCAAATTGTAAGAACAGTTGATTATAGTGATGATCAAAGAGCTTTAGAATGTATCGATAGACCGCAATATATTGAATTTAATTTGGCTTTAGGTGGAGCTTGGCCTGGTGCTGCAGGTGAAAACTTAGCAGGAACAAAATTTGAAGTAGATTATGTTCGCTATGCTAGAAATGAACAACAACAAAAAGATGCGGATACTTTCTATGCAAATGCTTATAAAATTAGTGGTGAAAAAGATGTTACGATGACAGAAGGAGACATGCCAGATTTATTAGCAGGTATTACTGTTGATGAAGGAACTGTTGTTGATTACTCTATTAATGATGAACCAATGTTCACAAATGTTGGTGGAAACACACATGTATCACTATTATGTACAGGTAAAGATGATCAAGAAGCCTTAAAATCATTAAAACCAGGAACATATAATTTATATTACACAGTATATGAAAAAGGAAATACAACAGCTGCAAGAACAAGAAGAGAAGTTTTACTTACAGTTGAAGAAAGAATTTTCGAAAAAGATTTAGAAAAATCTGGATTAGAATTAAATGGTTTCGTTGGTGATACATTAGATACAATTAAATTACCTGAAGGTTGGGTATTTGAAAATCCAAAAGAAAAAATCACAAAAGATACAAAAGAAGTAAGTGTTAAATATTCAGGAATTGATGGTAAAGTTGGAACAGCTTTAATTAATGTTCAAGAAAGAGCACAAATTATTGCTGGTGAAAATAGTAAATATGATGTTAAAGATTCAAAACCATTGAAAATTACAATGAATGTTTCTAAAGGAAATGTTTTAAAAGTATTTGTTAATGGTAAAGAATTAGATACAAAATACTATACAATTGAAAATGTTTCTAACAAAGTAAACA
>OJRV01002847.1_pt1 | contig 15589 bp, 9 predicted proteins | sample 1599241 | NCBI WGS metagenome assembly OJRV01 (sample SAMN04168656, study PRJEB22393) | human gut metagenome | biome: human gut microbiome; feature: stool | host: Homo sapiens | collected 2014-03-17 | reverse complement strand
TAGTTCATCATGGAGAACATGCCCTTCTTCATCTCGCCGCCGTACCAGGTGTTGATGATGACCTGCTCCTTGCTGGTGATGTTGAAGGCAACGCAGGTCTCGCTGTTCAGGCCCAGCTCCTTGTAGTTCTCAACCTTAGCCTTGGAGGCGTTGTAAACAACGAAGTCAGGCTCAAAATTAGCCAGCTCCTCAGCGGTGGGCTTGATAAACATGTTGGTGACAAAGTGTGCCTGCCAGGCCACCTCCACGATGAAGCGGATAGCCATGCGGGTGTCCTTGTTGGCACCGCAGAAGGCATCGACAACGAACAGGCGCTTGTTGCACAGCTCCTTCTTGGCGATGTCCTTCACGACAGACCAGGTCTGCTCGGTCATGGGGTGGTTGTCGTTCTTGTACTCGTCGCTGGTCCACCAAACGGTGTCCTTGGAGTTCTCGTCCACGACGATGTACTTGTCCTTGGGGGAACGGCCGGTGTAAACGCCGGTCATGACATTGACAGCGCCCAGCTCGGTGACCTGGCCCTTCTCATAGCCGGTCAGCTCGGGTTTGGTCTCCTCCTCGAACAGCATCTCATAAGAGGGGTTATGCACGATCTCGGTCGCGCCGGTAATGCCATACTTAGTCAAATCCAGATTTGCCATGTTTACATATACCTCTTTCTCTATACTTTTGGCTGAATGGGGGACAAGGGGACTAAGTCAGCCTCCTAGTGCCCCATCCTGACATTTATTATACAAAGGTTTCGGCATAAAAGCAAGTTCAAATTCTTTCAAAGATTGTGACATTATTGTAAAATAGTTTGAATTTTACATATTGTATCCCTGTAGGGGCGGATTCTATATCCGCCTGTGCCGTTCCGCATACCGCGCGGCCTGCGGGCGCATATAGAATGCGCCCCTGCGTTGCAGGTGTACCAGCAAAAAAGGACGCGCCCTCCGGCACGTCCCTTCTCAATATCATTTACGCATCCGAGCGCGAATACGCATTCTTCATGCCGCTGCTCAGCTCAAACAGGACCTTATTCAGGGCGTCCGTCGTCTCGGCCCTGACCATGGCGGCCAACTCCTCGTTGGCCTTGGTGCGCAGGGCGGCACGGGCGGCGGGGTCGGCCTCGCCGCGCTGGGCATCGTCATAGGTGTTGATGATGCCGTTGGCTTTGCTGCCGACGCTCAGCGTGTAGCGCTCGATGTGGAACACCGATTTTGCGTAGGACGCATCGGCCATGGCGGCCAGCAGACGGCTGGCCCAGTAGAAGTTGTCGGTGGAGACATCGCCCGTCGTGTTGGACAGGTACTCCGGCGTCGTTTCCACGTTGGCGTAGAAGGGCACCATCGTGTTGAAGGCGTTGGACGCAAAGGCCAGCCACTCCACGGCGCGGAAGTCCTCCGGTACGTCGGGGCGCATTTGCAGCAGTGCCATAAAGTCGTTGCGGTTCACGCCGATGGGACGGTAGATGCCCCTCTCGGAAGCCGTGGCCGCATAGGGGTCATACGGCGTGCCCTGATAATGGCTCGACAGCACGTACTTTACGTCCTCGGGCGTGATTTTTTTCTCGGGCACCATGCACCAGGGCAGGTCGTCGGAGCGCGGCGTAAAGTCGGCGTCCGGGCCGTCCCAGGCGAACGTATTGGGGTTGAAATAACGCAGCATGTACCAGCCGCGGGGCGTGTTGTAGACATGGTCGGCATCGTCGTGGCTGCCGAAGGCGTCGCGCGGATTCAGCGCACCGTCCAGGGACAGGTCAAGATGGTACTTGTCGATAAAGCCGCGCAGGTCGGCGGAACACATGAACTCCTTCTGCTCGCCCAGCGCGTCATCCAGGTCGAGCGTGTCAAGGCCGAGCTGGTTCGGCATGACCACATAGACGTCATCAGGCACGCGGCGGGCCATCCAGTGGTGGCCGCCGATGGTCTCGAGCCACCAGACCTCGTCCACATCCTGGAACGCGATGCCGTTCATCTCGTAGGTGCCGTACTGCTCCAGCAGACTGCCAAGGTGCCGGACGCCCTCGCGCGCGGAGCGGACATAGGGCAGGACCAGATAGACAATGTCCTCCTCGCCGATGCCGCCCTTGACGAGCGGGTCAGCGCCCAGCACGCGCGGGTTGGAGGTGATGGTCTCGGTAGCCGTCATGCCGACATTGGCCGCGTTGACGCCGCTGGCCGCCCACAGGCCCTTGCCCTCAACAGCGTTGGGTACCGCGGTGATGCGCAGGCCGCTGCCGGGCAGGGGGATCTCGACGCCCGAAATGACGGATTTATAGACCGCGGGGTAGTCCTGCGGCTGAAAAACGGTAAACTTTTTGGCAGTGAAATGGCCGGAGCCGGAATCGTCGTTGCGGGCGATCATCGTGGACCCGTCGTAGGACGCATTTTTGCCGACCAGAATGGTGGTGCAAGCCATGGTTAAATCGTCTCCTTTTATGTATCTGTAGACACCGCATTGTAGGGGCCGGGCACGCCCGGCCCGCGGGTTTCCCGCCGGTGTGTGCTCATGGGTAGGTACCGGGCCGGACATGTCCGGCCCCTACAGGCATCCCACTATTTCCCTATTATAGAACAATTTGTGCAAATTTCAACCGTCACATTTCCTGCGCCACGCCCTGCGCGATCACACCGCTCTGGTAGGCTTCGACCAGGGCTGTCAGGTCACGGATCAGCGCCTGCTTGCGCCCGCCCTCGTCGGTGTCGCGCACCAGAATGCGCTGGGGCGCAGTATAGATATACTCGCTCTTGCTGGCAATGTCCTCGTCCTCGTGGATGGCCTTGTCCACGCTCTCAAACGGCTGGTGGGTGCGCAAGATCAACCCGCGGGAGTTATAGACCAGCGTGTAGCCGGCTATGCCGGTGCGCCGGTGGTAGGCACGGCAGAAGCCGCCGTCAATAATGATGAGCCGCCCGCCGCCCTTGATGGGGCTTTCCCCCTCGATGGCGCGGACCGGGACATGGCCGTTCACGATGTGGCTGCCCTCGCCGGACAGGCCAAATTCGCGCAAAATATGCTCGGCGGTGCGCGGGTCGGCAATGTGCCTGTAGTAGGGGTCCTTGATTTCCACCTGGGCCGCCGGGTCGGCAATATAGAGCCGCTCAAACGTCGTCATGGTGCTGCGGCCAAACAGCGGCGATTTTGCCCCGCACCACAGGTACCACAAAAAGTCCTGTCCGGCCAGCCGTGCCGGGCTGCCCGCGGGCGCGCTGTAGCCCTGGCGGGCGCGGCGGTCACAGTAGTCGAACAGCTGCTTGCCGCTGCGGGCGGTGCCCTCAAACCGAATGGCCGCAAACGCGCCGTCCTCGGTCATCGGCACTGCGCCGTGGTAGAGCAGATTGCCGTTGCACATTTTATAAAACGCGCCGTGGGCGTACAAAAATTGCACATGGCGCTGCAGGCGCTCGCTCTCGGCAAAGCTGCGCACCAGCTCAGCGGTGATCTTTTCCTCGTCGGCAGTCAGCGCGGCGGGGTTGGCCGGGTCAACGGTGGGAAAGTCGCAGTCCAGCAGGGGATAGGTCGTGCCGAAATAGTCCACCGTGCCCGCGGCAAAGTCAATGTGGTTCAAAAAGTCGCGGCCCTGCAAATCAAAATCCGGGTTGCGGGCAATGACCTGTGCCTCCAGCTTGAGCATCATAATGGTCACGGCCTTGTGCATCCGCGCGGCGGCGGTCAGGTCGCCTGCCGCTGTGCGCTGGTCGGCGTGGGGCAGCCAGCGCGAAACATCGGAATCCGCGTAAGTATGCTGGGCAAAGCGCTCCAAGCGGCGCAGGCTGATGCCGTAGCCGCCCTCCAGCGTGTCCAGATTGTTGTAGGCCAGCGTTGTTTTCAGCACGGTCATAATGCAGAGCGGGCTGCCCGCTGCCGCGCCCATCCAGACCACGTCGTGGTTGCCCCACTGGATGTCCACCTGATGATGCGCCATCAGACTGTCCAGAATGCGGTCCGGGCGCGGGCCGCGGTCAAACAGGTCGCCCACAATGTGCAGACGGTCCACAGCCAGCCGCTTGATGACCTCGCAGAAGCGGATAATATAGGCGTCGGCGCGGTCATAGCGGATGATGCTCTCAATGATCTCGCCGTAATACTGGTCCTTGTCGTGGTCCTCAAAGTGGGCGTGAAGCAGCTCGTCGAGGATGTAGCCGCAGTTCTGCGGCAGACAGCGGCGCACATGGTCGCGGGTATGCTTGCTGGACACGAACCGGCACAGGTCGATGAGCCGCAGCAGCGTCATGCGATACCAGGCGTGCAGGTCTTTCTGGCGGGCTTTCAGCTCGGGCAGCTTCTGATTGGGATAATAGACGAGCGTCGCCAGCTCGGCACGTTCCTCGGCGGGGACACCGTTGCCAAGCACCGTGTCGATTTTTTCACGGATGACGCCCGATGCGCTGTTTAATATATGTACGAACGCTTCGTGCTCGCCGTGCAGATCACTCATGAAGTGCTCGGTGCCCTTGGGCAGACGGAGCAGGGCCTCAATGCGTATGATCTCGCTGGCCGCGGCGGCCACGGTCTGGTATTTCTGGGACAGCAGGCGCAGATAGCGCAGATGCTCATCGGAATATTGCACGGGCAGGACCTCCCTGTACTTTTCTTTCATCTATATGGAAGTATAGCACACCTTGCGGCAAAACAAAAGGCCGCAGCCCGGAATTTTGGGCTGCGGCCTGATGATTTTTAGGGCAGGGACTCTGTAGGGGCGGATTCTATATCCGCCCGTGGACGTTTACCCTGCGTTCATCTTTTTTCACAACGGGATGCTGCCAAGCGGGCGCATATAGAATGCGCCCCTACGGTGCAGCATGGCTGCACATTTTTTGCAATCACTCGATCTCGATCAGCGTCTGCTTCGGCTCGAGCTTCTTGGCCTCGGCCTTGGGCAGATGCAGGGTCAGGATGCCGTTCTCAAACTTAGCGCTGATGTCCTTGGGCTCCAGCTCCTTGCCGACATAGAAGCTGCGTGCGCAGCTGCCGGTAGCACGCTCCTGGCGGATATAGCGGCCCTCGTTGTCCTTGTCATCCAGCTCCTCATTGCGCTGGGCGCTGATGGTCAGATAGCCGTTGTCCAGATCCAGCTTGACATCCTCTTTCTTGAAGCCGGGCAGATCAACGAACACATCGTAGCTGTCCTTGTTCTCGCGGACATCGGTTTTCATCACATTGGCGGCACGTTTGCCAAACATACCGCGGGGGGCAGCGGCCTTCATGGCGCGGTCAAAATCGTGTTCCCAATCGTTGCTGAACAGATCATCCATCAAAGCCTCATTGAACATATACGGAACCATCATCATAAGTCATTCCTCCAATTTTCATCGGCCGCCCGTTTTGTTTGTGAGCGGTTGACTTTTGATATACATTGTTGCGTTCCCTTTGGGGATTCGGTTCTTCCGTTCCTCTTTCCCTTGGAACGCCTCTATAATAGCACCGAACATTAGCACTGTCAAGAGGAGAGTGCTAATGTTTACATGTTATGTAATGTTTGTTCACAAAATATGTAATAAGTTCGAAAATAGATCGCAGCCACGTTGCAATTATGGCTTTCCTGTAGGGGCCGGGTATCCCCGGGGCAGCCTTTGCTTTCTAAAGCCTGCTCACGGGGGGAGAAGGCTTCTCATCTTTACATTATGTCGTATTCAATCGGCGTCTCAAACAGCCGTGCCGCCTTCTCCCGGTCCTCGGTCTGGCCCAGCGCCCACATCAGCTTGACGGCGACAGCCTCGGGGGTCATGTCGCGGGCCTCCAGGACGCCGGGCAGCTCACCGACGGCGCGGCCCACCTCGTAGACGGCAAGGTCACACCCTTCATGTGGGACCTGTGTGGTAAACACCGCCAGCCGCCCGCTCTCACACCAGCGGCGCAGGGCGGCGAACATCTCGCCGTGCTCCCCGCCCGGCAGGCCGCCGACGCCGAAGCTCTCCAGCACCAGCGCGCGGTAGTGCGGGGCCAGCAGCGGGATGATGTCCGCCCGCATGCCCGGCACAAGCCGCAGCACAAAAACGGCGGGCTCAAGCCTTTCATAGAACCGCACGGGCGGCTGGTCCGTGGGGCGGCGCAGAAACGTCACCAGCCGCGTATCGCGGAACACCGCGGTCTCGGGGTAGTCGATGCTGGAAAACGCATTGAAGCTGCGCGTCCGCGTCTTGCGCGCGCGTGTGCCCAGAATGACCTTGTTGTCAAACACAAGCTGCACGCCCCATGCGCCGTCGCTGACCGCGTAGACGAACGCGCGGTAGAGGTTGTTGCGCGCGTCGGTATCGCGGTTGTAGATGGACTTCTGGCTGCCGGTCAGCACAACGGGCTTCGCGCTGTTCTGCACCATGTAGCTGAGCGCCGCGGCGGTGTAGGCCATCGTGTCTGTGCCGTGGGCGATGACAAAACCGTCGCAGGCATCATAATTTTCTTTGATGCAGCGCACAATGCTCTGCCACTGCGCGGGGCCGACGTTCGTCGAATCCAGGTTGAACACCTGCACAGCGCTGACCTCGCACAGGTCAGCCAGCTCGGGCACGCAGGCCAGCAGCTCCTCTGACGTGATGGCCGGGGCCAGCCCGCCCGCCGCCGTAGGGCGGCTTGCAATCGTCCCGCCTGTGGCGAGAAGCAGAATTTTTTTCATCAAAATACCTCACTTCCTTGGCCCCCTCTGCGAGGGGGCTCCGCCCGCAGGCGGTGGGGGAGAGAGCTTCGCGGTTATCCGAAATATTTCGGGTCATGGCAAAGTTCTCTCCCTCCGGCCCTACGGGCCATCGCTCCCCTTCTGGCGCAAGCGCCACCTCCCCCGTATCGGGGGAGTCTGTCTCGCAGAGGGAGGCAAGAGCTTTTCACTCCGCCCACATCAGGTGCCGCTCCGCGACGACCTGGGCGTCCAGTGTGCGCGGACCTGCCGTAAAGCGCACGGTCACGCGGCGCCCCGCAACGCTTTCCACGGTGCCGGGGCCAAAGACGGCATGCCGCACATGGGCACCAACGGCGGTGATGCTGTCCACATCCACAGGCGGCAGCGGGGCGCGTGCCGCGGGCGGGGGTGTGCGGCGGCCCGCGGGCTCGGCGTCGTGGCGTTTGCGGTGGCCGGGCAGACCGGACAGCACCTCATCCACAAAGGCCGAGCGCTCCGCCGCGCAGTCAAACAGCACCAACTGCTGCCGCGCGCGGGTCATGGCCACGTAAAACAGCCGCCGGTCCTCCTCATACTGCTGTGTCTCACCGGGCGTGCGGCAGCACAGCTCCGGCTTAGCGGGCAGAATTCCGTCCAGCACATCCAACAAAATGACCCGGTCATATTCCAGCCCCTTGGCCGAGTGGATCGTCGAAAGCAAAAACCTGCACCCGGGCGGATTTTCATGGTTTTGTATGATGCTGCGCAGCTTTTCCAGCCGCCGCAGCAGGTGCCGCGGCGTCGGCTCCTGTGCGCCGAGCATTTCCAGCACGGCCAGCTTCGTGCGGTCCATGCCGTTTTTGTCCAGATATTTTCCGTAGCCCAGCTGGTCGGCCAGGAACCGCACCGCATCGTCCGCGGCCATTTTGGGCAGACGCGCCAGACCGTCCGCCACGTCAGCCATGGCGGCGCGGGTGCGCGGACGGATGCTGTCCTCATTCAGCAGGGCCGTCCAGCAGCCCTGCCCGTACTGCCGCGCCTGATTGCAGGCAAACAGCGCCTGTGCGCGGGTGACGGGCACGCCGAATTTGTAGTAGCAGCGCAGAAAAGTTTCCCCATCCGCGGGGTGTGCGGCCAGCGTGAAAATGTCGGTCACATCGCGGACGATCTTGTTGGTAAAAAAGGTCTGGTCCACCGCCTTGCAGGCGTAGGAGATGCCCCGCCGCTCGCACAGGTCGATGATGGGCAGTGCGCTCTCGTGGTTGCGGAACAGCACCGCCGTCCCGGTATCGCAGTGCTGCGCCGTCTCAAACAAGAATGGCAGCTGGTCGGCGCGGCGCGGCACGGTGACGATCTGCAGCGGTGCGCCGGGGCCCAGCGTCGGTGCGATGGTCTTGGGGCGGCGATAGCGGTTGCGCGCCACAAAGCGGTTGGCAGCCTCCAGAATCGGCTCTGTGGAGCGATAGTTCTGCTCCATCAGCAAAATCTGTGCGCCGGGATAGGTCTTTTCAAAGTCCATAAGCGCCTGGGGGTAGGCGGCGCGGAAGCCGTAAATGCTCTGGTCCTCGTCGCCGACCATAAAGATATTGCCGCTTTCCTGCGCCAGCACGCGGATAATTTCATGCTGTACCTTGGACGTATCCTGCGACTCATCGACGCAGAAATACTTGTACCGTTTGCGGAACGCCGCCGCAACCGCGGGCGCACCGCGCAGGATTTGCAGCGCAAAGCAGAGCTGGTCGTCGTAGTCCATTTTGTGCGCGGCCTTCAGCGCCTTCTGGTAGTCGCGGTACAGGTCGGGCAGATTCTCAATATCGGTTTCCAGTTCATCCAATTCCGCGTCGGTCAGGCACATATTTTTAATGTAGGTGATGGCCGTGCGCAGATCCTTGACCGTGCTCTCGGCGGGGTACTCGTGGTTTGTGTCCTGCCATAGCCGCATGAGCAGCGGCGTGGTCTCGCTCTCATTGCGGATGAGTTCCGGCGGGGTACGGCCATACATGCGGCTGTACAGCGCGATGACGCGCGCCGCCACACCGTTGATGGTGCGGAACTCCAGCCGTGCGGCCAATTCGCCGCCGAACCGCGCCGCGAACCGGGCGCGCATCTCCTGCGTGGCGGCGACGGTGTAGGTCATTGTCAGGATGGCTTCCGGCGCAATGCCGCAGACCTCGGTCATATAGCCCAGCCGGGCGATGAGCACGGTGGTTTTGCCGCTGCCCGGCACTGCCAGCAGCAGCACCGGGCCGTTGACCGCCTCCACCGCCGCGCGCTGCTGGTCGTTCAGGGCCACCAGATGGGCCGTTTCAAATATAGCCTTGTCCATGGCAGCTCCTTTCGTGCAGTATCAATTGCCGCGCAGTAGGGGCCGCACATGTGCGGCCCGCAGCTTCACGGGGGACGCCCGCTTATAGGCAGGCCACGGGCCGGGCATGCCCGGCCCCTACAGTGTTTCCCTATTGTACCATACATCCCGCACAAAAGCAAAACAGCCGGTCCATGCCCTCCTTGCCGAGCAGTAATTGCGTGCGTGAAAACTGGTTTAACATGTATCGTTCCTCTCTCGCCCGTAAACGAGCTCTATGGGCAAAGCCGCGGGCCGGGCATGCCCGGCCCCTACTTCTCTATATCCCTACTATGCAGATGTGATTATAAATGTCAATCTTGCAAAGTGTAAAAACCTGCAGCATTTCAGCCCGCGTATTTTGTCACCCCCAAGTCTTGGATTAACGCGCACACTGTGGTACAATATGTAAGAAAGAGCAAATTCCCCATAACCAAAGGACGTCACCATGAAACAAGGCAATTTGAATATACGCTGCACCGAAGATTACGCGGTGCTGTACTGGGATAAACCCGCCGCCGCGCCCAGTGGGGCGGAATACACGGTCTCCCTGAACGGTGAGGCCATTGGCCGCACAGACCGCACCCATTTTACGATAGAGGGGCTGAGCTACGGCAGTGCCTTCCGGGTGGACGTGGTCAGCGGCAGCTACTGCATCGGCTCGGCCACGCTGCAGTTCGGCAGGGAAAAACGCCGCATCGACATTACCGCCGCGCCCTACTTCTGCAAGGGCGACGGCCATATCCTGAACACCGACAATTTACAGCGGGCCATCAACGACTGCGGCGCGGACGATATTCTGTACGTGCCGGCGGGCGATTTTCTGACCGGCGCATTGCGGCTGCACAGCGATCTGGAAATTTATCTGGCCAAGGGCGCGGTCCTGCAGGGCACAACGAACATGCACGACTATTCGCCCCGCATCCCCAGCCGATTTGAGGGCACCGAGATGCGCTGCTACTCAAGCCTTTTGAACGCGGGCGACATGAACCACAAGACCGGCCCGAACTGCCGCAATATCATCATCCGCGGCAGGGGCACGATCTGCGGCGGCGGGCAGGAGCTGGCCCGCAAGATCATTGAGGACGAGCGTGCCCGCATCAAGAGCTTTCTGGACGACAACCGGGAGCTCGTCGAAAGCTGCGAGAACAGCGACACGATCCCGGGCCGCGTCCGCCCGCGGCTTATCAATTTAAGCAACTGTGAGAACGTCTGGATCAGCGGTATCACGCTGAAAAACGGCCCGTCCTGGAACGTCCACATGATCTACTGCGACGACATCCAGACCGACCACTGCACCTTTGTGTCCGAGGGCGTCTGGAACGGCGACGGCTGGGACCCGGATTCCTCAACGAACTGCACGCTGTTTGCGTCGGAGTTCTCCACGGGGGACGACGCTGTCGCCATCAAGAGCGGCAAGAACCCCGAGGGCAACGAAATCAACCGTCCCTGCGCGCATATCCGGGTGTTTGACTGCCGCAGCGACTGCGGCCACGGCATCTGCATCGGCAGCGAGATGAGCGGCGGCGTGGAGGACGTGCAGATCTGGGACTGTGATCTGGCAAACTCGCTGTCCGGCATCGAGATCAAGGCCACGCCCAAGCGCGGCGGCTATGTGCGCGGCGTGACCGTGCGGGACTGCATTACGCCCCGCGTCATGCTGCACAGCGTACCGTACAATGACGACGGTGTGCCCGCCGGTGCCCCGCCGAAGCTCGAGCACTGCTTCTTTGAGCGGCTGACCCTGACCGCCGAGGTGCTGGACCATGACCGCAGCCGGCACGATGCCGCCCCGATCGAGATCGCGGGCTTTGACAAGCCGGGCTATGAGGTCGAGGACATTGTCTTTAAGGACATTACCATCACCAAGCCGTCCGTCGCCCTGCCGCTGGGGCTGTGCAAGGGTGTGACGCTGAGCAATCTTGCGTGTGTGAAGGAATAAGCCTAAAGCCTCCCCACTTTATGAACAAATCTTAAAACTTCCTTACACCCTCTTGCACCGCGGTGCAGGAGGGTGTATTATTATCATGTTTTAATAATTAACACAAGCCAACTATTAACAGGAGGTGTTCACCAATGGGCACTGAAACCCCTTATCTGAGCGGGGTGTTCCGCTTTGTGGCGCGGCTGCACACACTGTCCAGGCGCGGGATGCGCATGGCACTGGCCGGGCAGCCCAAATGCCGCTATGGCATGCTGCAAAGTCTGTACAATCTCATTGAGCAGCACGGCTGCGACGGCGCGATCTATGTCTCGGACATTGCGCGGCAGATGCACCAGCCTATGCCGGCGATTTCCCGCGGACTGCGCCAGATGGAGCAGACCGGCCACATCGTCCGCGAGACAGACCCCAAGGACCGCCGCAAGACGCTGGTGCGCATCACCCCGGCAGGGGAGCGCGCCCGCAAAGCCAATGAGCAGGCCATGAACGACTACTTTGCCCGCATCATGGCGCGGCTGACCCCGGAGCAGCTGGCGCAGGCCAACGACGTAAAGGACGCTCTGCTCGCCGCCATCGAGGCCGAGAACGCCGCTATGAAAACCGATTTGAAAGGAGAACCCCCGCATGACGAAAATTTTTAAGCAGCTGGGGCGGCACTGGGCGGCCTGCCTGGTCGTCATTGCGCTGCTCATCGTGCAGGCATACTGCGATTTAAGCCTGCCCGATTACACAAGCAAAATTGTGGACACCGGCATCCAGCAGGGCGGCATTGAAAGCCCCGTGCCCGACACTGTCCGCAGCACAACGCTGCAGGCGCTCGAGCTGCTCATGTCCGAGGACGACGCCGCACTGGCGGACGAAGCCTACACCGACCCCGACGCGGACGGTGTGCGCACACTGAACCCGGACGCGGACACCGCCGCGCTGGAAAATGCGTTCACAACGCCGGACGTTGTGCTGTACATGGCCGCGGCGAAGAATGCCGCCACTGCCGCCGGTACCACCGACACCGTGATCCCCACGGCCTATGACCTCGACGCCGTCGCCACGCAGCTGGCCGCCGCGTCCCAGGCCCCCGGCGCACGGGAAATGCTGCAGAGCCAACTGACGGACGGTCTCGCCCAGCTGGACGAGACCGTCGCCGACAGCCTGTCCAGCCAGGCCATGCTGCTCGTCGCGCTGGAATATGACGCTCAGGGCATTGCCCATGACGTGCAAATGTCCTATCTGCTGCGCACGGGCGGTCAGATGCTGGCTTTAACGCTGCTCATGGTTGCCGTGGCCGTCGCCGTCGGCTTTATCGCGTCCCGCGTCTCCGCCGCCATTGGCCGTGGCCTGCGCCGCGACGTGTTCAGGACCGTCGTCGGCTACTCCAACGCCGAAATCGAAAAATTTTCCACTGCTTCGCTGATTACCCGCACCACGAACGACATCCAGCAGGTGCAGTTCGTCTGTGTGATCCTGCTGCGCATGGTAGCCTACGCGCCCATTTTGGGCATCGGCGGCATTATGCACGTTGCCAGCGGCAACACGGGGCTGGAATGGATCATCTTTGTGGCCGTGGCCGCACTGCTGGCGCTCATCGCCGTTTTGATGAACGTAGCCATGCCGAAATTCAAGCAGATGCAAGTTCTGGTGGACCGGCTGAACCTTGTCAGCCGCGAAATCCTCACCGGCATTATGCCCATCCGCGCGTTCAGCCGCGAGACATTTGAGGAAAAGCGCTTTGACAGGGCCAACACCGACCTGATGAAGACCCAGCTGTTCACCAACCGCACGATGGTCGCCATGATGCCGTTTATGACGCTCATCATGAACGGCACGAGCCTGCTCATCGTCTGGTTCGGCGGCAAGGCGATGGATCTGGGCAGCATGCAGGTGGGTGAGATGATCGCGTTCATCACCTACACGATGCAGATCGTCATGTCGTTCCTCATGCTCTCGATGGTCGCCGTCATGCTGCCCCGCGCCGGTGTGGCTGCGGACCGCATTGACGAAGTCATCAAGACCCCCTCGACCATCCATGACCCCGCTGCGCCCAAGGCACTGCCCGCGGACGGCACCCACGGCGTTGTGGCGTTCCATGACGTCAGCTTCCGCTATCCCGGCTCCGACGAGGACGCGCTCGAGCACATCAGCTTCACGGCCAGACCCGGCGAGACAACGGCCATCATCGGCTCCACGGGCTGCGGCAAGTCTACGCTGCTCAACCTGATCCCGCGCTTCTACGATGTGACCGAGGGCAGCGTGACGATTGACGGCGTTGACGTGCGCGACATGACCCAGGCACAGCTGCACGACGAGCTGGGCTATGTACCGCAGAAGGGCGTGCTGTTCAGCGGCACGATCACATCCAACCTGAAGTTCGGCGGCGACCACATCACCGACGCCGACGCAGAGCAGGCCGCCGAGATCGCCCAGGCCACGGAGTTCATCTCCGCCAAGCCCGAGGGCTTCGACAGCCCGATTGCCCAGGGCGGCAGCAACGTCTCCGGCGGGCAGAAGCAGCGCCTTTCGATTGCCCGCGCCATTGCCAAGCACCCGCAGATCTATCTGTTTGACGACAGCTTCTCGGCGCTGGACTACAAGACCGACGTGGCACTGCGCCGTGCGCTGAAGGCTAAAACTGACAACGCCACGGTCATTATTGTGGCGCAGCGCATCTCCACCGTGCTGCACGCGAACCAGATCCTGGTGCTGGATGAGGGGCGCATCGTCGGCAAGGGCACCCATGCCCAGCTGATGGAAAGCTGCCCCGCGTATCAGGAAATTGCGCGCAGCCAGCTGAGCCAGAAGGAACTGAATTTGCAGAAGGAGGGTGAGTGATATGCCAAGACCCGGACGCATGACGACGGAGCGCGCCAAGGACTTCAAGGGCACGCTGCGCCAGCTGCTGGCCGCCTTGAGCAAGTATAAGCTGTCGCTGGTCGTCGTCATTGTTTTTGCTGTTCTGTCAACCATTTTCAACATTGCAGGGCCGAAGATCCTGGCCAAGGCCACCACGGCGCTGGCCACCGGCTGGATCGCCAAGCTGCGCGGCGTGGGCAGCATCGACTTTGCCTACATCGGCAAGGTGCTGCTGTTCCTGCTGGGCATGTACCTGCTGTCCGCGGCGTTCAGCTTCATTCAGGGCTGGCTCATGTCCGGCCTGTCGCAGAAGGTCTGCTACGACTTCCGCGACCAGATCAGCAAAAAGATCAACCGCCTGCCGCTGGCCTACTTTGAAAAGCGCACCGTCGGCGAGGTGCTGTCCCGCATCACAAACGACGTGGATACGCTGGGCCAGAGCCTGAACCAGAGCGTGACCCAGCTGATCACCAGCGTTGCGACGATGGTCGGCGTGCTCATCATGATGCTGTCCATCAGCCCTAAAATGACGCTGATTGCCCTGCTGATCCTGCCGGTCTCGCTGGCGCTGGTGCTGGTGGTCGTCAAGTTCAGCCAGAAGTATTTCAAGGCGCAGCAGGCGACACTGGGCGTTGTCAACGGTCAGGTCGAGGAGGTCTACTCCGGCCACAACGTCATCAAGGCGTTCAACCGCGAGGCCGCCGTGCTGGACGACTTCAACGCCGCGAACGATAAGCTGTACGAATCCGCGTGGAAATCGCAGTTTTTGTCCGGCCTGATGCAGCCCATCATGAACTTTGTGGGCAACCTGGGCTATGTGGCCGTTGCCATCGTCGGCAGCATTTTTGCCGCAGCGGGCGCCATCACCATCGGCGATATTCAGGCGTTCATCCAGTACGTCAAGAACTTCACCCAGCCCATCCAGCAGCTGGCGCAGGTGTCCAACATGCTGCAAAGCATGACCGCCGCCGCCGAGCGCGTCTTTGAATTTTTGAACGAGCCCGAGGAGGACCAGCTGGCCGACCCCGCCCGCCGCGCCGACCCTGCCTGCATCGACGGTCAGGTCACGTTTGACCATGTAAAGTTCGGCTACACGCCGGAAAAGACCGTCATCCACAATTTCAGCTGCAATGTCAAGCCCGGCCAGAAGGTCGCCATCGTCGGCCCCACCGGCGCGGGCAAGACCACAATGGTCAAGCTGCTCATGCGGTTCTATGATGTGGATTCCGGCGAAATCTTGCTGAACGGCCACAACGTCAGGGACTTTGACCGCAGCGACCTGCGCGAGGGCTTCGGCATGGTGCTGCAGGATACCTGGCTGTTCAAGGGCACGATCATGGAGAACATCCGCTATGGCCGTCTGGATGCCACGGACGAGGAGGTCATTGCCGCCGCGAAGGCTGCAAACGCCGACCACTTTATCCGCACGCTGCCCGGCGGCTACCAGATGGAGCTGAACGAGGACGCCTCCAACGTCAGCCAAGGCCAGAAGCAGCTTTTGACGATTGCCCGCACGATTTTGGCGGACAACCGCATCCTGATCCTCGATGAGGCGACATCGAGCGTTGACACCCGCACCGAGCAGCGCATCCAGACGGCTATGGACCGCCTGATGCAGGGCCGCACGAGCTTCGTCATCGCGCACCGCCTTTCCACCATCCGCGATGCCGATTTGATCCTGGTCATGCGCGAGGGTGACATTGTCGAGCAGGGCACCCACGACGAGCTGATCGAAGCCGGCGGGTTCTATGCCGATTTGTACAACAGTCAGTTTGAGGATGTGACGGCTTGACAAATTGACGCAGGTTGGTCCTATCGCAAGTCAAGAAATTAGCGCAACATTCAAACAGCATATTTGCGATATGCAATTCAACGTTGT
>OJRV01002808.1_pt1 | contig 15779 bp, 9 predicted proteins | sample 1599241 | NCBI WGS metagenome assembly OJRV01 (sample SAMN04168656, study PRJEB22393) | human gut metagenome | biome: human gut microbiome; feature: stool | host: Homo sapiens | collected 2014-03-17 | reverse complement strand
GATATTGGTCTATCAGACCGGAATAAAGCTTATGCAAGGTGTACCAAGGTGCCCAGACACTCTTTCCCCGGATATTACGGTTTATCAATTCTTCGGGAAAAGCACTTAGATATCCTCCTTTCAAAGCGTTCTGAACTTCAGTCAGCCCGTTGACAAGGCTATCCCCTTTCAGCTTGAAAATCTCACTTCCGGTAGCGGCATATATCAAGGCATAAGCCGAAAGCAAATGTCCGGTAGTATGTCCGCGAAGCTCACAGTCCAAGGATTCCCAGCCACCGAGTTTCTTCACTGTCATATACCCGCCTTCACGACCGGCAAAGACTCCGGCATTTGTCCGGAAACTATGCAACAGGCGATTCACATCAATGGAAGTCATCCATGCGGAATCCCGCAACATATTGTCACGAAAACGACTTGGCAATAAACGGATGTCTTTCAAATCAAAACTTTCCACCCGTACAGGAGCTACTGTCTCTTTTTTCATTTTCCCCTGGTGTTGTCCGGGGTACACGGATTGAGCCGACGATATAGCCGATACTGCCAATAATGCGATTGCAACCAAAAACTGCTTACTCATAATCATTGTTTATATATTTAATATCTATAAAGCTACTATTTAAACTAATTTTACCGCACACGTATATCCTCTACGAATTCGTTCTTTACAAATCCATTCAGATCCGTCATCCTCTGACCATTAATAACGACATTATCAAAGATTACATTCTTCACTTTCCGACTGTTGTCGAACCCTTTGATTAGAGACGGATTCTCACCAAGCCCGTCATAAGTAATATTACGGAAAGTGACATTTTCAATTCCCCGTCCGGGAGCTTTATCATATTTCTCATTGAAACGCACATTGAGATGAAAAAGTCTGCCTTCTTGAATACTCTCTACACGAATGTCCTCAAACAAGACATTACGTACCAAGTTCTTATCACCGCAATCAATAGCCATACACCCTTGATATGGAACATCGTCCTCATCATGTTCCAAAATATCTATCTGCCGGAAAGTAAGGTTTTCCATTACTTCGCCTACCGGTGATTCCGGGTCTCCATGTCCACCGACATTAATCGGATGAGCAATATCCGCCCAAAGAACAGCATTCTGCACTGTGATATTGCCAGAGCCTCCCCACCAATTCCAACGGTGATTATAGAGTGCAATGCAATCATCACTGTTACGCATAAAAACATTGTCAATCAGTACATCACGACAGCACATCAGGTCGATTCCGTCACTCCAACTCTTACAGCTAAAGGATTTCAGATTCTTCACCGTCAACCCTTTTGTTCCTGCACCAAACACCGTATAATGATTCGGATTCACTACCGTAATTCCATCAATGAGTACATTCTTTGCATTCGTCACTTCGATACCACGAACCGGATGAGCCAATATACCACGACCGATAATACGTACATTTTCTACACCGTCAACTAATAACTTAGCCTTAAGCACTGCACCCGGAGCCAAATATACGGTAGTATTGCCAGGAACACGTATCAGATTATTTGGCAAATCCAAAGGAGCATGAACACCCGGTCCGAAATACATGATACCTTTTTCTGCTTTTTTATAAACCTCTGTTTCCAACGGATTGGCAAAAAGATGCAGATTATGAAGTCTGTCTCCATTAAATTCCACTGACAGATATTGAGGCTTGTCCAACATAAAAGTAATCACATTCTTGTTCTGCCGGTATTGGGTGTTGCAACTAAGAGGACGTATATCAACCTCACGTACGGTTCCATTATTCTTTTTCACCATCACCTCAACCGTTCCATTCATATCAAACTGAACCATTGAAGCATTCTGCACAGCATCCATATCTACCTGTACATTATATTCAAACAAATCTTCCCATTCACCTCCCGGAATACGGACACGCACCGTATAATCATCATTATGTGGCATATTCGCCTTCAAACCTTCCGGATAAGCCACCAACTGCGCCTGTAATGTCACGCAAAATATGAATAATAAAATACTGCAAATTTGTCTTTTCATATAAAATCACACATTTTTTATAAAACACTGCCACTCCGTAGCCACGTTTTCCGGCTATGAAATGACAGTGCAACAACATTGTTATTAAATAAAACCGTAAATTCTTTATGAGTACTTATTCTTTAATACGCAGCAACATGCCGAAATACTCAATCCGAAAGTACTAAAAATAATCAAATGACAATTGTATTAATAGATTTACCTTTCAATATAACACGTATATACTTGCTACCTACCTTAAAACTACAAGGGCGTTCTTGCTCTTCCGGATTGTAAGCCACAACTACCACTTTACCATCATGCGAACGGAAAGCAAGCGTATTCTTATCATCCGACACCTTCAGCAGACGACTGCCCGGCTGAACAAAATGGGAAAGATGTTTCATCAAATAATATTCATCCGTATAGCGTACCTGCCCTGTTTTTCTGTCAACAATAATAAGAGTGTTTTGTGCCCAGTCCCACCAACTCTTACAGGTTTCGTTCAATACCATATTCCAATAAATATAAGAATCAACACCATTATTGAAGCAGTGAACTACAGCATTCCATGTGTTTTCCAAAGCAGACCAGTCATTCTCCGAATTACCACACATATTCTCTGTCTGCATGTAGCAATAATCCGGATATTCTTTATGTACAGCCGGCAAAGCCCGCATGCCTGTCCATTGCACGCCAACACCTTTTACATATTTATCAGAATCTTTCTGCTTGAAAAAAGTACGTACATAATCCGGATTCGGATAATTGACTGTTCCCATCCAGATTTCAGTATCAATGGAATCTTTTTCAAACTGGGGCCCAAGATACTGATTGACAAAAATAGCCAAGTCTTCCGGACGCCAAGTACAGGAAGGCCAGCAGGGAGTCCATGCGATTTCATTTTGCGGCATAATCATCTGAATGTTTATGCCGTTCTGCTTGTAAGCCTGTACGTATTTGGAAAAATAAATGGCATACGCCTGAAGATACCCCTGTTGCATTTTAAAACCGGTAACATTCCCTATAAGATTGCGATGAGGGTCGAGACGGTTGTGCCCCACTTCAGTCCCTTCAATACCGGAACTCTTCTGCGAATAATGTTCATTGACTTTCATCCATGCAGGCGGTGTCCAAGGAGAGGCCCACATCTTCAAATCGGGACGCAACTTCAGCGCTTCCTTAATATAAGGAATAAGGATATAGCGATCACGGTCAATACTAAAGTTACGCATGGTATAGTCATCTTTTACGTCATTGTAGGAATAATATCCCATAGCATAATCACTGGCACCAATAGGAGTACGTCCTAATGCGAAATGAATACCCTCTTCCGAGAACAAGGCTGCCATCACTTTATCACGTTCTGCCGGAGACAAGCATTGCAAGGCGTCCCAACTAAGTTCATTAAAAGTACCTCCAAACCCAACAACATTCTGTAACAGACTGTCAGGATAAACACAGATATCCGCCTGTCCGGCAGTTTTTTTATCCAATGTCTGTTTTTTCTCTACCCAACGTTCGGTAGAAGTGGTGGAATATATACTAACCTTCTGGGCAGAAACAGTAGTAGAAACTGCCCATGTTATTGCAAAAAATGCAGTTATAGTCTTTAATTTCATCATTGTCTTTATTCTAATCAGGATAAGAAACCGCCCGTTTACAGACGGTTTCTTATTTTTATCTTATCAACTTGTTACCTCAACTCATTCTCCTTTGTAGAACATCAGAGTACCTATTCCGGGAAAATCATTATCATACTCAAACGGGTGAATACTGGTAGCCGGACGATATTTCTCCGCAAACTTCTTCGAATAGGGAGCACTCACTCCTTTTACATGCTTATAATGACTATAAATCATTTCATATCCTGCATAGAAGTGTCCCCGACCTTGATATGAAATTTCGTTTTGCTGACCATGTCTGGTTTCCCAATAGGTAAACGGCATATCTACAGCTTCAATAGGATCACAATTGAACTTTGCATAATATTCAAAGAATGCAAGAGTCAGATTTACATCCCCATATTCAGCATATTTAGGGTAACGATTATATACACGTCCGTCTTCTGTCGTAAAAGAGTCGTTTGCTTTGATGCCATACAAATCTTCTCCGATATTATACGCAGCCTGACACATCGGAGCCAGTGTAGCCATACTCAATCCGGCATGATCCTGGTCGCGACCCGATTCATCAGCTTGTCCAAGGCAATATCCTTCACCCAGACCGGCAGGATCTTGATGCAGTGCTACCACCAAGTGCTGGATACATCCCGAACTGGGACCATGTTTATAATAGTTTATCGCTTCATTAATCATATCCTGGTCATCACATACAATACCTATTGCCAGCATGATTGCCACGTTTGGAACTTCCCATCCGCCCCAAGACCAGTAAGGATCTGTTTTTTGACTGATGAAGTAGGTTGCAGGACCTGCAACTACATTTTTCAACCAAGTCTGGAACTTAGAAAATCCTCCATTATCTACCCAAGGCTGATAATCCCGCATTACTTCCGCCGCTTGTGCAAACCGATGTCCGTCAAATCCGGTAACTAACGCATAATGGTCATTCGTATTCTCCACTTGAATTGCTTTACATACAGTCGACCAGTTATCCAGAATCTTCACAGCCTTATCCGCATACTTATATGCATCTTCTTCGCCTAGTCCTTCTGCTATTCTCCAGCGCAAGGCCAAATAATAGGCGGCCAATCCCGGTTCTCTGGCAACTTTAAAGTTACCACCTGAAGAATTTCTCAAAAGAATCTCGGGAGCGTCAGTTGTCCAGTTTTCGTTAAGTTGCGTGTATTGGTTCTGTTCCAGGAACTCCCATGCAGCGCCCCAAGGTTGAGCACCTGTTTTTATCTTCCCCACTACATATTGGAAATCGTCATTGGTATGCATCAGACAGGGATGATTCAAAGTGTATACTTTATAAGTATCCTCTTCTTCTATTGTATAACCCGGTGTCAGGTCAACATGCCCCTCATCAAAATAGTCCTTATTACTACAAGACAGGAATGTAAATAACACCATCGCTAGAGTTATCATTTTCTTTTTCATATTTCATCTCATTTAAATAATTATTCAAAAACAACTCCTTCATTCTCTATCAGATAAGCCTTATATGCTTCCAATGATTCGAAGGTCTTAACCCAATCGAGCGCAAAAGGTTCCGTCACAGCTTCAGTATAGTAAGTATCATAGAATCTGTGTTCACAGCGGTCTAATGTAATTCCGTCATTCAGCACTCCGTTTGTTAAAAAGTCGGCATTTGCTCCCTTGAAAATATTGGGGGTGCTTAAGTCGGCATAAGTTACATATCCGCCATCACTGGTTCTTGTCATGCTTACTTTATATAAATTTTGTGCATTACCCGCAGCAGTACCACCATAGAATCCGATACTGATTCGTGGATTATTGTTCCAGATATTAAGTAACAATGTGGGAGTCTTGGCCGGGTCGAGACTATCTTCGAAGAAAGTCTTCACTGCATATATAGGATATTTCGACGGGTAGAAAGTCATCGTTCCACGGAACTGTGCTTCACATTTTGCGTTGGCTTCTTTTTCTATCTTCCTCACTAATCTACCATTCTCCAATACTCCATAATCCCCACCTTCGAAACATCCTGCCGTAAAGAGGAAATCATCATTAATCTTACCATCTACCACAGAAACTTCAAATGATTTCTCAAAGCCCGGAGAACCGTCAGCATAGGTAATACTTGCCGTTAATGTTGCTGTACCGGAATTTACACCTCCCAAGATGACGAATACCTCTTCTTCTCCCAAAACTCGTTTTTCAATGGAAGCGACTGTAGCATCAGAAGTAGTCCAGACCAAAGCAGATACAGTTGCATCCGCAGGTGTTACAGTGTATTTCAACACAGATATTTCACCTTTAGCAAGTTTGTTATGTATAGAACTCATCTCGAATGTTTCCACGTGAATAACAGGTTTTACCGTTACCTCAACTGAATGGGACAGATCCGTGCCATCTGTAGTTGTTGCAGTAATTGTCGCTTTTCCTTCTCCCACAGCCAGTACTCGCCCGTTTTCATCAACCGTAGCCACTTTCTCATCGCTACTTTTCCACGATAGAAGATAGAAACTAGGTTTCTCCGGTACAGTTTTCGTTTTGAGCTGAACCGATTGCGTTTCCATCATGGTAAGCTCTTCAGGCAAATTGGTTATCTCAACCGATTGTGTAAGCGCAAGTTCTTCAACTACACTAATTGTTATGGCAGCCGATACTCCATCTGCATATCCGACAGCTGGTTTTGCCGTAATAACCGATGTTCCGATAGCAACAGCCGTCACCTTACCGTTAGCATCTACCGTAGCCACCTCTTCGTTACCTGATACCCAAGACACCCCGGGATTAGTCGCATCTTCCGGCAAAGTAGAGAAATGCAAAGTATAGTTTTCGCCCTTTACCAGTGTATAGACTTCATATTTCTCATCAATCGTTATCGATGATAGAATGGTATTTTTAGTCAGCGGATCGGTATTGTAATCGTCCGCACAAGAGCTTGCAGTTCCTATCAGTGCCATGCATGAAAACAGGAAAGCCATCGTCTTGCTTAATGTATATATTCTTTTCATATAATTATAACATTAAAATTATTTCACATAAGGATTTGTAGATTGCCAGTTGGGCCGCAAGTTCGTATTCAGTTGCAACTGATCCAGCGGGAAAGGATACAAATACTGCTTATTGTCCCATTTTCTGCCGCTCTCCCAAATCAAGCATCCTTCCGTATTCGTCACAACCCCTGCCCAACCGGAAGTTTCAAAAGCGGTTCCCGTATATTTGATTCCCAACATATCTTCAGGCATTTCGTTTTCTGCTGTTTTCCAACGTTTCAAGTCATCCAGTCTGAAACATTCATCAATCAATTCCACCGTACGTTCACGACGAATTTCCGTTCTCATGTTTGTACCTGTACCCCGAAGCAGTCCGTTAGACAATTTAGGCATAGTAGGATTAACTCTCAAACGTACCAGATTCAACGATTTGTCCAAATCAGGATCCAAGATATTGTCATCGTATTCAAATTTTGCTTCTGCATAGTTTAAAAGCACCTCCGCATAACGAATAATAGGATAGTCGTATCCTTCCTTCCGGTTTTCCACTTCTCTTTCCGAACACCATTTGCGACAACGGTATCCGGTACCACCTGCTGCATTGTGAGCAGTCACTCCGGCTTCCTTAATTTCAGCTGCATCTCCCAACCACGTTCTACGATAACGTCCACCGTTGCTACTAAAGTAAAAACCTCCGTCTACCATCATTATGCTTGACATGCGGTTGTCACGGTCGAAATACTCCGAATTTTTAGTAGCGTAATTCCACTTCGATATATCAATTGGCAATCCGGTGCTCTTTTGAAGATACATATTGGCCAATTTACGTGTTACATATAACGCATTATTAAAACGACCTTCGGTAATATTGATACCAATAGGTGCCAATGTCGTATCATGTCTTCTGGAGAATATATATTCTTTATTTGCACTTTTGTTCAAACCGGCCGGATTCGATTTCTCATTTTCCAATATAAACAAATAACGGTAAGCAGCCCCTTCATCCCCTTCAATAACTAAATCAGACGGTTTGAAGAGTTCGAATGTTTTCGACTCAATAACTGCATCAGCAGCTTCGTATGCTATTTTCAACCATTTCTTTGACAAATCCGTATTGCTTCCATTACCATTATGGAATTTTTCCCATGTCCCCGCATAAAGACCTACACGGGATAAAAAGGCTTGTGCACCCTCAAGTGAAATAGTGCCTGCGTTTGCAGCAGTGATATCCTTAAACTTCGGCAAACGCACTATCGCTTCGTTCAAATCGGAGATAATGAATTCGTTAATTTCTTCTCTTGTATTTTGAGTACGATAAAGCTCCGGAGAAGTGATATCTAACGGTTCTTCCACCTTAATGACTCCTCCAAAACGTTGAAGCAGGTCAAAATAGATATAAGCCCTGAAAAAATATGCCTCACCAACAGGTATCTTAATTTCTTCGGGAAGAGCATAAGATTCTGCCTTTTGTAACAACAGATTTACTTGACGAAGATTGGCATAAGCATCTGTATAGCTTTTGTCAGTAAGTGGAATGGTAGATGTTCCATTACTGAAAAGATTCCTGGGATTTGTACTGAACAAGTCTGCTTGTACATCACCATGAGCATCCCCCAAGCCACCGAAATCGCGTGTCCAACCATAGAAATTCTTGGCAAAAGCTTCGAATTGCCCGCGATTCTGCCACATGTCGCCATCCGAGAGTTGCTCCTCGGGATTCATGTCCAGACATGACTGGAACAACAAACACAAACTAAAAAGTAAGGTAGTATATAAATTCGATAGTTTCATATTATATATAGTATTAGAATGTTGCATTTAAACCAACAGTATATGTTCTTGTGAATGGATAACGCTGTCTGTCACTTACCTTGCGGGTTGCTTCCGGATCCCAGCCATCATTAATTTTTGAGTTTTCCCAAATATCCGTACCGGTAACATATACCCTGAAATTTTCAAGTACACCCTTGGTTATCTTTGTCAATATGGCTTTTGGTATAGTATATCCCACTGTCAGATTCTTCAACCGGAGATATGTACCATCTTCTATAAACCATGAAGAAGGCATATAATTCCAGTTATTGATTTCTGATTTAGTTGAATAGGCAGGGTATCTGCCATTAGGGTTTTCCGGGCTCCAGACTTTTCCAATCGTATGGTTTGACGTATTCATCCACACTGCTTTGAAAGGAACTTTCCAAGAGTCTGCATCGCGACAAACCGTTCTTTGTGCCGCACCTTGAAAAATAGCAGACACATCAAAACCTCTCCATTCCAATCCAAGGTCAAAGGCAAAAGTTACTTTGGGGTCATCTGTTCCGAGAAAGACCAAATCGTCCTGTGTAAGCTTACCATCCTTATTCACATCTTCATACATGTGGTCACCCACGCGTAAATTCGAGGGCATTGAAAGCGTATTGTTTCCATAATACAGATTCTTATATGCCTGTAAATCTTCCTCATTCTGTATTTTTCCTGCATATCGGTAACCGAAAACAGAGTTTAACGGATAACCGTTTATCGTGCTGTTGAAACCGGCAGAGATAACATCATTACCTCCTGACAACAACTTATTTTCCATGTAAGTATATGTTCCGCCAATATGATAGCTCACTTCTCCTATTTTGTCACTCCAACGAAGCATACCTTCATATCCTTTACTTTCGAATTTTCCGTTGTTACTTGCCGGAGCATTGCCACCCAAGGTGCCGGGATACAGCAACCCGATCAACATATTGTCGTTTTTCTTCATATAGAGGTCTACGCTACCACTCAAACGGCTGTTCAGTACTGTAAAATCAAAACCGACGTTATAATTTTTGATTCTTTCCCAAGTTCTATTGGTTGTCACCAGTTCTTTAGCCGCAGCAATATATGAAACTTTTCCGTCGCCAATATAGGCGCCCGAAGCTGTATTAAAGTTATAGAGTTGCACCCCGTCGTAAAGCCCTATACCGCTTTGGTTGCCGACCTCACCATAAGAAGCCCTAATTTTCAATTCTTCAATATACTTTTTAATATTCACCATAAACGCTTCTTCGGTAATTCTCCAACCTGCTGAAACACCATAGAAACCTTTCCATCTGTTTTCCGGTTGAAACTTTGAAGAACCATCATAGCGCGCGTTAAATTCTATCAGATACTTTTGGTTGTAGTTATAATTCAAACGTCCGAAATAGGAAAGGAGCGCATAGCTGTTCTTTTTGGCTTCGGCAATAGAAATGACTCCGTTACCATTAATGATACCTAGTTCCGACTGGATATCAGTGGCAGACGTTCCGGTGATTTCATAATCTCTACGATCGTATTGCATACCGGCCATTACATTGATATTGTGATTTTTACCTATCGTTTTCGCATAGTTCAAATAACCTGATACAGAGTAATTATCCGTACGGGAAGCACGTTTAGTATATTTTGATTCCGCTTGAGTAGGATAGGGATTTGCTGTAGAGGTATTCACTGTTCCATCATAATGATACCATTGGATAGATTTCATTTTCTCGTCACGTATAGCACTGTTCGTTGAATATCCGAATGTTGCAGAAGCAGTCAGTTCTTTTGTAAACTGATACTTTAATGTTTCATTCAAATTGAAAGTTGTCACCACCAATTTATTCTCACCTCCTAATTCGAGTAACCAATTGGCTGTATAGTCGGTACCCCACAAATAAGGCTTGCCATCAATAGTTGAAACAGGCCGACCTGGCAACGGAGTCGTAACATTCAACGCCCTTCCGATTTGCGTAGGAGTAACTTGTTCTTTACGGACTGCTGATATGACAGACTCGATAGTCAAACGGTCAGTGGCCTTAATTACATTACTCGAACGGAAAGTATACTGTTGATTGTTATTTTCCCCCCAACGCAGGTTGGAGTCATCAAACAAATAACCGGCCGACAAACGGTAAGTGACCTTTTCGTTACCTCCTGAAAAGCTCAAGTCGTGTTGCGTAGAATTGGCAGGCCCCCACATCACATCCGTCCAGTTGACATCATGAAAAACGTAATCGTTCACACCCATACCTGGAATCGGGTTGGGATTGCTCCCGTCATGTACATTAATGAAACCACCTTTATTTGCCTGCATCAACTTGACATATCGATACCATGTATAAGTATCGTCAAGGCCGTCATTCTCCATTGCTTGCAGAAATGAACCAGCCCACTCATCCAGGCTCATCAATTCAGCTTGGAGTCCCGGCATCTTACGGGTATATGAGCCATTATACTCTATCTTAAGTTTACCGGCCTGCGGTCTTTTGGTTGTTACAATAATCACACCACCCGCAGCTTTTGCTCCATAGATAGCTGCCGAAGCATCTTTCAAGAAGTTCATAGTCTCGATATCCGAAGGGTTCAGATATTGCAGGTCTGAAACTGCGTCTGAAGGAACACCGTCTATAATAAGCAACGGTTCTGTTGTGTTTTTGGAAACTGCACCACGAAGAGATACTCCCCAACCTTCTTCACCCGGAGCTGATGATGAACGTGTAATCCGAACACCGGGAGCCTGTCCTTGCAATGCCTGAAGAGGATTGGACATGCTTCCTTTATTTTCGAATATTTTGCTATCAACAACTGTTACGGAACCGGTCAATGAAGATTTCTTCATAGCACCATACCCCACAACAACGACTTCGTCCAACATCTCACTATCTTCCTGCATCGTGACGTTTATGGCGGACTTTCCGCTTACAGTAATCTCCTGTGACTTATACCCCACATAAGATATAACCAGAACTGATTTTTCAGAAACATTATTCAATATAAAGTTTCCATCTAAGTCTGTAATCACTCCTGTTGTTGTGCCTTTCACCACAACACTGGCACCGATAACGGGTTCACCGCTAGCATCGACAACTTTACCTCGTACGGTACTGTTTTGCAACACTTCCAGTATATTATCCGTGTCTGCAAAAGCAGTCCACGGGCTTCCTGCCAATAGAGCGGAAGCCATCATCGCAGAATATAATATTCTTTTCGATGAAAATTTCAATAACTTCTTATTCACATTTTTAAAATTTAAAATTAACAATTTTGCTGATATAGTATAACTCTCAAATACATGACTTGATATATTCACGAATCTTTTTACGGCTAGCCAGTAAATGATTCTCTATGGTACGTCGCGAAAGGCACAATTCTTCAGAGATTTCAGGTGCTGTCTTACCCTGGAAACGACTCATTATATAAACTGTCCGACGCTGCGGAGAAAGTTGAAGCAGTTTCAGATTTTCTTGTGCCGACAGGTCATTGGCTATCACCCCACTCTCTGTATCATCAGTAACGTTCATGCCATATTCATAGAAATAGGCAGACATTTCCTGCTTCCTGTAATAACGTCGCAAATAATCAACCACCAGATTGTGAGCTATGAAGAACGCCATACTTCTCACTGTCTCTTTACGAAGCATTTGCTTATATTCCATGAGACGAAGAAATACATCCTGAGCCATGTCTCTGGCAGATTCATAATCATTGATTTTACGATTTATATAATGAATGATTATGGGACATAAGGATGTGTAAGTTTCAGTCAATAATTGATTTGTAGTAGAATTCATTGTCTGCATATCTTCCGTCTCCATTTTAGTTTTTACGACAAAAAACAATAGAATCACCCGCAGATGAATAAAATACCAATTTATCATCTTCCTGCTTACATAAGGATGCATGGATAATATGACGATGCAGTATCTCATTCCTTTCTCCATAGATATAGGATAAATCTTGAGATAATAAAGGTAAGCTGTACGTCAGACTGATTCTTCCGGAAGTAAGCAAATTGTATCTGGCAGATGCCGTGATAGCAGGAATATCCTTTTTATCAGATTTCATAGTCCAAAAAATCGAATCTCCATTCACCTTTAAACAAATATCACTATTAGCCACACTCCATTGAGAGGTGTCGGGCAATGAACAAGCAGTATCAACCGACTTATTACTTCCTATCAGAAAGGAAAGAAGTAAAAGGATTATAACTTCCAAAATGCTCTTCATAATATTGATTATTTAGTTAAACATCAGCAAGGATTCGTGCCTTATTCGAAAGGCTTTCTGTCCCTGTCTGATGCAAAACTACACATAATCTCACCCTATCTCCAAACAATAGAAGCGCTGTTTTATCTCAACTAAAATGAGAATTACATTTTCAACATAAAGTATTGTTATACAAGCAGATAAGCATCATAAAACTTGTCTCAAAAAAAATGAGAATATAGGTTTTACTCAATTTTCTTTTATCACAAGGTTCTGTTTCTTACAATATTCCAGTGGTGTCATGCCAGTTACATTCTTGAATACTCTATAGAAAGTAGCCTTAGAACTAAAGCCACATTGTTCTGACAAAGCTTTCAAAGTATATTTTGAGAGGTTTTCCTGATTTAAACGTTTTTTAATCTCATTGACACGATATACATTAATGAAATTAGAGAAGTTCACATTCATGTGGTTATTGAGCAATTGAGAAAGCTCTGTCTCGGTACAGTCCAATTTTGCAGCAACGTCCCCAATACTTAATTTTGGATTCAGATAAGGCTTTTCATGTTCCAAATAGGAAAGCAAATTATCCAAAATACCATTCACTTTCATTTCGGGCAATGCCGCCTTTTTATCTTTACCTCTCTCCTGAACCTTACTTAATATCATCCGCTCATCCGTCATCCGCTTTTTAAGTTTCCATATCCGGTAACAGAAATATATTACTAGAATACTTATTATTAGAACCATCAATAATATGCCTGCCATAAAAGTATATGATTTCCGGACATAGATGTCCACAGTCTGCATCTGTTTTTCACCGCCCGGGACACGCAACTTGAAGACATAATGTCCTCCTGGTAGGTCCTTATAAGAAACTTCATTAATCCCTGTCTGTTTCAACCATTCCTTATCATACCCTTCCAACTTATACTCATAGAAATTGGCATAAGGCAACGCATAATCCATATTAGAAAATTTAAAACGAAGAGTATTTTCAGAAGAAGGCAATTCAATTCCTTCCGACATGTCCATATACGGAAAGTCATATTCTATATTAGAAATAGCATACGATGTTATTATAGGGGTACTTACAATACGACGTTCTGTATTAATATTCCCGGTTGTGGTATAGACTAACCCGCCTTCATTGGCCCACCAGATAATACTGTCATTGGAAACAAAGACACTATTATTAAATTCCAGACCGCTCAACCCATCCTGTCTCTGATATGTATAATGCTGTTCTTCTATCGGATTGTAGCGTACAATCTCTTTTTGTGTAGCGATCCAGTAAATTCCATGACTATCTTCCAGGATACAAGGCACTTGATTATCCGGAAGCAGATTATCAGTAGTAAAATGTTCATGAACAACCAAATCCTTCCCTATCTTATACAAACCATTATCCGTACAAACCCACATATCTTTCCGCAAGTCCTCCATAATATACTTAATTTCAGCCTTTATCGGAACACTAAAACAGTCCGCACGCATCTTCCCCGTAGCAATATCCAATAAAAACAGACCGAATTTGCTACCTACCCATAGACGATTCATCGAATCAACACACAAACATAATATGGCATTTGTTGTCAGGACGGAGTTCATCGTATCATATTTCTTCAGCACATGTCCTTCAGGGGTACTCTGATAAAGTCCACTTTGAGAAGCAAACCATAAATTCCCCTTCGCATCGTCTACAATATTAAGAATGCAACCATACAGAAACAACTCTTCATGGGAGAAGTCCCTTAAAGACCATGTTTTTTCATCAAAAACATGCACCCCTCCACCGTAAGTACCTATCAATATTTTGTCCTGTATCCGATTTATAAACACTACTATGTCCGACCGCAAATTAGAAAAGTTTTTCTCCAAACTATAACTTCTTATTTCCCCTGTTTTTTCACAAATAAAGAAAAGCCCTGTCCTTGTACCAATCAGCTTGTCTCCATTAGGAAACATATAAAAACTACGAACCCGATAATCAGTTGAGTAAAAATCATTTTTACTGTAATAAGAGAACTTGGCACCAATACGAGGTGTATAACTAATTCCCCCAAACTGGGTTCCAATCCAACGAATGCCATTATCATATAAAAATGCAGTGATTGTATTGGAACTGATAGAATTCCGTGCCTTCTCCTTATGTGAAATAACTTCGATACTTCCATCTTCCAAAGACAACACTTTCAATCCCTGTCCATTTGTACCGACAAACAATTGGTTATCCTGTCCGTCTATTGTCATTATCAGATTATGTTCAAAACCGTTCACTTTGGCAAATTTCTTTCCGGACATATCAAAGCTGAATATTCCTTTATTGAAACTACCCAAATAGATATGGTTGCCCATACGCGTGAGACAAATGAAGAAATTGCTGTTTGATATCTCTTCCGGCATCCGGTAAATCTCCGGTTGCATCGTCCGGATATCTATTCTACCCAACCCGTCGGCGGTAGAAAACCAATATATATTCTTATCCTCACAAATAATAGACGTGATATGATTGCACGGTGAAAGCCCGGTTTCTAAAAATATCTGGCGAGGAGTATGATTATTTATAAAATAAAGGCCAGCTTCCGTTCCCACAAAAAATTGGCTGTCTGCAATCTTCCGGATTGATTTGACTATTGCAGATGGAATGTCCAGTTTTACCGTTACATTAGTCTTACGACTAAAGTATTTCAGTCCGGAAACTGTACCAAGCAGCAATGTATCGCTATCCAATTCTTCTATCGACCAAATATCATCTTCTGACAGTAAGGGATAAGTTTTCACCTCACATCCGTCGAAACGGCACAACCCCACCTTTGTTCCAATCCAGATAAACCCGGATGCATCTTTCTTTATTGCATTTACTGTATTACTTGGCAGTCCCTCAAAAGTCGTTATATTATAATAATTCATAGGAGAAGAAGAATAAACTCCTTCAACTTTAAGTAGTATAAAAACCAGTACTATGATTAATTGCAGAATATATTTTTTCATAAGCAGATGCCGTTCTTCTCAAACTTCAAGGACAAAGATAGTAAAAAATGAAAGATATTCGCAAAGACACTAACGTATACTCAACCGAAAAACATAAAAAACTATTATAATCAAAAGCATTTCACCTACTATTCCACAAAAACGTCCTATCTTTATTGCCCGAATCAAAGAAAGGAGCTACATGGATTTACGTACGGCAAATGTTACAAGATATATT
>OJRV01002788.1_pt1 | contig 15884 bp, 26 predicted proteins | sample 1599241 | NCBI WGS metagenome assembly OJRV01 (sample SAMN04168656, study PRJEB22393) | human gut metagenome | biome: human gut microbiome; feature: stool | host: Homo sapiens | collected 2014-03-17 | reverse complement strand
GGGTCAACAATGTTAGTTGGCTCCAAAGGAGGAAGTCCTTTCAACCACAGGCGGGTCTTTTTCTGAACCGGGTGTCCGAACATCCACGGCTGGACCTCCTGGGTGTGCGGCGGCATTTCATAAATCTTGCTGGATACTGGGTTCTCCACACAGATGTGCGGGCAGTCGGCATTCAGAAACCTCAAGAAAAATGCTTTTGCCTCAAGCCCTGTCCGATAGCGCTCCTGATTGAGAACGCCCCCCTTGAACAGGTGTTTTGCTCCGGCGTTCGACAGATATGTACAAGGCGGAAACGCCAGAATCATGTCCCACTGCATTTTCAGCATCTCCAACGCGTCACATTGGATGTGCCACTCAGGATGGCCTCCGCTGCACGGCTCCAAATCACAGCTGTACGCCTCGTGCCCCAGCGCCCGGAACGCCTTGCAGACCTCCTGCGATTCCTCACACGCTACCAATACCCTCATAGCTTCGCCGCCTCTTTTCCGCCCAGCAGGGCGCGTTTTTCGTCGCTCAAAACCATCTATAGTTCAGCTCCTCATTTAGCATTGACCATCGGAAAATTTTATCGTCTTGGTAGATCAGCCCATCGTCCTCCATCTGGAAGCGCCTGTCAAAGTCGTGGACGGTGTGGCCGTTTGTGTGAAATGTCACCGGGCTGTCGGCGTCCCACTTCAGCAGGAGCGCCCACAATTCCGGGTAATCTCTGCGCAGGAGTCGGAGCTGTCCCACACTTTGATTGTGGCAGAACCAGCAACCACCACGTGTGGCGGTGGTATAGATTGGGGACAGCAAATCGTTCTCTTCACACCATCGGCGACAATCAGCCTCTGTCCAGCCAGCCTCTACAAGAGGACTTTTCTTTTTGTCAGATAGGATGTGAGTGCGGTCTGGCTCGTCGGCGGCGATGCCCAGGTACATAACATTCCTATCCCTGCGCTTATTTATTTCCCGAAGTGCGGGCAGCTTTACATCCCCTTGACACCATGCACCTCCAGGTCCGCCTCTCATCGGCCAGCCTCTGATTTGCCCTGGGTTTTTCTTTGCCATCGTGCTCTTTCGACGGTAAAACACATCCTGGTAGGTGTTCCTGCATCTGATATGTTCCACCTCAATACCCCACCGCTCCTTGATGATGCGGTCTGCGTAAGCCTTAAACTCCACCATCGGCGGCAGGTCGGCGTGGATAGTGTCTGTGGCCCAAACCTCTGCCGTTACAACCCTGTCAATGGGCCAACCAAGGATTTCACACGCCCCAAAACACGCCATAGAATCTTTCCCATAGCTAAGGGACAAAATATGCTCAGGCATATTCCCACCTCATTCCACCAGCCGTTTTTGCCTTTCCCGCACAGCATCTCAATATGTGGCTATGATCGGCTCCTGTCTCTCTTTCTGCTTGCTTTGAACTTTCATACGTCTTATTTGTTTCCACACACCTAACAAACCTTGTTTTCCCAATCCTTGGTGCATTTTTTATCTGGGTTATTTTCGATTTTTCCGTCCTATACCCAAACGCGTTATTATACGAAATCGTACACCACTCAAGATTTTCTACAAAATTATTTCTTTTGTTTTCGTCCTTGTGGTTTATGAAACCGTAATTTTCTGGATTCGGAATAAAAAGCTCAGCTACAAGTCTGTGTACCTTCTTTCTTTCCCTAACCCCGCTTTTTTGAAGAGTAACTTGCAGATATCCTTTTACGATATCAGGTTTAAGCATAGCTCTACGTCTCACGCTATACACCATTCCGGTGTTAGAAACCAAGTAAAGTCCATCGTAACCGAATGGTGCCCTCCACTCAATGCGGTCAAGGGGCCAGCTCAGTTGTTCGATTGCCCCTAAACATGCGAGACTATCTTTTCCGTAAGACAGGGATAAAATATATTCCATAGGCGTTCCTCCACGTCTGGAGGTGGCCGGCCTTTAAAACGTTGCCTCCTATGGTTTTATTTAAAATTTGGGCAGCTCTCGATGGCGTATGTAGTCACCCAATGCTTTACGCCGCCCTGGCATCTGCCGACAACAAACGTCCGTTTCTTGGCCGTCCAGCCCGGTACTGGCTTTTCCTCACGCAGCCATGGACACTGGCTGATCGGACAGCAGCAATCCATGCAGGGGTTGGCCGAAGACCGCCGGATGGGGGCCAGATATTGTTCAAGTTCGCCCATAGGGCCTTACCTCCACCTGTATACTCTCGTTTTCCCAAAATTCATGAGAAACTTTCCGCACCCATTCCCGGTTGTCGTCCGGCAGTATGTAGCCTTTCATGGCGTCCACAAACGCCTTGCCCATGGAGGCGTGATTGTCCACGTCCAGGCCATCGTTCCAGCGAAAAATGACTTCGACAGGGCCTTTGACGAACTGTTTTCGGATATGTGCCTTTTTCATGGACCACAGCGCCAGAGAGTGGAGTTCTTCTGCGTCCCGCTTCCGCTGTGACCAATGTTTCCCTGCATAATACGCATTCAGGCCAAACCGCTTGTTCCAGGCCGCTTTTCCCCTTTTGGTGGGCGGATACGGAATTTCAAAAATCAAATTCCCATCCTCCTTGCCAGCTCTTTCAGGGCTGCCTCGTATTCGTCCGGCGGCAATCCCTGGAGCTTTTTCTTCTCCCGCTCATAAGCGGTCCAGTCAGCGTTCCCAGCCGTAGACTCCATCGCTTTCTCCCTTCTTTGTGTATCGGCGGCACCGGGCATCATAGACCAGCTGGATGTTTGCCGTTGAGCCGTAGGAGCGATTTTTCAGGATGCTCAGCCCGGCGTCATACCCATAGGCCGCGATATCCTTTTCTTCCATCCGTTCCAGCGAAAAGGCGTTGTCCGCCCGGTTTGTGATGTCCGCCGACCCGCCGATGTCGTCCGCGGTCAGCAGCTTCTTTTTGTCGTTGTCGCCCTTCCGGGGGTGTGCCACCAGATGCACATGCACCTCGTTTTTCTTGGCGAACTCCACCAGCCGCCCCGTGAACCGGCTCTGCGCCCGGTAGAAGTCCTTATCGCTCTGGTCGTTGAACCGGGCGGTCATCAGGTTGTCCACAAGAAATACACAGCAGCCGAACCGGCGAACGGCATACTCGAACACGGAAATGATGCTGTCCTCGTCCCCAGCACCGGCCACCCGGTTGTCGTACAGGAAAAACTTCCCCTTCCACCAACCGTCGATCCGGTCCGCGATCTCCTTCGGCGTGTAGTAATACAGCTTCCCGGACACCGGGTCCCGCTTCGGCTCGATATGCCCGGCCCCGGCGGCCTGTAGCATGGCCCACTGCTTGAAGCGCCAGGCCGACAGCTCCCCGGAGTAGGCGCAGACCGGGAAGCCCTGGTCGATGGCGTTTAGAAGCAGCTGGGACAGCAGCGTGGACTTGCCGCTGCCGCGCTTTCCAGTCCACACAGACAGCTCCGATGGGGCAAAGCCTCCGATGGACTGGTCCAGTGCTTTTAGACCGGACATGACGGCGACGGATGCGCCGGGGTCCCTCCGCTCCACGTCCGCCAGGTCCAGCAGTCCGTCCATGGGCTGTTCCACGGCCCCCAGCAACAGATGATCCACGGCCTTTCTCCCGCCGGAAGCCAGCACCTCCCGGATACGGGAACATTTCCCGAAGGCCCCTTCCTTCGGCAGCAGCACAGCCACAGATGGCGCGTATTCTTTGAGGGCGTCCACCACGGCTTCCGCCGTATCACGGTCGGACAGAGCCAGGAACACAGATGGGAAGGAACTCAGAAACGGCTCCGCATCCCGGAAGTTCTCAAAGCCCGCCCCATAGGCAAGGCAAACGGCGTTCTGGTTGTCCAGGGCTGTCACATCCTGGGCGTCCGCCACAAACCACAGCGTTTTCCGTGTGTCCATGGCGATCTCGTCGTAGAGCAGCCAGGCGGAGACATCAGGTAAACTTGGCATACGGGTCCTCCTCCCCGGCTAAAGGTTCGTCATCCCAGCACCCGCCATCCAGCCACTTTGACGGGCTTGGAAAATACCTTGCGTTCTCCCCGGAATACTGCGGCCACAGCTTTTGCTGTTTCACAGCCTCCAGAATCCGCTTTACCTTCCCTTCATCCGGGTCTACCCGTTTCCAAGCGTCAAAAGCGTCTTTCTTAGCTGACTTTTTGGGATAAACATCCCAGAACTGGTCAAACCCCCAATAGTTTTTGGCAGCCCCTTCCGTTGCAGAGGGGGTAGGGGGTATATAACTATCGTTCTCATTCTCTTCCTCTCTCTCTACCTCACCCTCTACCTCTATCTCTCCCTCTATATTGCTTTCCGTTTGCTTCCGGTTTGCTTTCGGTTTGCTTCCGCCTCGCTTCCCGTTTGCTGCCTTTTTGCTTGCTTTGTCAAGTATCGGTTTTACAAGCAAAAAGGAAGCGGATGCCTGTCCTGTTAATGACTTGCTTTCTCCCTCGAACACATAAGTACAAATCGCCGTCACAAAGGGAAGCTGGTCCTTCTTCGGAAGCGCTTTTAACGCCTCCCAGAAGCTGCGGTAAAAGGTAAATTGGTCACGTTCCAAGCAGTTCACCCACCTTTTCCCTGGTGCTGATGCAGGAAAATATATTGACTATTCGGCCCCATCTGCTGGTATAGCCATTCCTCAGCTTGCTCCTTGCTCAAATGGTTCTGTGCGGCGGCCCACTCATAGGAGAACTCTCCGGCGGCTCGCTTGGCCTCCATACGGGCCTCCAGATCGGCTCTTGTGTGGTTCGCCTCTATCATGTAGAGGTCGTAACTCTTAGCCTCAATGCCCTCCAGCGTGCCGGTGTCCGTGGCGTAGAAAAGGTGTTCTTTCCCATCGAAGATGTGCCATGCGCAGTTCGGAACGTTGTGAGGAATGAACTCCGGCCGTACAACAGCCAAACCTTTGTATAAAGCTGCATCATCTGAGTTGTATGGGGATATCACATCAACCCGGCGCTTGTCCACCCCGGCCTCCAGCAGCGGCCCGACCATCCACTCGCAGCACCCCCATCGGAGGGCGGGGCGCTCTTTTGAAAGCGCCCGCGCCGTCCGGGGGTTGAAATGGTCGCTGTGGATGTGGGTCAGTAAAGCCAGCCGCAGGTCTTTCTTGACCGGTTCCAGGGCCTTGAAGGGTACGCCGCAGTCAATCAGAATTCGGCCGTTAATCACCACGGCGTTCCCCTTAGAGCCGGTGGAGATGATGTTATAGGTCATCGAGGTTTACCTGTTCATTGCCGCCGTCTCCAGTCGCGCTATCAGCATTGCTCTCGGAACCTGATTTCTCCGGCTTAACAGGGGAGGCAATGGACATATCGAAATACTGTTCGACACTGGCCGAACCATCCCGGATAGCGTTGTAGACGTTCTTGAGGCGGATAACACTTTGCTGCGAGAATGCTTCTTTTTTACAGCCGATGTAAGCTTCCAGCATCTCCGCTGTCACGCCGTACTGCTCCTGGAAGTTCTTCACAAGCGCTCTCACCATGTCCACCAGCGGCATCTTCGCATTTCCAGTGAGAGTCACGTTGCACTGGCCGACTGCTGCATCAACCACATCGCCAGGAATGACCGAGAGGATGCAGGCGCGTTCGCGGCGGGCGGCTTGATTGGCTACCATCTCATAGATATCTCGGGGGTCCGTGAGGGGATAGGCCCCCTTCTTTGTCTCTCGAATATGCGGAACGTCGAATACCTTTGTTTCCCGGTAGTTGGTCTCCAAATCCCAGCAGTATGCCATAACGGTGGACTCCTTGGCCGTCTGCTCCAGAACCTTGAAACCGGCATCTACATTTCCCCAGCCTCTTGCCAGGGTACGGGCCAGATGGATAGATGGTCCGGTGATGACCTGTCCTCCACGCGGATATTCGTACATGGCCTTCTCCGCAAGACTGATGCGCTGGCAATCTTGCAGGATTCGGTTGTAGGCGGCGACTTCGTCACGGGGGAACTTCTTGGCGGCAATCATAGCCACTTGGACCTCCTGCGCCTCCCGACTGGCCGCCATTTCCGCCCCAACAGGGCGGGCCACGTTGTTCTTCCCCTCAAACTCTGCGATAGCTGCAGTATTCTTGGTCTCGTTACTCATAGCGGATGCCCTCCTGAATCATAAAATCTTTCAGCTTTTTCAGCTGCGTTTTGGTGGCAACGACGGAGAAGGAACAACGGTAGACCTTCTCAGACTCCACAGGAGGCTCTGTGACCGGAGGCGCAGCGGCCTCCACTTTCGCCACCGCCTCAGCCTCCCGCGCTCTCTGCTCCTCTCGGAGCGCCTGTGCCTCCTTCTCCGCCTCAATGCGCCGGTGCCGCTCCTGCACAGTGGAGATGGCTGCCGGAGCGTCCAGCGTCCGCTTGAACTCCACCATAATCTCCTCGGCATCGTCCATACCGGAAATCAGTTCCATTCTTCGTGCGATTCCGGCCACAAAATCTGCTAACTTTTCCCGCAGCTTTTTGGGCGTTTTCTGCTTGGCGGACGCCATATCCACAACGATACCAGCCTGCTCATACCGGACAAAATCCACTCTTTCGGCGGCGCACAGCTCTGCGAAATACTCCCGCAGGCCATCCTCGCAGCGCTGCTTGATTTCGCGCTCGGTGGCATCCACTTTGCCTTTTAACGCCGCGTCCGCTTTCTTAAAGGCGTCGCTGACGCACTCTTTGTAGACGGCCTCAAACCGTTCATAGGGGCCAAGCACGGCCTTTTTGACTTCTTTGCGCTGCTCCTCCAACGCCTGAAACTCCTTATTCAGTTCCGCCCGGGCGCTTTTTACAGTCTGGATAGTTTCTTCTGTGCATACTAGGGACAGCGCCTCCTCTACGCGCTTGTCCACGGCCTCTTTCATAGATCGCAGCTGCTCCTCTATAACTGGGAGCTGCACGACCTTAATCAGTTCGTTCATCGGTTTCCTCCTTGAAATACGGCAGAAAACAGATTGGGCAAACAACTTTCTTGTGCTTTTCCCGGTTTCCATCCCAATCAATAATTTCTGTGCTGATTTTTATAAACGGTTGGTCAAAAGATGCTCCGCAGGTTTCACAGCGGTACATATCGGTCTCCTCTCATTCTTCACACCACCAAATGTCCGCCGTCTGGACGCCCAAGGATAAAGCTTCTGAGTGTCCCTTGACTGCAATGTCAATATGGTCCCCCTTGACTGCCGGGCCGGTATCATCGGCTCTCAGATAAACCATCCCGCCGTTGTACTCGATCATGATGGTGCTGCCCAGCGGTATAATGTCCGTATCCACGGCGCAGCTCACATAGGGCGTTACACGCCTGCCGCTGGCGGTGATGCCTGTCCCAGTTCCGCAGATATGAGGCCGCCCTTCACAGCAATAAAAGGTGATGGTCACATCTTCCAGCCTGTGAGACCGGGCCAGCAAAGCGGCTTCGATCAGCTCATTTTCGGCGGCCTCCATCTCTTCCCCTGTCAGATAACAGCGAGTGGTGGCCGGGGTATCGTCCCCGGGGAGGCTGCCGTCCTGCGTGGCGGGCTCCGGCTTGTGCATGGCGGGCCGATCTGCCTCCACCGTCATAATCAGGTAGCTTCCCAGCCACGCCAGCAGCAGAAGCAGGAACAGGAGATATGTAATCAGCTGCCGCCTCTGGCTCCGGCGGCGCCGCTCTTCCCGGGTCAGTTTCTTCATAGGATGTGCCTCACCGCCTCTTCGCGGGTGATATAGAAATGGATGCCCGTGCTGCACTCGTTCCAGCGGTTTTCGTCAAAATCCAGCACAGAAACTACCGTTCCGGGTATATAGGAAAAATTGCAGTCTCTATCGCTGGCAGCGGCCTGATCCAATACGTTCCCCTCTAAATCCTGAATCTCCAAAACGGTTGCCTTTGAGCAGCGGCACTTCCGGCCTGTTGCGGAACTACGCATGGCATCTTCGGTAATTTCCAGCTTTACAATGCACTCATGACCGCTGGTTTTGCCCTTTGCCTTTTTCCAGCCGACAAAAGCGCCGATTTCCGGGCAGGCAATGGGATAAAATAAATTTTTTGCCTTTTCAATGTGGTAGGCCCCGGACAGGTTGGCCCGTTCTCCGCCATCTTCGCCTCGTAGCCATTTCAAGTGCTTGCCCAAAATGGCCTTCAATTCTTGTTTATCCATGCGTTATTCCTCCTTGTAGGTCTCCCGGAAGCTGCCTTCGGGGAAATCAAACTCCACAGTGAAATGATGGTGCCGTTTGTTGATGGAGACCACCCGGCAGGGATGCGGGCCTGTCCTTGCGGTCACAAAGGCGCTGGTGGGGATGGTGGGTTCCAGGCACAGCTTGTCTCCGACTTTCACCGCTCTCCCTCCATCCAGGAAAGGAAGCGCATAAACCATCCGGCAACCTTGGCCGTTCCAATGATAATGATTGCCGCCACTATACCCATTTCAATGCTCATGCGCTCACCGTTCTTTCGGCGATCCAGCGATCTAGCAAAGCCTTATAGATATAGCACCATTTGACTTTCTTGCCGTCCTCGGCCATTACGCAGTCCCCGAACGGGAAGACTTTCTTTTGGATGCCATCCCGGATAGTCTCCGGAGTAATACGCAGCCCCGCATTGCGAAGGACTTCTGTTGCTTCGGCCGCAGTTAATGCTTCAATCATAAATACCTCCTTGATTTCTCCCTCTGGAGGCGATATACTGTATCCAAAGGGGTTGTTGTGTGGTGCCTCAATCCTTGCCCGTCTGACTGCTGGTAACGGTCAGGCGGGATTTTTTACACATCTTCCGGGTACGCACCGGAAACCAGTTCTTTCAGTTCCATCAAGTCGATGCCGGGATCATGTGCCGCCCGGTCCAGAATCAGCTCCTTCAACTTGGGGCCAGCACCTTCCAGTGCCTTGCGGTAATCTTCAAATGTGTAATCCATGTGGGCCTCCTCCCATGTGCGGCCCTTCCAGGCGAGACAGAGATTGTCCATAAGACGATTGGTGTTCCTTGCCTGCCTTTCAAGGGCTTGAATGCTGTCTTTTTCGTTCATAAAAACCTCCTTGTCATTTGACCCGGAGGCGTGTATAATAACCTCGCGGGCCTGTTGGCGCTTTCAATAGGTTCCGCAGCCCTCGCCGGTGTCGCTAGCACTGGCGGGGGTATCTTTATTGTCCTTTCTCCCTAGATGTGATAGGCTGGTGGGGAGAAAGGGGGTGAGCCTTATGTCTAATGAAACTCTCAAGACGTTTCCTGATAGCTATGCAGAGGCACTTGCGATGCTTTATCTGCAAAATCAAGACCTTAGAGAAAAAACACCGTCAGAAATTCATACTATGTATCAAGAAGCGTACTATGAAATCCTTAAAGACCACCGAATTAAAGCTAAATCTGGATGGTTCAAGGATTTAAAAGAAACTGACTAATGCTAAGCATTGCATTAGAAAGTGCTACCAAGTCGCTATCTGATATGCACTTCTTGGAACGCTCGGAAAGTAGTTGCAGCTGCTTTTCGAGCGTCTCTAATATCTGCTGATTGTCCATCTCTCTCACCTCCCCTCACCCTTCGCCCTGATCCGAAAGAAGCTCGTCTACGGTTATGCCATTCCTGCGTTGAATGATGCTATTAAAGGCGACCTCCATGCGATTTCTGATATCCGGCGGTCTTCGATGTCCGTTCAAAATCATAGAAACGTATGATTTTGTAACGCCCATTTCTTCGGCTAATTCATCATAGGTAACATCCTTATTGTGCATCTTCCCAATCAGATTTCCGGTCCATGTCTCCGGCACCCCTTATCCCTCCATTCTGTTTAATTTGTTGACTGAGGCGGAAATATCTGGTAGGATGCTATTCAGAGATTCCGGCCCTAAATTTATCCTCTGAGTATGGTTGACGGCTTGCCAGAAAGGAGGTGATTTAATGGCTCGGAACTCTGTTCGGACCAGCCGCAAGGTTGCGTCCGCAGCGTCTAAGGCTTTGCGTAGCTCTCGCACCAGTTCTGCCACTAAGCGGCTGGCTGCCTCGGCGCTGTCAAACCGTCGGTCTAAATGACCTGCGGGCCTCCCCATGTCTTACTGCATGGGGAGGTTTTTCTTTCCCGCCTCAGTCAAAAAGTAGTTGCAAAAGTTAACATGCCGTGCTATTATGAATTTGCGAGATACATAAAAGCGGTTGACACGGGAGATAACTCCGGGGTCTGGTATTTTGTTAACTTTCGAAACTATTATCAGTATATCACCGTACTTTAGTTACTGTCAATCTCTTTTTGTTAACTTTCCGTACTTTTCTGTTTTGCACAAAAAAGGAGATTACAAATTATGAGTTTCTACAGTAACTTTTTAACCATGTGCAATAATATTGGGAAAACTCCATCGAAAGTAGTTACTGAGGTAGGGTTAAAAAAGTCCGCTGTTACAAGGTGGAAAGCTGGGGGAAACCCTACAGACGCAACGGCTCAAAAAATCGCTGACTACTTCGGCGTACCTGTATTGGAGCTGACAGAGGAAAGAAAAAAAGCGCCCACCGATGAAGGTGAGCGAATTGTTCATAAAGATAAGCGAGAAGTGCTTGCTGGCCGAGGGATTAGTATTCTTCTGGACGCTGATGCGAAAGTGACAGAAGACCAGCTTGATGACATTGTAAGCTTTATTCAACTTCAGCAGAGGAAGAATGGCCGGTGAAATACTATCAGGGCGTCGATTACTTCTTATTTTTCATGGATTTCCCGCACATGGGCGTCCCGGGAGTAATTGCGTCAAATAGTGATGGGACGGCCAATATCTATATCAATACACTGTACTGTGAGCAAGTTCAGAGTAGAACGATCAAGCACGAGTTACGGCATCTGGTCAAAAACCACTTTTATATTGACTGGATGTCTATAGAAGAAAAGGAACTAGAGGCGGATGATATCGACGATCCATCCTGCGTATTTTCCGATGACTTCTCGTGTGTGGAGTATGTAGAGTATCATAAACCAAAACTTCCTAACGTGTTCAAGCATGGATCAAAATCAATACCTATTTTTTACAGCTTGGAAGCATTTCGGGATTATATGTTTGCAATGAGAGAGCAGGTGCAAGCAGAAAAAAATTCCCGTTAGATAACAAAAGGCTGGATTTACAATGAAGAATTTAAAGAAAAAGAAAGTATTAAAAGTTGTAGGATTGTGGTTTTTGTGCTGTGTTGTTATCTTGATGCCTCTTTCTTTGATTCCAGGTGCATATAGCATAAATCAGCAAACAGGGCAAAGGGAATATGCTGATTTTCCAATGTTTATCGCTACATTTGGAGGCGCAGCTTTAACATATTTTATCTGGAAAAAATTAAAAGCTAGGAATACGCAAAACAATTTTGGAAATCAAGAGGCGGACACAGGGCCATCTCCACAGCCACCACATGTAGATACACTTATAGAGATAGATCAAATGGAAGGCCATCAATTTGAGTATTGGTGCGCTGATCTTCTCAAGAAATTAGAATTTGAGAATGTTCAGGTAACGCCCGGAAGCGGCGATCAGGGAGTAGACGTTCTTGCAGAAAAGGGTGGAGTGAAATATGCTGTTCAGTGCAAATGCTATTCCCACGACCTCGGAAACACACCTATTCAAGAAGTAGAAGCTGGGCGCATTTTCTACAACTGCCATGTTGGCGTTGTGATAACAAATCGGTATTTTACACGGGGAGCCAAAGAGCTTGCTCAGAGAACCGGAACACTTTTATGGGATAGAGATTTTATCGCTAGTTCTATATAATTCAGTGGGAGGAAGATTTGAAATGAAGAGAATTATATCTTTTGCTTTATCAACAGTTATTTGTTTATCTCTTGTTGGGTGTGGAGGCTCTTCTAATGATACTCAGCAGAACATAGAGGAAGACTCTAAAAGCGAAGAAACTCAATCTATTGAAGTAGACGAAGGACTATTGAATGTAGAAATTACTGTACCTCCTGATTTCCTGGAGGAAGGAACAACTCAAGAAACCCTTGATGAAACCGCGAAAGAAGAGGGAATTAAATCCATAACATTGAATGACGATGGCAGTGCGACTTACATCATGTCAAAATCCAAGCACGACGAAATGATGGCTGGTATTCGCGAAAGTATTGATGAATCCATGGCGGAAATGATTGATCCGGAGACATATCCCACATTTGTAGAAGTGACATCCAACGATGATTACACGCATTTTACTGTTAAGTTATCTTCTAATGAAGTTGGTCTTTCCGAATCCATTTCTGTGCTTGGCTTCTATATGCTTGGCGGTTTGTATAATGCGTTTAACGGGACCCCGGTTGACGATGTGACAGTTTCTTTTGTAAATGCCGATACTGGTGACATTATCCAAGAAGCTCATTCTAGCGAAATGGCAGAATAAAAAATTCAGATATCCCTTTTGATAAGGAGACCAAAATGTTAGATGAAAAAGACTTACAGGCTATTGCACAGTTGATGGACCAAAAGATGGTCCAGCAGAAAAAGGAAATCATTGGTGAACTTAACGTGAGGATGGCCCAGCAGAAAAAAGAAATCATCAGTGAAACTATGGTGCTTATGGAGTCCTATTTTGACCCAAAATTCCAAGCCCTCAGTGAGCAGATCAATCCTGTTCCTAAAGAAGCCATAGACATCTTTGAGGACCGGGTGGACGATCTGGAAAAAGCGGTGGAGTTACATACGCAGCAGATCAATGAGTTGAAGAAAGCCCAATAAAAAACCGCCGTCAGGTCTCCCCTGGCGGCGTACTTATAAGGGGGAGGTGTCTTTTTTGAACTGCATACGTTGCAAAGCGGAGTTGCCTGAAGGGGCGGCATACTGTCCTGCCTGCGGAAAGAAACAGACTGGCACTCCCCCACGGAAGGCCTTGAAACGTGCGAATGGCACCGGAACAGTTTATAAGCTGTCCGGCCGGCGGCGCCGTCCTTGGGTAGCTGCCAAAAATAAAGTAATCATCGGGTATTATGAGCGCAAAACAGACGCTACAGAGGCTCTGGAAAAACTGTCTGGTCGGGACTTGTCTGAGCGGTACAACATGACATTTGCCGAGGTATTTGAGGTGTGGAAAGCTGAGCATTATCAGGAGATCGGCGAAAAAGGAATTGAGGGATACAATCGGGCCTTTGCTGTGTTTACCCCGCTCCACGAGAAGAAATTCAGGGACCTCCGCACAGCAGATTTTCAGTTGGCCCTAGACCCACACATGCAGAAATCGCACTCCACCGTGTCAAAGTACAAGCAGTTGATTACGCAGATGTCACAATGGGCCATCCGGGAGGAAATCTGCACCACCAACTTTGCCAAATTCGTCCGGCTCCCGGAAAACGTCAAAAAAGAAAAAGACATCTTTACAGACCAAGAAATCGCAAAACTGGAAGCTGATAACAGCGAAACGGCAAAAATCGTTCTTATGCTAATTTATACAGGTATGCGTATTGGGGAGTTGTTCTCACTGCCTCTTGCGGACTACCACGGTGCCTATGTTATAGGCGGAGAAAAAACAGAGGCCGGACGCAATCGCATCATTCCTATCCGTCTAGAAGGGCGCGGCTATTTTGCCTATTTCGCCCAACAGGCAACCGGACCGCTGCTCCTGTCTGGATATACCGGACAGCACCGCCCGGAAAACTACCGAAAACGGGATTACTACCCTCTGTTGAAGAAACTGGGCATTCCGCAGAAAAACCCGCATTGCACTCGGCACACTTACGCCAGCTGGGCAAGAAAACAGGGAATGGCTCCGGAGACCTTGCAAAAAATCCTGGGCCATGCGGATTACAGTACCACAGCAAATATCTATGTGCATACAGACGCAGATGAATTGATACAGGCAGTCGAGAATTGTTAGAAATTTGTTAGTAACCTAAAAAAGTTTTTGAGATTTTTCCTCGATTGAAGTTTCAATTTTCCTTGAAATTACTCGGTTTGACCCTTCTACAATGTTTTGAGAAAGTATAATACTATATTTCACACGCAGGAGGTCACTGGTTCGAGTCCAGTAGTCTCCACCAAAAAGTTCCTGATTTCGCAAGAAATCAGGAACTTTTCTTTTGCCTCAGGCTCTAAAAGTTTTCTCCAAATTTTCTACTTTTTCTCCGACCAATACACTGACCAATTCGGGGATAGTTTCAGAAGGGACACAGCTCCGGGCGAAATGATTTTGCCTAGTGGTGTCGTATTTTGTTGTTTTATGTTCTAAAATCGGACTTTCTGCGCAAAAGTTTCTTGTAGATAACAAGTCGAAATGTTATACTAAAAATAATTTCAAAAACAGAGAGGAGTATCCATCATGGCTGCGCCGCGTGTTTTTATTAGTTCAACATATTATGATTTGAAGCATGTCCGGAATGATATCGGAGATTTTATTAGATCACTTGGGTATACGCCAGTTATGCATGATAGGGGCGGTGTAGCTTATACGCAAACAGACACTATTGAAAATAGTTGTTATAGTGAATTGACCACTTGCGATATTGTAATCTGTATTATTGGAAATCATTTTGGGACTCAGGCTTCCACAGGCGATTTTTCAATCACCATGGAGGAACTTCGCACAGCTATCAAGAATAAAAAGAAAATTTATATTTTCATCGCTAAAGATGTATATATAGAAAACCGGACATACATGCAAAACAAGGATTCGGGCACCTTTAGGCCCGCATATGCGGATAACATTAAAATTCATCAGTTTATTGAGGAACTGCGTCTCGCAATTAAAAATAACCCGATTGAATCTTTCGAAACTACAACCGATATTGTTAATTCCCTAAAAAGCCAATTTGCTGGATTATTTCAGAACTTTTTGGCTTGGGATGCTTCTTTGACAGAAGCTAAAACAGCTTATGATTTACAGGAAACCACTGAACAATTTAAAGACCTCCTATCTTCTTTTCATAAAGAAACCGAAAGAATGTTTCAGTTTTTGGACGGAACCTTTTTTACAACCAACAATACCATTTACTATATTCGATCTCTGTTGGGTATGAAAAGTTCCACCTTTATTGTTTTAGACCAATCTGGGTTGGAAGAATTTCTGCAAGTAGTTGGATTTTCCGATGATATTGCAGCTCCGGATGAGTCATATTGGAGATACACCAGAGTACATGATGGTATGAAAGAAACAATTACGCTTGATTTGGATCTATTTGATGATAATTATAAATTATTACGATTGCCAATGTCTCGGGTTAAAACCCTGATTCAGTGGGAAACAGAAGATGCCTCTTCTGTTCAAGATGATGAATTGCCGTTTTAATTTCTAAAAATGCACCTTTGTGAGTGTATGTGCTCACAAAGGTGTATTTTCATATTGCCTTCCCTATCACATCGCCCATGGTATCCGCTGCTTCTCGCATCATATCCGGCGTGGCGTGGGTGTAGGTGCTGAGGGTGAAGCCCGCGCTGTAATGCCCCAGGGTGCTGGACAGGGTCTTCACATCCACCCCATTCTTCAGGGACAGCGTTGCGAAGGTGTGTCTGAGATCATGGAACCGGATATGCTCCGCGCCGATGGCCTTGAGGATCTTCTCGTGGGTATGCCGGAAGGAGTCTGGATCGAACATCCCTCCCGTCTTAGGCGACGGGAACATGTAGGGATTTCCCGGATGCTTCTTGTGCTCCTCCACCAGCAGGTCCACCGCCTGCTGTGAGACTGGCAGGACGCGGATGGAATTGTGGGTCTTGGGCTGGCTCACCACCAGTTCTCCCTTGGTGCGCGTCACCTGTTTCGTGATGGAGATGGTTCGCTTCTCCACGTCCAGGTCCGTCCAGAGGAGAGCCAGCAGCTCTCCCCTTCGCAGTCCCGTGGTCAGTTCCAGATAGAAAGGAGCCAGCAGCCCCCGCTTGTCCGCTTCCATCAGATAGGGGCGGATCTTCTCTTCCGGCAGAACTTTCATCTCCCGCTTTTCCATCTTTGGAAGCTTGCAGCCCCTGGCTGGGTTCACCAGGATCAGCCGCTCCGCCACAGCTTGTTCCAGACAGTTGTTCAGCAGGGTATGGATGCCG
>OJRV01002754.1_pt1 | contig 16092 bp, 13 predicted proteins | sample 1599241 | NCBI WGS metagenome assembly OJRV01 (sample SAMN04168656, study PRJEB22393) | human gut metagenome | biome: human gut microbiome; feature: stool | host: Homo sapiens | collected 2014-03-17 | reverse complement strand
ATCCTGCACGAACGGAATTGACTTGTGCGGCCGGAAGCGGTACTGCAGATAGCAGAACACCGGATTCCGGCTCAGCCGCGAATCGAAAATAGACGCCTCTATCTGCTCTGCCGTATATTGCCGGTTTCCACTGACATGGATTGTATTGATCTGAAGCAGCGACAGACCGACAAAAAACGCGGCTGCCACAAGAAGTGCTGCCGCCGTGATCCAGATATGTTTTTTTCCACGGCGGCGCCATACCTTTTCCTCTGTCTTTTTTTCAATCTGTATCTTCTCTATCTCCATCATCCTCCCGGCGCCGGATCTCTGCTCCTAATGCCCGCAAGTCCCGGCAAATATCTTCATATCCCCGCTCAATATGTTCACATTCTGATACTCTGGTCCATCCGTCCGCCCCCAGGGCTGCCACCGTCAGGGCTGCGCCGCCCCGCAGATCACGGGCACGCACCAAAGCTCCCCGCAAGGTTTCCACTCCGTCAATCCGGGCAATGTTCCCGCTGCATTCGATGTTCGCCCCCATTTTTTTAAGCTCCGCCGCTGTGCCAAACCGGTTTTCAAATACCGTCTCCCGCAGCATACTGGTTCCATCTGCCCGTGACAGCGCCGCCATCAAAAACGGCTGCAGATCGGTCGGAAACGCCGGATACGGTCCGGTTTTCACCGATACCGCCCGCAGGCGCTGTCCGCTGTGTACATATATAAGTTCCGGTTCCTGATAAAGCGAAACGCCCATATGCTCCAGCACCCCGGTCAATGCACGTAGCTCTTGTGTCTGCACGCCGTCCACGATCACCTCACCGCTGCAGGACGCAGCGGCAAGAAGATAGGTCCCGGCTACGATCCGGTCGCCGCCGATCACAAACCGGCTGTCATGGAGCGGCAATCCGCCTTCTATGATCAGCGCATCCGTCCCGATCCCCCGGATCGATGCCCCCATACCATTTAGGAAATGGCACAGCTGTCCAATCTCCGGTTCCCGCGCGCATCCCCGCAGAACCGTCCGCCCCACCGCTGCCACAGCGGCAAACAGGGCATTTTCCACCGCGCCGACACTCGGAAACGGAAAAATAATCTCTGCCCCGCGAAGTCCCGTTGTCTGTGCATGCAGGAAGCCGTCCGACTCCGGTTCCTGTATTTCCGCGCCCAGCGCACGGAGTGCCCGCAAATGCCAGTCGATTGGACGTTTTCCGATCATACATCCGCCGGGGCTGTAGACCCCCGCCTCGCAAAAGCGTCCCAGGAGCGCTCCCAAAAGCATAATGGACGAGCGCATTTTCCCCATCGCTTTCTGCTCGATCCGCCAGCCATTCATCTTTGAAGTATCGATTTCCAGACGGTTTCCGTGCAACGCACACCGGCATCCCAGAGAATCAAGAATCCCCATCATACAGAACACATCCTGTATTCTGGGGACATTTTCAAGCACGGTAATTCCGCGGTTTAACACCGACGCCGCCATTATCGGCAAAACTGCATTTTTCGACCCCTGCACCGTGAGTCCGCCCTGAATCCGGCACGGTCCGTGAATCTCGATGAAAGCCAAACAATCCCCTCCCACCGGCATCTATGTATTATTATATGCCAACGAGAGAAAATGGTTCTCATTTTCTACATTTCCCGAGGTGAATATGTAACTCCGCCAAATATTCCTACTGCTCCAGCTTAATCTGGTTCGAGACGCTTAACACCATCCCCATCTCCAGCATCAGGAACATGACGGATGTACCTCCGTAACTGATAAACGGCAGCGTAACACCCGTGTTCGGGATCGTATTCGTAACAACCGCGATATTTAAGATAACCTGAATCGCGATGTGTGCCATCACGCCGATCACGATCATCGCACCCATCAGATCCGGTGCATTTCCAGCAATTACCATGAAGCGGTAAATCATAAACATGAAAATCAGAATGACCGAAATCGCGCCAAACAGACCTAATTCCTCACAGATAATCGAAAAAATCATATCATTCTGCGCCTCCGGCACGAAACCGAGCTTCTGGAGACTCTCGCCCAGTCCCTTTCCAAACAGACCGCCGGAACCGATCGCGTACAGACCCTGGAGCACCTGATAACCGCCGGAACGTGCATACTGCACCGGGTTGACCCAGACATTGATTCGTCCCAGCTGATAATCCTTCAGGATATGGAGCTTTACCAGCAGATGCCCTATATAGGGGGCGACCGCCAGAAGTCCGACGCCGCCTCCGATGCAGAGGAAAAACGGCCATTTGATCTTGCACGCCACAAACAGCATCACAAACACGATGCCGCAGATGATGATACCAGAACTTAAGTTGTTCGCCGTAACTAAAAGTGCCAGCGGCGCCGACAGCGCCACGATAAATCCGACTGCCCGCAGCTGGTTGATCCGCACGCCCAGATTGGCAATCAGAACCGCCAGAAGCAGAATCAGGGAAATCTTGACAATCTCGGTCGGCTGGAACTGGAGCGGTCCCAGGCGCAGCCAGCGCTTCTTACCATGCGATGCCACGCCCAGAGGTGTAAAACGCGTCAGAAGCAGCGTCACGTATGAAACGATATATCCCAGCATCGCAAACCGCGCAAACCAGTGATAATCTATCTTGGAGACGATATACATCGCAACAAAGCTGACACCCGCGATGCCCGCCTGACGAAGCATAAAATATCCCGGATTGCCGTAATCAAGCTGCGCCTTATAGGAGCTCGCGCTGTAAATCATGATCAGTCCGAATACCGTCAGGAAAATGATGGTAAACAACAGACTGTAATCATAAAACCGATGTGGTTTTTTCTTTTTAATTTTTCCCGGTTCCGGCATACTTCCACTCCCCTGCTTTTTGTTGTTACAGTTTCGAAATTCTGCCTGTAAACGGCAGTTTTTCCTTCAAATCAGGGCTGCCGCAGACAAATGCCGGCTGCGACAGCCCCCTTAAATACATTAAGCCTTTATTCGTTACTGTTCACGCATACGTGCCCAGTAACCTTTATTCTTCCAATACCGAATTGCTGCGTGCTTTGCACTCCGCAATTCTCAAAAGTCACAATTCCTCCTGCAAGCAATCTTGCGTCGGATTTCCGACCTTTGAACCTTGGTATTACAAATTTCTCACAAACTCTTTGAATTTGCGTCCGCGCTCTTCAAAGTTCTTGAACTGCCCCCAGCTTGCACATGCCGGTGAAAGCAGGACGTTATCGCCCGGATTTGCGTAGGATGCACATACCTGTACAGCCTCCTGCAGATCTTCCGCGTACATGATATCATTGAAGCCGTGGCGTTTTGCACACTCGGCAATCTTGTCGCGGGTCTGACCGATCAGCACCAGATAGCGTACCTTTCCGCCAAAGCTCTCGATCCACTCGTCAAACTCGGAATGCTTATCATATCCGCCTGCGATTAATAAGGTCGGTCCCGGCATCGCCTTGATCGCCTGCATCGCTGCATCCGGGTTGGTTCCCTTGGAATCGTTGTAGTATTTGACACCAAAACGCTCGGTTACGAACTCAATGCGGTGTTCAACTGCCTTGAATTCCTTGATCACCTTCTGGATCTTCTCCAGCGGAACGCCCATGTTCATACTGATAGCAACCGCTGCCATAACATTTTCATGGTTATGACGGCCAAGTAGCTTCAGATCGTGGATATTGACAATCACGGTCTCTTTCTCGCCGTCGTTGTATACAATCTCATCCTCTTTCAGGTAGAAACCTTGTTTCAGGGTACGCAGACTGGAAAAATATACCACCTTGATGTCTTTTAAAGTCTCACCAAATTCACGCAGTACCGGATCCTCATAGTTCAGGACGCAGACATCGCCCTCTTTCTGGTTCTTGGTAATGCTCTCTTTCGTCTCGATGTAGCATTCCATCGTCTTATGACGATCCAGATGATCCGGGGTAATATTTAAAATAGCGCTTACATTCGGATGGAAATCAGTCATGGTCTCCAGCATGAAGCTCGATACCTCTGCGACAGTTACGGTCTCATCCGTTGTCTCCAATGCGTGGAATGCAAACGGCTCACCGATATTTCCAACTACAAATACGCTGTCATAGAATGACTTCATGATCTCGCCGGTCAGGGAAGTCGTCGTTGTCTTTCCGTTCGTGCCGGTAATGGCTGCCATACGTCCTTTTGCACAGTGATATGCAAGCTGCATCTCGCCCCAGATCGGAATACCGGTTTCACGAATCATCTCTACAAACGGTGCATCGGTCGGGATGCCCGGGCTTAAAATTGCCAGCTCCACGCCTAACAAATCCGTCTTTTTCAGCTCTCCGAGGACGAACGTGATCGTCGCGCCTTCGTCAAATTTCTTTTTCAGCTCCTCTGGATCCAGTTTTTCATTGCCATCGTAAAGCACTACCTCCCCGCCTTTTGAGAGAAGGAGCTTTGCAGCTGCAATACCGCTGATACCTGTTCCTGCTACTAATACTTTCTGACTCATAATCTTCCTCCTATAATCCTAAGTATGCTATAAGGCAAAGGATTGCCGTAATAATCGAAAATACGCCTACGACCCTGGTCTCAGACCATCCGCAGAGCTCGAAATGATGATGGATCGGCGCCATCTTGAAAAAGCGCTTTCCGCCCGTCTTCTTAAAATAGGTTACCTGAATAATAACAGATAATACTTCCACCAGATAAATCAGACCCACGATCGCGATAAAGATCGGCATCTGCATCATAAAGGCACTGGAAGCAACAAAACCGCCAAGTGCCAGTGAACCGGTATCGCCCATAAACACACGCGCCGGATAGACATTGAACAGAAGAAAGCCCAGAAGACTTCCAACTACTGCGCCGGTAATCGGGCTAATGCCGCTGTTCTCCCCGATCGCCACGATCGTAAAGAACGTTGCTACCAGAATCGTCACACTGGTGCATAGACCGTCCAGACCATCTGTGAAGTTCACGCCATTGTCAGTTCCCAGAATGATGAAGAACAGTGCCGGTACAAACAGCCAGACCGGAAGCTGTAAATACTTGCCGGTAAATGGAATCAGCATCCCTGTTCCGATGTCCGGTGAGGTTACAATATAATAGGCAAAAATACCTGTGATCACAAACTGTCCGATCAGCTTCTGGATCGGATTTAAGCCCTCCGAACGTTTCATCACGATCTTGATGTAATCGTCCAGAAATCCAACCACGCCGAATCCAACGGTCATAAACAGCACCGGAATGATCTTCGGATAATCCCGGATATAGAGCAGGGACGTAATGATGATGCTGGAAAGAATTACCAGACCGCCCATCGTCGGGGTTCCCTGCTTTTTCAGATGCGTCTGCGGTCCGTCATCGCGCACCTGCTGTCCAAATTTCAACCTGTGGAGAAACGGTATCACGATCGGGCACAGCACTGCGCTGACCACAAATGCGATGATAACCGCCAGTATTGTTTCATTTACCATGTCACACCTCTAACTTATCTTCCTATGTATACAGAGATAGTTCCTCAATTTATACACCTCAATAGTATACGTCTTTTTAGGGGAATAATCAACCTCTTTTCTCCACCCCCAGATACGGCAAAATGACCTCAAACAGATCGCGGATCACCGGGGCGGCAATCGTCCCGCCATAGTAGATTCCTTCCGGTTCATCGATGGTGATGAGCGCGATCACCTGCGGATCATCCGCCGGTGCAAACCCTAAAAATGAGGAAATATATTTTTTCCGGCTCCTTGGAAGTTTCTCCGAGGTTGCCGTCTTTCCGCCGATCCGGTAGCCCTCGATCCGGGCGTTTTTTCCACTCCCCTCCGCCACCACCTGTTCCAGAATATAACGCAGCGTCTCACTCGTCTGCTCCGATAAGATTCTCTCCCCTTTTGGATAGGCAAACACATGGACTGCCTGACCATCTGCCCGCACGGCACGGATACCGATGTGCGGTGTGATGCGCGTGCCTCCGTTGATCAGGGAGGATGCCGTTGTAATGAGCTGGATCGGCGTGATCTGAAACGACTGCCCAAAAGAGACGGTCGCCAGCTCCACCGGTCCGATCTGATCCGGCTGGTGCATGATCGTCCCCGCCTCCCCCGGCAGATCAATCCCAGTCTTTCCCAACAGACCAAACTGCTTAAAATACTGATAGTACCGCTCCGGTCCCAGCCGCTGCCCGACATCGATCAGAACAGGATTGCAGGAATTCATCATTCCCTGCAAAAACGTCTCCCCGCCGTGTCCGCCCACCTTGTGACACCGAATCTTCCGATCTTCCACGATCCGGAATCCCGGGCAGGAAAACTGGTCAGTCAGGTTGACCACGCCCGCCTCCAGTCCCGCAGCGGCAGTCACGATTTTGAATGTAGACCCCGGTTCGTATGTATCATTTAAACAGGGATTGCGCCACATCTGATTGAGGAGAGCTTGTTTATTTTGCGCTGATGCTGCGTGTGACTGCACTTCATTCTTCCAGGATATGTCTTCTTCTGTTTCTGAATCTTCGTTTTTTCCATCTGTCACCAGCTCAAACGGCTCATTCAATGAAAACTCCGGTGCATTTACCATTGCATAGATTTCCCCGTTCTTCGGGTTCATCACGATGATCGAGACGCGGTTCGCATTCTTTTTCTGCATCGTCTGGTACGCCGCCTGTTCCGCGTACATCTGGATATTGACATCCAGACTCGCCTGCAGATCCCGCCCTGCCTCCGGCTCGATGCGATCCTCCGCCTCATTTTCCAGCTCGATCCCCGCCGCGTCCGTGAGCGTCAGGATCTTGCCATCCGTGCCCTTTAAATACTTCTCATACTGTACTTCCAGACCGATGATCCCCTGATTATCTCCCCCGGTAAATCCCAGCACTTTCGATGCCAGACGTCCATATGGATAATATCGTTTATAGTCCTCATCCACCTTGACTCCCTCCAGGCGCATTTCCCGGATCGCATCGCCCCGCGTTTTCTCTACATTGGACTTGATCACCTCCCTGGAAGATCGTTTTTCCGTTTTTTTCCGCACCTCCGCCTCCGGAAGTCCCAGTTCTTCGCTTAAAACCCGGATAACTGTCTCCGGATCTTTTACCTGATTATGAATCACTGAGATAGTACATACAGTCCGGTTATCGGCGATCACCGTTCCGTTCCGGTCAAGGATCCGCCCGCGCGGCGCTTTGATACTGCGCTCCCGCCGATGCAACTCCTCCGCCATCTGGCTGTAATAATCCGCTTTATACAGCATGAGGAAGAACAGTCTCCCCACCAATCCTGCCATGCACAGGCAGATGGCGGCGCACAAAAAGACAGTTCTTCCTCTGTGATGCGTCCGGTTCCGATTCATACTGCTTCCTGTCTGATCTCATTGCTACAGTATATCATAAGAACCGTTTCTTTATTCTGTATTTTCCACGCAGGATAGATAAGTCTTCCCGACAGGCACAATTCTTAATCTCCCGCTGCCTGCGCTTCCTGAGAAGCTGCCGTTTCTCCGGCATTATCCGCTGTTCCGGTGTCGCTGCCCGTTCCAGCCGTTTCACCGTTTCCAACCGCCGCCGATTCATCCTGCACATTTCCCATCGTATCCGGATAGCTGTACTCGTCTCCGGAATCGATAAATTCCTCATCGTAGTTCGCCCAGCCGCCCTCCGGAGCCGGAGTCGTCTCTGCCGGTGTTTCAGCTGCATTCGGATCCTCGGTCGCTGTGCCGCTTATAATGCCTTCTTCCTGGCTGGAAAGATTGGTCTCGAGATCCTGTGCCGCGCCGCCTGCCGGGAATACATTCTTATATGGAAGGACTTCCGCCATGATCTTGCTGAAAATCTCGCTGGCAAAAGTCGAATGTGCCTGCTGCTCGCCCGGCAGATGCGGGGTATCTACTACCACATAGCAGAGTACCTGCGGATTGTATGCCGGTGCATATCCGATAAAGGAAACCAGATAATTCTTCTCCGCACGCGGCTGCTTCTGCGCCGTACCTGTCTTACCAGCCACTTCGTAACCGGCAACTGCCGCCGCGCCCGCGGTACCGCCATCACCTGATACTGTCTGGTAAAGCGCATTATTAATGAAGTTCGAGGTCGATTCCGAAACCGTCTCTCGCACCAGATTTGGGGAAACGGATTTGACAACGGATCCTTCGTCGTTCAGAATCTCTTTTACCACATGCGGCTCATAATAGGAACCGCCGTTGATTAAGGACGCATATCCGGCTGCCATCTGCACCATCGTACAGTTATAGTTCTGTCCAAATGCGTTGGTCGCCAGAGAAGCCGGATCCATATTGGATGCCTGATAAATCAGACCGGACGCCTCGCCCGGAAGGTCGATGCCCGTCTTCTCGCCAAATCCGAAAATCTTCTGATACTGGACAAACTTCTCTTTTCCTTCCAGTGATACAATACGCATCATAACAACGTTGCAGGATTTCATCAATCCCTGTGTGATCGTCAGCGGTCCGTGACCGGCTCGGGCAACACACCGGATATCCCAGTCTCCGAAATGCAGTTTTCCGCCGCACTCAAAGACCTCGTTTCCGGAAATCGCGCCTTCCTCGATCGCCCCGGCTACCGTAAATGCTTTCTGTGGAGAACCCGGCTCATAGGAGTCGCTCACGCAGAAGTTTCTCCACATTTTATACCACGCCTCGGACTTCGCCTTTTCATCCATCGCCTGGATTTCCTCATCCGTATAGTAGGTACTTAAATTGTACGGATCATTCAGATTGTAACGGGTCGTTGTATCCATCGCCAGGATCTCACCGCTGTTCGGATCCATGACGATCGCCGCCGCCAGATTACTTCCAATGCCCGCCTGCCACTCATCCAGATATTTCTGGACAATCTTCTGGATATTGACGTCGATCGTCAACTCCAGCGTCTTTCCGTTCTGCGCCGGTTTTACCGTTCGCTCGACGTTCGAATCGCCGTTTAAATAACCATACTCACGACCGCTCACACCGTTCAGGATATCATTATAATACTGTTCAACACCGCCGGATGCATTGCCATCCTTGAGGGCAAAACCGACCACATTGCATGCCAGCTCATTGTACGGATACGTTCTCTTATATTCTTCCTCGAACCATACGCCCGTGATACGCTGGTTGCCGCCTTCCTCCGTCGGCAGCGCCCGGTATTCCTTGTTCTTGTCCTTCTCATAAGTCTCAAACTTCTCTTTGTCTTCCGCTGGAAGCTGTTTCGCATAGATCACATACTGGCTGTCTTTTTTCTCCTCGATCATCGCCTGCAGCTCGTCCCGCTTGTAACCGAAGCACTCCACCAGCGCGTCCAGCGTGGCATCGAGATACTGGTAGTTCTCCTCCGTATCCAGAATCTGCTTCGGATCGACGACCAGATTGTAAACTTTCTCGCTAATCGCCAGATACGTCCCGTTCCGGTCGATAATATTGCCGCGCTTGTAGGGAATCGTGCGGCTCTCATAGTCCTGATGGCTCAGGACTATCTGATTGTACGACTCGCCCTTACTTTTTACCAGATTATAAAGCACCAGCACCAATGCAAACAAAGCCAGCATAATTACCAGGACGGTAATTGCCAGCTTTTCCTGCATATATTTCCGAAAGGTCTGTCTGCCGTTAGTGTTTTGGGATGTCCTCATACTGTCTTACATACTCGCTTTCCGTCTTGTCATATAAAAGAATCTGATCCTTATTTGCATATACCATGCCGAGCTCTTCGGTCGCCACTTTATATACATGATCCAGATCCACATACGTGTCAATCCGGGTCTGAAGTGCATCATTCTCGGACTTCAGGTTCTCCAGTTTCAGCTCCAGATCCTCAATGTGGTTGATACGGGTCGTGATCGACGCCTGCTTATGCAGATAATTCATACATAAAACCAGCGCGATCAGCGCAGCGATGGTCAGCGCCAGCACATACGGTCCGTTCATGTAAAGCGCCTTTTCCTGGTTGCGGCGCACGGCGTGTTTATGCCGGTACTCCTCTCTCTCATCTCTTTCTGGTCTTATCTCCACGGTTCTCTGAACTTTTCGCACGGTATTACCGTCCACATACGTGGAGGCCGATACATGTTGTCTCCTTCTGACAGACATAACGTTCCCTCCCTGCTCTTTCGCTTTTTCTCTCTTTTATCTCCCCCGCACCTGAAACGATCTCTGTTCTGCGGTGCAGTTATGCTTTTGTTTATGATTTTTCAAATACCCGGAGCTTTGCGCTCTTGGAACGCGGATTTTCTTCCATCTCCTGATCGGTCGGAAGAATCGGTTTTCTTGTAATCACCCTGCCGCGGCTTTTGCGTCCACAGACACAGACCGGAAAATCCGGCGGGCAGATGCATGGATTTTCATTCGTCCGGAAACGGTTCTTTACGATTCTATCTTCCAGGGAATGGAACGTAATGATCGAAAGCCGTCCGCCCGGTGCCAGGCGCTCAATCATCGTATCGATCGAATCTTCCAGCACATCCAGTTCCCGGTTTAACTCGATCCGGATCGCCTGAAACGTACGCTTTGCCGGATGACCGCCGGTCGCCCGGACCTTTGCCGGAATCGATGCCCGGATGATCTCCGTCAGCTCGCCTGTCGTCTCAATCTCTTTTTTCTGTCGTGCCTGTACGATGTGTTTTGCAATATTCTTCGCAAACCGATCCTCACCGTAGTCCCGGATGATCCGGTACAGTTCCATCTCACTGTAGGTATTGACGATGTCCTTCGCGGTCTGCTCATTTCTCTGATCCATCCGCATATCCAGCGGCGCATCGTCCTCGCGATAGGTAAATCCCCGTTCCGCTGTGTCAAGCTGGAAGGAAGAAACACCCAAATCCAGATAAATTCCATCCACCTGCGGAATCTCCAGCTCATCTAACACCTGTGCAATCCGCTCATAATTGCTCCGCACAACGGTTATCTTATCTCCAAAGTGAGCCAGACGTTCTGACGCAGCCGCAATCGCGTCCGCATCCTGATCAATCCCGATCAGGCGTCCGCCGTCTCCCAGCCGTGCCGCCACCTCGCTCGCGTGACCGCCGCCTCCCAGTGTCCCATCCACATAGATACCCTGGGGCTTTACACAGAGACTGTCAACCGTCTCATTTAATAATACTGATTTGTGATTAAATATCATATGCCAAGGCCTTCCATATTTTCTGCAATCTCTTCCATGTCATCATAGACATTCTTCTCCGCCCAGGTCGCCTTGTTCCAGATCTCGATCCGGCTTCCGACGCCGACCAGGACAACCTCCTTCTCGAGTCCTGCAAAATCCCGCAGAACCGAAGGAAGCAGGATTCGTCCCTGACGATCCACCTCACACGCCGAGGCACCTGCCAGAAAGAAACGGGAGAATTTTCTGGCATTCTGATTGGTAAGTGGGAGTGCCTGTAACTTCTCTTCGAACTTTTTCCACTCGGTGTTATCGTACACAAAAAGACAGCCATCCAACCCCTTTGTCACCACAAATTCGTCTCCAAGCTGTTCCCTGAACTTCGACGGAACGATCAAACGTCCCTTCGCATCGATTGTATGATTGTATTCTCCCATGAACATATCAATCACCCGTCATCCGATGTGTACCACTTTTGTGTCCCGAAAATCCATTTCGTTCCACTTTTCACCACTTTCTACCACTTGTTATGTTTATTTTAGTACATGCCCATCAAAATGGCAAGGTCTAAATCGAAAAAAAATCAGAAAACTCAGGCACCGGTTCTTTTTCCGAACACATGTACCTGAGTTTTCTGTACTTATCTATATTTGTTTCTATTTCCACTCTTATTTTATAGCGCCGTCTCCAGCCCTCTTTCAGTCTCCGTCTCCAGCCCGATATACTGATTTAAGAGTTTGTCAAGCTCCACACTGTAGTGATAAATTGTGTCATATGCTGCCTTTGTGTCAATATTTTGATTCAGCTGCTGTCTTGCCCGTTCAATCTTTTGAACTAATTCTTCTCTCATATCCGCCATCCTATGCATTCTCCTTTTCTATTCTCTAGTGCCATTCCTCCTTACTTCACTGTCATTTTACGTCTTCCACCAGCAAAAAGCAAACTATTTCGACCGATTAAATTCGACAAAAAACGACGTTTCGGTTCCAAAAGTGCCTACCCGTGAACAGCAACCGACGTTTGCATATAACAATAGGGCAGGATCCCGAAGAATCCCACCCTACTATATAAATACATTATTCAGAATAAATCTGCTCTATCCTATTTCACGCCAAAGATAGCCATGAATGTACCTGCTGCTACGGCAGTACCGATAACACCAGCTACGTTCGGTCCCATTGCGTGCATCAGAAGGAAGTTGCTCGGATCTGCCTCAGAACCAACCTTCTGGGATACACGTGCTGCCATCGGAACTGCAGATACACCTGCGGAACCGATCAGCGGGTTTACCTTACCATGAGTTACCTTGCACATAATCTTACCGAAGATAACACCTGCTGCAGTACCCAGAGCGAATGCAATCAGACCCAGAACTACGATCTTGATGGTATCCAGGTTTAAGAAAGCCTCTGCACTGGTAGTAGCACCTACGGAAGTACCCAGGAAGATAACGACGATGTACATCAGGGCGTTGGAAGCAGTCTCTGTCAGCTGCTTAACAACACCAGACTCACGGAACAGGTTACCAAGCATAAGCATACCAACCAGCGGAGCAGTTGTCGGCAGAATCATGCAGACAACGATTGTAACAACAACCGGGAACAGAATCTTCTCCAGTTTGGATACCGGACGAAGCTGCTCCATACGGATCTCTCTCTCCTCTTTGGTGGTAAGGAGTTTCATGATCGGCGGCTGGATAATCGGAACCAGAGCCATGTAGGAGTAAGCTGCTACGGCAATCGGTCCCATCAGACCTGTCTGACCAAGTTTACCAGCCAGGAAGATAGAGGTCGGGCCGTCTGCACCACCGATGATGGAGATAGCAGCCGCAGCCTTATCGTTGAATCCCATGAAGATAGCCATGAAGTAAGCGCCGTAGATACCGAACTGAGCAGCTGCACCGAGCAGGAAGCTCTTCGGGTTAGCGATCAGCGGACCGAAGTCTGTCATCGCACCGACACCCATGAAGATGAGGGATGGTAAGATACTCCACTCATCCAGTAAATAAAAGTAATGTAAAAGTCCACCAACTCCGTTCGATGAGTCTTCAATCGATCTCATAATATCCGGATAGATATTTACAAGCAGCATACCAAAGGAAATCGGAAGAAGCAGTAACGGCTCGAATCCTTTTCCGATTGCCAGATACAGGAAAATCAGCGCTACGAAAATCATAACGATGTTTCCAAATGTCAGGTTTAAGAATGCTGTCTGCTGAAGAAGATTGGACAATGTAGTTGTTATATATTCCATATTAATTCCTCCAAACGGAATAACATATCCCGTATTTTTTCAGCCAGTTTTATAAAAATTTGATTAGTTTAATGTAGCAAGAACTGCGCCCGGTTCTACCATATCGCCTACTGCAACATTAACACTGGCAACGGTACCGTCCTGAGGAGCTACGATCTCGTTCTCCATCTTCATAGCTTCCAGAAGCAGGATAACCTGACCACGTTTTACAGCTGTGCCAGCTGCTGCCTTAATACCAAGGATCTTACCTGGCATCGGGGATGTGATGGTTACGCCGCCTGCTGCCGGTGCTGCTGCTGGAGCCGGAGCTGCTGCTGGAGCTGGAGCTGCTGCGCCTGCAAATCCTTCTTCTACGGTTACCTGATATGCTGTACCATTTACGGTGATAGTATAATTCTTCATTTTAAATTCCTCCAGATTTTATCGATGATTATTTACGTGTAATGGAGCGGATATTTACGCTGTCTGCCGGTACGCCGGTTGCTGCTGCGATCGCTGCAGTGATAACTGCTACCAGTTCTCCATCGTTTACCGCATTGCCTGCTGCTGGTGCTGCGGTACGTGCCGGCGCTGCTGCCGGTGCTGCAGTCTGTACAGGTGCCGGTGCTGCTGCCGGTGCCTCTGCTCCTGCTTTTTTAGCCTTTACATTTGCCTCAATCTCGTTAACCTTCTTGAAGCTGCTGATAATTAAGCTGATGAAAATCAGTACCAGGAATACGGTACCCATACCCATCAGGGTATTTAATGCTGCCTTCTCCATCTTCTCACCGAAGCTGTAGTTTACAACAAAGGATAACTCGGTCGGTACCAGAGAAGTACCACCGTAGCTGCTTACGCTCTCCTCAGCGGTCAGGGAGAAAGTCAAGTTTCTCTTCTCAAAGGAAGCCTGAACAACTGCTGTGTAGCTGTCATCATCGGCGCGCTCTACGGTCACGCTCTGAATCTCACCCATCTTGCCTAAATCGTCCTTAGAACTGGTCCAGGAAGAAATTGCAGACTCAATGACTGTGTTTTTCTGCTTCTCAGCCTGTTTCAGCTGTGCTGCCAGATCTTCGTCACTGTAGCTGGCGAACTGCTCCAGATAGCTCTTAGCGCCATCGCTCATGGTCTGCTCGATCTCCGGAGAAATCGGCTCTACCGCTTCTTCAGAAGCGCTACCACAGGCGGACAGAGCGAAAAAGCAGACTGCCATGCAAAGTACAAGCAGCATTCTTTTCATATTCTGTTTCATAAATGTGTCACCTCGTAATTAGATCGTTCCATGCTTTGACGGACGTCCCTCTTTCTTCGTGAATCATATCCTGACAGCATCCATGTTTCTTTCATGGCGCCATCCGTGATACTTCCCACCTATCTGTGTTTGCAGGTGTTTTTGCAAAATTTCCAGAGCTTGTCATCCACTCCGGGAATTCTCCATCTGACACGCTGCGGCAGCAGAGGATTGTACAATCTCCTCTGCATACATAAATGGCATGCACTTCCGTCTATGCGAATCCGACTTTAATAGCCATGCATACATAAACATCTGTACCACTGACTTGTTATTCGATTCTCACATAAGCGCTGTCCGGTGCCTGACTGATGACAAACACTGCCCTCATCCCTGTTTCCGGAAATGATTCCGGCAGCCAGCCGCACTGACATCCCTTTTTTAGCACTACAACTCCGCCGACGGTTCTGATTATATAATCATTATACAATATGTAAAAACACGCTGCTTCCATGCAGTACTAAATCCGGAATCTGCATTCTCCGACCTTTCCCTGCCTGCGTCTCCGCGTAGCTGCCTGCCTGCGAACCACTGCTTTCACAGTTTCCTGCTGACAAACGCCCCCGCTTTCGCACTACTTCTGTGCCCGCCATCCCGATTCTGCGCTTTTGCCGATATAACGTATACCGAGGCTCTTCCTAATTTGCAGCCAGAAGAGCCTCGCATCTTTCGTCAAATCCGCACCGGAACAGCCGCAGCTTATCTTGCACATACAGTTGATATAGCAGTTTGAAACGTCATGTTATGCCAGATTACTTATGCTGGTTTCCTCCATCCCATAAGCAAGTCCATTTTTTTGCCTGTTTAACATTGTATAATGAGGTCGGCAAAAAAGCAAGTTATTTCCGTTCGAATTTGTTTACTTTTTCATTTTTTTAACTGAATCAGCTCCAATATCTGGGTACTGGTTCAAATCATATTTATATTATACCCCTGCCGGACCGGACGGCTGCACCGGTGACTGGCTTCCGGTTGTCGGAGTCTGTCCGTCCGTCGAACCGCCATTTCCCGCCGCATTCTCCTCCGGCAGAACTACCGTGCAGCTTCCGTCTGCCGCTGCCTGCCAGGTATTTCCATCCATCTCGAACGTAATACCTGCGTACATCGCGCCGCTGGCATCCAGGTAATATTTCTTACCGCCAAGATCCAGCCAGCCGGTCCGCATCACGCCGGACTCATTCATGTAATACCACTTTCCGCCGACTGCCTGCCAGCCCGTCGTCATGGCGCCGGAGCCGTCAAAGTAATACCAGCTTCCGCCCAGGTTCTGCCAGCCCGCCTGCATCGCGCCGGATGCGTTCAGATAATATTTCTTGCCGCCCGTCTCCAGCCAGCCGGTCTGCATCAGACCATTGTCCGCCATGAAATACCAGCTTCCATCGACCGCACGCCAGCCCGTCGCCTGTTCGCCGGATGCGTCAAAGTAACGCCAGCCGCCGTCCAGCGTCTTCCAGCCGGTAATCATATGACCGTCCGCCTCCAAATAATACTTTTTGCCCGAAAGCTCCAGCCATCCTGTGGACGGATTGCCCGCCGCATTCATATAGTACCAATTC
>OJRV01002751.1_pt1 | contig 16103 bp, 16 predicted proteins | sample 1599241 | NCBI WGS metagenome assembly OJRV01 (sample SAMN04168656, study PRJEB22393) | human gut metagenome | biome: human gut microbiome; feature: stool | host: Homo sapiens | collected 2014-03-17 | reverse complement strand
GAAATGTTGCAGGCCTTTATCGCTGAGGCCGTCTTTACGTTTATTTTCGTTCTTGTGGCGCTGGGAGCCACGGATAAAAAGAAAGGGGCCGGTAAACTGGCGGGCCTGGTCATCGGGCTGACGCTTGTCCTGGTGCATATCGTATGTATTCCCATCACCGGAACATCAGTAAATCCCGCGCGCAGCATAGGACCCGCACTTTTCGAGGGAGGAGGCGCGATCTCACAGCTTTGGCTATTTATCGTCGCTCCACTGACAGGAGGTCTGGCCAGTGCCATAGTGTGGAAAGCCATTTCTCAGCATAGCGACAGACAACGATGAAGGGAAGGTGGATGACCCCGAGACACGTTTCTCTGTTATCCACCTTTGTTTGATACATTATTATCAACTAAAATAAAAAAAGATGTCAAAAAGTAGTTTTTTACTGGATTTTAAGGCGTTTGTCATGCGTGGAAACGTAGTAGACATGGCCGTGGGTGTGATTATTGGCGGTGCCTTCGGGAAAATAATATCTTCAGTGGTGGCAGACATCATCATGCCACCGATAGGGTTGCTGGTAGGCGGAACCAACTTCTCGGAACTGAGATGGGAATTGGAACCCGCCAGGGTAGTTGATGGGGTCGAACAGGCGGCCGTCACGATAAACTATGGAAACTTCATACAGACCATGCTGGATTTTGTGATTATCGCTTTTGCCATTTTCTTGTTCATCCGCCTGCTCTCCAATCTCAGGCGCAAAAAAGAAGAGACACCCTTGCCCCCACCTGTCCCGAGCAACGAGGAAAAGTTACTTTCAGAAATACGTGACTTGCTGAAGAAACAATGACGTTTATTCAAACGGTATGGACGGTATCGGGCAGGAACATATCTGAGGGACAGGCTACTCCTTGGCGGTGGAAATTTTCCTTTGTCCCTGAATGATAAAAATAGTGTGAACATTAAAATTCAGATATGACTAAAGCAGATATTATAAACCGGGTCTCTGAGGAGCTTGGAATCGATCGCAGGACCGTTGGCCTGGTAATCGAGAGTTTCATGAAATGCGTGAAGGATGCACTCGGCAGAGAGAGAAGTGTATTCCTGCGCGGATTCGGGACCTTTTCTTTGAAGAAAAGGGCGGCAAAGAAGGCACAGAATATCCAACAGCACACAACCATATGCATCCCGGCTCGCAAGGTCCCTCATTTTAAACCCTCGGAGTCTTTCTTGGTTCTCCGGAAAGAAGATAATCGAAAATAGACCGGGAGTGAATCTACCCCTTCCATTGTCAGGGAGGGGTGGATTTTAATGTGTTTTATGGAAATTTATCAATCATGTTTTACTCCTGTTTTCCAGCCCCGTTCAGATATGGACTACAGGATCATAGATGACCGGACGATCATGTAGATTCCCGGTAAACCTGTAAATAGACTGTTATGCGTGTTTTCAATCTTTTATTGTTGATCTCCATGTTCATTCCCTTTCCGCTGCCCGCTCAGGTGGGCGAACGTTATATAGAGGTAACCGGTACTTCCGAGATAGAGGTAGTTCCTGACAGGATTCATTACGTTATCGAAATAAGGGAGTACTTCGAAGAAGAGTTTGATGGCGTATCCAAACCGGAAGAATATCGGACGAAGGTTCCTCTTACCAGGATAGAGGAGGAATTGAAGCAGGTTTTGAAAATAGTCGGAGTGCCACGGGAGGCAATCCGCACAAAGGATGTGGGCGATAATTGGCGTAAGCCGGGACAGGATTTTCTGGTTTCCAAATCATTTGATGTCACGTTACGTGACTTCACACTGATTGATGAAATTTTAAAACGGGTGGACACAAAAGGAATTCATACGATGTATATAGATAAACTGGAACATAGGGATATCTTGTCCTATCACAGGAAGGGCAAGATAGAAGCACTGAAAGCGGCACGGGAAAAGGCGGTTTACCTGCTGGAGGCAATAGGTAAGAGGCCGGGTGAGATCATCCGCATCGTGGAAGGAGGGGATGCTGGAAAAGAGATGTTTGCACAAGGTCATATCTTATCGGTTGCCCCGCCCCCATTCGAGAGAAGCCGCACGATAAAAAAGAGATATTCGATGCTGGTCCGGTTCGGGATCGTGGATCGATGAACCGTTATTATAACAAATCCCGGAATGGACTTGCAAGAGAAGATAACGGGCATTCGGGTTTGCGGTGAAATATCCGGCCTTTTCTCTGACCGGTAAATAGATTAATAGATTCAACTCACGATAAGATGAAAGATTATTACTTTATTATGAATGCCGGGGTAAAAGCCGGAGGGGAGATCACCCATGCGGTATTAGAAGGGAAAATTGTATCCGCACCGAAAGGATACGATACCTTCACGGGGATTGAAGCGGCCAGGGAGAAACTGGCTTGCGGGAATATCCGTCAGCAGATGGAAGAATTCGGTATCGAACTTGAGATCGTGCCGGTAAATACTGATTTTTTACTACGATGGAGGAATATTGCGTTTATTGGTTTGAAAACGGAGAACCGAGGCACGAGGTATTTTCCTGTCTGGACGGGGCGGAGATGTTTTCCTGCATGATAAGAGGACAGGACGGCGTGGAACACATGGAAATATCCGAGGAAGATATTTCCGCTCCGGAGGAATTCCGGGAAATATGCCCCGGAGATTTCTCTTGAACATATGACATGGATCCGGGGTCCTTTTTTGCCGTAGCCTGGCGGTAAAGGGACCTTATCTGGTTGTAAAATCGGGCAGTGTCAACCATTTTTTCACCGATTAATCGCATACGCAAGATGAAAGCTCCACGGAAAATTTATACATGGACCAGTATCCTGCTTTTCGTGTCTGTTCCCTTATTTTTCTTTCATGTGAAAAGGAAGAGCTCGGGGAAGCCATGGAAAATTGGAAAACGTTATTCATGTTTCTGCCGTGGTCCACTGACCTGACAGGCTATTTTTACACCAATATCGCGGATATGGAGGCGCGTGTAAGCAGAAGGGGGCTGGAGCATGAAAGAATTCTCGTGTTTATGTCCACGAGCTCTACGGAAGCCACGATGTTTGAGATCATACATTCCAAAGGAAAGTGCGATCGTAAAACGCTGAAAAGGTATGGCACTTCGGGGTTTACTACGGTGGAGGGCATAACGGGGATATTGAACGACGTGCAGGAATTTGCTCCTGCTCCGGTTTACGCTATGATCATAGGTTCCCATGGCATGGGATGGCTTCCCGTGGACGGTACACAGGCGGATTCCCTTTTCCGGATGAAAAAGCATTGGGAGTATCAGGAGCAGCCGCTGACACGCTATTTCGGGGGACTGACCCGGGAGTTCCAAACGGACGTGGGTACCCTGGCCCGGGGGATTGTAGGCGCGGGCGTCAAAATGGAGTATATCCTGTTTGACGATTGCTATATGTCATCCGTAGAGGTTGCCTATGAACTGAAAGAAGCCACAAGATTTCTTATAGCCTCTACCAGTGAAATGATGGCATACGGAATGCCTTACGCCACTGTGGGGGAGTTCCTGCTGGGAAATCCTGATTACGGATCCCTTTGCGAAGGATTCCACGACTTTTATTCAACCTATGAAATGATGTCCTGCGGGACACTGGCTGTGACAGATTGCTCTGAATTAGATAATATGGCTGCTATCATGAAAAGTATCAATGACAGGTATGTTTTCGATGATTCCCTACAAGGAGAACTCCAGGGACTGGACGGATACACCCCCGTCATCTTTTATGACTTTGCCGATTATGTCCTCACCCTCTGCTCTGACCCTGTCCTGACAGCCCGCTTCAGGGAACAGCTGGAGCGGCTTGTTCCCTATAAAACCCATACGGGTAAATTTTATTCCAAGGCCAAAGGGTCCCTTCCCATACATACTTTCTCGGGTATAACGATCTCGGACCCGAGCACCAATCCCATGGCCTTACTGAAAGGTACGACCTCTTGGTACAAGGCCACACACGAATAACCCCGTGGAAAACGGACAGATGAAAATACCCGCATATGACGCAAATATTCCCCTTTCTTCATAAAATTCCCGATAAGTTCGGACAGCATCGAAAATAATTCTACACGTATGTACCATATATAATTTTGCAGTGATATTTTTATTTACAGTTTATTCGGGGTAAAAAGGTCACGAGAAAATCAAAACTTCAATTACTCTCGAACCGGAATGTGACAAATCTACGAACAGGAGGACAAACGAGGATACCTAAGCCGTAAATTGCACGTTTCCAGCATTCATCCCATATCTTTACGTCCGGTTTCAATCGGAACCTTAAAAATATTCACCATTTAATTTTTTCAGATTATGGACGAACAACCGGACAGCAGCCAGCAGTTAATGGACATCCTGCTCGTCATGGACGAGAAAGGCACGCTCCAAGCCGTCAGCGGAGTAAAGGACGGAGAGTTACAAACCAAGAACCCGTTAGAGGACAACAACGACCTGCTACGGGTAGATCGCCACGGGGATATGTTCTCCAACTTCTTTTCCAATCTTTGGAACCAGTTGAAAGATCCCACCCGTTTCCATTTCTTCCGTGTGCCGGAAGAGGATGTGCAACGGGTAGCGGCGGATTTCCAGCAGACCGTGCAGAACCCCACGCCCGAAGGACAGGCACGCATGGCACAGTACGAGGTACAACATCCCGCACAGGCACAGCAGCAGGGCGAGCAACAGGCGCAGCCTGCCGTCGGGCAGCAACAACAGCAGCCGACAGATACACCGCAGCAACAGCCGCAGTACAAGTACGACGTGGAAAAGATAGATTGGAACTCGCTTGCCAATCTCGGCATCAAACGTGAACAGATCGAGCAGAACGGTATGCTCGACCAGATGCTACGGGGCTTCCAGACCGACAAGACCGTCCGGGTATATTTCAATCTCGATTCGATCTCCCATGCCAACGACAGCCAGCTTTCCTTGCGTGAAGCTCCCGACGGCAGGGTAGTCGTTTGCAGCCACGGTATTCTCGATCCCCAAAAGTTGCAGCAGCAATTCTTCGGGCATACCTTCACGAAGGAAGATAGCGACGCTATCAAGACCGCCGGGAACATGGGGCGCATTGTCGAACTCACCAACCGGGCGGGCGAGAAAGTCCCGTCCCTCGTCAGCCGTAACCAGAAAACGAATGAACTGGCATCCTTCCCGGCTGACAAGGTGCGCATCCCGGCGGAGAAGAACGGGCATACCTTCACCCCCGACGAGGTGGCACGGCTGAAAAAGGGCGAAGCCGTGGTATGTAAATTCCAGACCAAAGCCAAAGAAGGGCAGAAGCCCAAAACCTACGAAGCCCCCATCCAGTTCAACGCCGCCAAGATGCAACTCGAATTGCTGTTCAATGACCGGGCTAAACTGGCGATGGACGCACACAAGGAGTTGCAGAAACAGACCGCCAATCAGGAAGTCCCCAAGACCTTTCGCAAGCAGGAACTCACCGAAAAGTCGCAAACGGAACTTGCGGGTGGCGGCACGGTCAAAGTCTCCGGCTTGAAAGACCAGAACGGTAAACCTTATCAGGGGTACATCACATGGCAGCCCGGACAGAAATACCCCGCCTTCATGTTCCCCAAGGATTACAAGACCGCACTTGAAGAAGGACGTGTCAAACCCGCCGTCGAGAACGAGGTACAGGTAGCCGTCAATTCCGAGGGCAAGACCAACGAAGCCACCAAGAGCCTGAAAGAAGCCTTGCAGTCCGCACAAACCCGTCCCACCGGAGAGCAGAAGGAGCAGCAAGACCGCAAGCAGGAACAGAAAGAGGACAAGAAAGAAGATAAGAAACAGAAGCAGGAACAGGACAAGCCCAAACCCCGGCAGCGCAAAGCTCCCCGCCTCTGATCTCCGTCTTATCCGGTAAGATTATCACAAGTAATTATCCGAAGCATCCCGTCACTTAGGGCGGGATGCTTTTTGTCAAACCATTAAAAACCAAAGAAATATGATTACAGCAATTATCGCCGAGAAACCTTCCGTTGCGAAGGACATAGCAAACGTGTTGAATGTTCGCCAGCGTCACGATGGCTACCTCTCAGGCAACGACTACCTCGTTACCTGGGCGTTCGGCCATCTCGTCCAGCTTGCCATGCCCGATGCTTACGGGTTTACGGGCTTCCGCCGTGAAAACCTTCCCATCATCCCGCAGGAGTTCAAGTTCATACCCCGCCAGATACGGGAAGGAAAAGAGTACAAATCCGATCCCGGCGTACTCAAACAACTAAAGGTCATTAACGAAGTTTTCGCCCAGTCCGACCGGATCATCGTGGCAACCGATGCAGGAAGGGAGGGAGAAGGAATCTTCCGCTATATTTACAACTATCTCGGTTGCCGCAAACCTTTCGTCCGCTTGTGGATTTCCTCGCTGACCGACCGTGCCATCCGTGACGGGCTGGATAAGCTCAAACCCGGCAGCGATTACGATAACCTCTACCGTGCCGCCGAAGCCCGTGCCATCGCCGATTGGGAAATTGGATTAAATGCGACACAGGCACTTTCCATCGCCGCCGGACAGGGAATTTTCTCGCTCGGACGGGTGCAGACACCCACCTTGATGATGATCTGTTCCCGTTATCTGGAGAACAAGGATTTCACCCCGAAGACCTACTACCAGCTAAAGGTAACAGCGGAAAAGGACGGCACGCCCTTCTCCGCCATCTCCGGACACAAATACGAAACCCTTCTGACAGCAACAACCGCCCTTAGTGCCGTTACCGCCACGGGCACGGTTACGGTTGCCGATGTGCAGCGTAAGGAAGTGAACCAAGAACCGCCGCATCTTTTTGACTTAACCGCTTTGCAGAAAGAAGCCAACAACAAGCTCGGCTTTTCAGCCGACAAAACCCTTTCCATAGCGCAGTCGCTTTACGAGAAAAAGGTACTTAGCTACCCCCGTACCGGCTCCCGTTTTATCTCGGACGATGTTTTCGACGAAATCCCGTCCCGCATCGCCCTTTTGGAACAATACCCCGCTTTCTCCGCCTATGCCGCCACCCTGAAAGGGACGGCACTCAACCGCCGCAGCGTGGACGCAGGGAAAGTCACCGATCACCATGCCCTCATTATCACCGAATGTCTGCCCGGCGAACTGCCGGAGGACGAACGCAAAATTTACGATATGGTTGCCGCCCGCCTGCTCGAATCCTTCTCCGCCCGTTGCGTAAAGGACGTTACAACGGTTCGTTTCACCGCAGCGGGTAGCGACTTTGCCACCAAAGGGACAATTATCAAGTCCGCCGGATGGCGTGCCGTCCGTGGCGAGAAGGACGAGGAAGAAGAATCCGCCGTCCTTCCGCCCTTGCAGCCCGGCGAAACCTTCCCCCTGCAATCGGCGGAGAACGTGGAGAAACAGACCAAGCCCCGTCCACTGCACACCGAGAGCAGCCTGCTTTCGGCTATGGAGAGTTGCGGCAGGGAGTTACAGGAAACCGAACTGCGGGACAGCCTGAAAGACATCGGTATCGGCACGCCCGCCACCCGTGCGTCCATTATCGAAACCCTGTTCTCCCGTGACTACGTGCGCCGTGACAAGAAGAACCTTGTCCCGACCGAGAAAGGTCTGGCGGTGTACCATACCGTAAAGGGCAAACGCATTGCCGATGTCGAAATGACCGGGCAATGGGAAACCGCCCTTGCCCGCATCGAGACGGGCGGGATGGACGCAGCCACGTTCCGCAAAAGAATCGAAGTCTATACCGCCCAGATCACCGAGGAACTTTTGCAGGTGCAGGTATCGGTGGCGGACGGTGAACGCATCCCTTGCCCCAAATGCCAGTCCGGGCGCATCCTCTTCTATCCGAAAGTCGCCAAGTGCAGCAATGTCGATTGTGGCGTTACCATCTTCCGCAACAAGGGCGAAAAAGAGCTTACCGACAAACAGATTACCGACCTTGTAACCAAGGGCAAAACGTCCCTTATCAAAGGCTTCAGGAACAAGGACGGCAAAGCCTTCGATGCGCACGTCACCTTCGACAAGGACTTCCGCACCGTGTACGAGTTCCCGCCCCGCACGGACAAGGCAAAAGGAAAGGGCGGCAGACGATGAACGGCTGGTTATCCGTGGAAGAAGCCGCCCGTATCTGCGGTACGGACGTGCAGCGCATCACCCACTGGATGAACGGCAACCACATCGCTTTCGCCCGTTTCGATAACGTCCTGATGATTGACGGTGCATCCCTTTTCGCCCTTTTCGAGCGTAACCGGGTAGATACCATCTATGACGATGTACAGCAGAAGAAAAAGAGGGGCAGACCGGGCAAGCACAGTGAGTTGCTGAATACCCCGTTGGATAGGCTCGGCTTCTCGCAGCGTGTCGTCAAGGCTTGTCGGGAACTTAGCATTTTCACAACTGAACATTTGCTGATCCACCTGAAAAGGTATCGCCTTTCCCGGCTGTACTGTGTCCGTAACTTCGGCAGTCAGTCCGGCACTGAAATTCTCCGTTGGCTGCACCGCAACGAACTCATAGACGACGGCGGATCACGGGATTTCCGGGTATTATACCCTTAATCCCATATAACACCTTTGCCAGTCGGTCACTCCGAAAGGGCGGTTTTCCCCTTTCCCGTGACCGGATGGCAGACGTTCAGGGCAGCAATACCCCGAACGCCTTTAATCTCAAATAAAAAGAATAAAATGGAAATTCAGAACAATATCTTTAGCTATGCCACCTTGCTTAAACAAGTCAAGGCACGTGTAGCACTCGCCCAGAAAAAGGCTATCTACGCAGCCAATGAAGAAATGCTTACCATGTATTGGGACATTGGCAAACTGCTATCCGAAAGTCAGAAGCAAATCGGTTGGGGAAACAATGCCCTCGAACGGTTATCCAAAGATTTAAAGAATGATTATCCGAAGGTAAAAGGCTTTTCACCACGTAATTGCAGGTGCATGATTCAGTTCTATAAAGAATATAATCAGGAACTTACAATTTGGCAACGAGCCGTTGCCAAATTAGAAACACCGGATATTATTCTTCCGATCAAGCAACTAAGCTGGTCGCACAATATCGCTTTGGTACAAAAGGTAAAAGACCATAAAGCCCGGTATTGGTACATGATACAGTGTATAAGAAACGGGTGGACTCGTGATTTCTTAGTCGAAGCCATCAATCAGGACTACTACAATATTCATGGCGCACTGGCAAACAACTTCGATGCCACCCTTCCCGAAATACAAGCCAAGCAGGTGAAAGAAACCTTGAAAGATCCTTATATTTTCGATATGCTGACTTTTACCGACGAGTACGACGAACGGGACGTGGAATTAGGTTTGATTAAACATATAGAGAAGTTCCTTCTCCAGATGGGGGCAGGTTTCGCTTTCATGGGCAGGCAGTACCACATCGAAGTTTCGGAAAAGGATTTTTATATCGACATCCTCATGTACAATGCCTTTATGCACCGATATTTAGTTGTGGAGTTGAAGCGGGGGGAGTTCCAGCCCGAATATATCGGCAAGTTGAATTTTTACTGTTCGGCAGTGGACGATATTCTTTGCCGGGAAGGGGATAACCAGACAATAGGCTTGCTGCTTTGCCAGAACAAAGACCGCATTATGGCTGAATACGCTTTGCGTGATGTACACAAGCCTATCGGTATTTCAGACTACGAATTAGGCAGGGCATTACCTAAAGATATTAAATCCGGGTTGCCTTCCATTGAAGAATTGGAGAATAAACTTAGTCAGGAGTTACAGGATAGTGAAGATACGATTTGAATTTAGGCATCATTGTTGCCTAAATTGAACAACAGAAAAGGTGCGACACTGTCGCACTTTTCTTTCGTATAGCTGAATTTGTGCATCAGTGATGCATAAATTACACCCTTCCGTACACCGTTCGTATCTTCTCACCGTCCAGCACCTTACAGGAGCGTACCACCCACATCGCACCGTCCCCCGTAATATGCCGCAAAGCCTTTTCGTCGCCCCCTGCGACCTTCGGCAGCGTAACTGCCACGATTTCATCTGCCAGCCCGCTATTGAGCAGCACAGCCGAAATTCCTTCGCCGTAGGCGACCATTGTCCCGTCATCCGCAGCTTTCATCCGTGAGAGTTCCGCCACTGCAACCCCCGTAATGAACTGCACCCCTTCTTTTTCCGTCAGGTTACAATCGGCTTGCGCCACTACAAAAGTTTCTTTTTCCGTCAGCGGCCAGCCGAGGTGATTCATAAATACATCCAGATAAGTTTCTTCATCCAAGAGTAGGCAGTCGGCTTTCAGAACAGCATCGTCCACCTGTTTGTCGGCACGGGCGGCGCACCCGTCAATCGTTTGGTACACATACAAAGTAATCTGTTTCATAACACTTTTCTTTTTATCGGTTATGCCCGCCAGCCGCCATAAAAAAACAGCGTGAATTACGCTATTCCGGTACGAGGTACTGGCATACCTAAGAAACGAAACAGGCAAGACACGCTGTATGTGCATACAACATGTGCATTGCGCCGTAATCCCGTTTCTTAGTGAAAAGTGCCAGTTTTCGTACCGAGACGTTCAGCGAACGTACAATCTATATAATCAAAACCCGCTTGCGTTCAAGCCGGGCAATGAACTTTCATATTTTCATCTGCAAATATAGTGCAAACCTGCCGAACTACAAAAGAATAGCCCCGCCTTATCTAATGACAAAGCGGGGCAACCGTTCACTTTTCACTTACGCTTTCTCTCCGCTACCGCATCGAATCGGTTACGGATAAACTCATGCACATCTTTCGCCCGGTAGAATACCTTCCCGCTGATCGTGAAGTAGGGCAGCAGCCCCATAGCCCGGTATCGTTGCAACGTCCGTATGCCGACTTTCAGCAGCAGGCACAAGTCCTGATTATCCAGCACCTCTTCACCGTCCAGTTGGCTGTTCTTTTTCAGCACCCTTTCCAACAGCTTTTCGGTCGTGTCGAACCGCTGCATGATCTGCAACATCCAGCCCTCAAACTCTTCCCTGTCCGTGTACATAGTAATCTCCTTCCTTTTCGACGATTTCCTTCTCACGCATATAACGAATATATCCTTTTGCCGTCCGTTCCTTCACTTCCAGCATTTCCTGTATCAGTTCGCACAGTTCGATGTAGCCGTACTTCTCCTGCCGGGTGAACGCTTCCCGTGCCATTTCCGCCAGTTCCTTCTCCTTGCGCTTCTCCTTCTCCGCACGGGGCTTTTCGCCCACGTACACGGGCATCCCCATCTTTTTGTCCCACTGGAATTGCATCAGCGGTACATCCAGCGGGCTGCCGTCACGCACTTTCAACGCCTTCACGACCGAAATTTCCGGGTTCTCGTCCTTCTCTATCGAGAGGATAACCGCCGACTTGCGCTGCAACTCGCTGCCCAAGTGTCCCCTTAACTTCAACCCGTTCGGGACAAAATGCACCACGGCGGCGATGCACGTGCGGTAAATCCCCGCCAGTCGGTAAATCTCGTCAATCAACGCCACGCTTTCCCCCTCGTCATTGGCGCAGCGTATCAAGTCCGCCACCCCGTCGATCACCACTAAATGAATACCCCCGTGCAGGTAATGGTACTTATCCATGCTCTGCATGATGGCGGTCAGCCGCTCGCTCCGTGACATTCCCGTCAGGCAGTACACGTGCAGGTAGGGCGGCATCTTCTCCCGTCCGGCACGCCGCAGCAGCCGCCCCGTGTTCTTGTACAGTTGTTGCTCGCTTTGCTCCGTATCGTAGAGCAGCACCGCACGCCCTTTCCGGTTCGGCTCTACCCGAACGCCCAGCAAGTCCGCATCCGTTTCCTTCTCCTGAATCGCCCCGGCAACCAGCGCAGCCGTATAATTACTCTTTCCCGTGCCTTCCCCGCCCGTGATGCAGAGGATGTTCTCTTCCGAACCCAGCGGCACGTCCCCGGCGGTCACGATGGCGACCGCCTGCTGTGGCGGGTGGTCGTAGTCTATCTCGCAGGATTTCAATACCGCCATCGTGTCACCGTACAGGCTATCCAGCATTTTAAGGAACAGCTTCACGAACTCGTCCCGTGTCCGTCCCGCCTTGAAGTAGTCCGATACGTCCTTGTCCGTCTTTTCACCCGTCAGCGGCAGCACCAGCCGTTTCACCCCGTACTCCGTTAGCTGCTGTCGGTGCTTCTCGGAGCTTTCCAGCCCTATCTTATCCACATCGTACAGCAGCACGATATGCTTGAACCGATACACTAACTTCCGGATGATCTTTGCAGGTATCACCGATGTTTCCGAATTGAAACAGATCGCATGGAACCCGTGCGCCGCCAGCGTCAGCACATCCTTTTCCCCGCCCGTCAGGAACAGCGTGTCGCCTTTGGGCGGCAACTCTTCCAGCCCGAAGCAATAATTATCTCCCGTATGACCGCCGTACACGAACCGTACTTCCGATTTCGGACGGTACACCTTCACGCCCCATTTCCCCACGTACCCGAACATCGGTTCTATGGCTGTGGACGTGAAACCCAACTCTTTCCCGTCTTTCGTTTCGCTCCGGTACTCCTTCAGCGACTGCACCCCGTAACGGTTCAGCACCGCTTCCGTTATCCCGTACCCAGCCCAATATTCCAGTTCCTTTTCCGTGAACGGCTGCTGCACCGTCCGGTACGGGCGTGGCTTATGTTCCGGCTCTGCCGCCCGTTCATCCGTTCCGTCCCTCTTAGCCGTCCCTGCCGCTCCGTTTCCTTCCGCCACGGGAACAACCCGCATGGCAGCCTGCCGTTCCCGTACCGTTTCCGGCGGCACATCCCCGCTGATACCCAGACACAGCTCACGGTCTATCGTTTCCAGTATCTCCACGAAGTCGGCGGCGTTCTTGCAGTCCAGCCCCTTGATTTTCGCCACGATAAAGAAACAGTCGCCCGAAAAGTCCCCGTTCCCGAAGTCCTTCATCCTGTACGTCCCGCTACGGCGGTCATAATACACGTTGCACGAAGCCTTGCTGTCCTCGTACAGCGGGTTCAGGAAATTCCTGCCTACCCGCCACTTCACGGGCAGGTAGTGGCGGAACACGTCCAGCCCGTTACTCGTCCTTGCCAGTATTTCCTCTTTTCTTACCATACAGCTTGTATTTACGTTCATGTAAAGGGTGTTGTCCGATCATCCGGTCGATCTGCTTGTCGGGCGTTTCCCGCATCCACCGTTCCCGGAACTGCTCCACGTCCGTGCGGCGGTAGCGGATTTTCTTCCCGCAGATGGAGAAGGCGATAATCCGGTTCGTGCGGTAACGTTGCAAGGTGCGGGGGCTGATTTCGAGATATTCGCACACCTCGCTGCCCGTCATCCACTTGCCCGTCGTGCGGCTGTTCTTCTCTTCCTGTCCCTGTTGTCCGTCCTGTTCCCTTTGCCGGGACTCTTCCACGTATGCCGCTATCCCATCTATCTTCTCCACGAGGGCGGCAAATGCTTTGCTTTCGATTGTTATTACTTCCATAACCTGTTGATTTTTAAAATTATGGTCGCAAATGTCCGCCTATTCGATTGTTTTTCTTTTCACGTCCGTACCACCTTGCCAAAGATTTTTTCCGGCACGAAAAAAGCCGCCGGAGAGCCTTTTCTTCGGTTCTTCCGGCGGCTGCAAGCCGCTTGTCACTGGTTAGGGTATGATAAAGGGAGAATTTGGCAGCTTGCTATGAACTTGGTAATCCCATAACTGGTTTTCAGTAAGTTAGCTATCCGTTTCGTCCATCCGTTTGAGCAGTTGCTTGATCATCTGGTCAAGATACACCGTCCGGCTGTTCTTCCGGTTACGCATGGCGATAAACGTGTGGTACACGTCGCCCAGATCAATGTGGAACGTCCGTTCAAATGCCGTCACGATGTCGATAATGTCCGCTTTCCCGTTATCCACGCTTCCCACCGCATGGATGCCGTATATCAGTTCCACCGCCGCCGCTTTCTTATCCGTCCAGTACAGTTTCTTTCCCGATAGCGGCTCGCCGTCCGCAGGCTCACGCATCCGCCTTGTCAGGAAGGCTAACAGCAGTTCCACCGCAATCAGCCGGGCGACCAGTCGGTCATATCCGGTGGATAGCTCCGCTTCCGGCTCGAAGATGAACGTGTCCGTTTCCGGGCTTATCTCCGTTTGTCCCCGTTTAAAGTAGAAGTTATCCCGGTACGTAGCCCCGCTACGGTAATACTGGAAGAATGACAGGCTGTTCTCAAAGGCTGCTTTCATCTTCTCTATCTCACCCTGATAATACCCTGCGGCAAGCTCATGGCTTGGCGGTCGGTTGCTCTCGATCTGGTATAGCTTGTAGAAGTAGAGCAGCCGTCCAAGTATCAGCGGCTTTTGGTACTTAAAAAATCGGATTTCCTCTGCGTCGTCCTTAAACTTGTGTGATAGTGCGAAGTCTTTCAGTTCAACCATCTTTTCTTTCAGGAACTTCGTCATTTCACGGCATCCCGGAATAATGTTTTCCCCTTCCAGATTGACCGTCCCCGTATAGCGGTCAATCTCCTGTAACATCGAATCAAAAAATTTATCCATGCAATCCTTTTTAGGTTTCTAAAAACGGCTGCAAAGTTACTGGCAATCCGAATATTACTTTTTCTGTTTCCCGTCCATTCTTTTTCGATAATCGCTCAAATCGCACAAAAGAGGCTGTTTTACCGTAATTTACACATACAATCGTGCCAAGTCAACCCCTTTCTCTTTAGCCAATTCGTAATAACTCTTATTCATATCCTCTCCGGCAAGTTTCCATATACGTTTACGCACATCTGGCAAAGAGCGCAAATCAGAATCTCTAAAATAATTATCCATTTTGGCATCCTCTTTTATTAAATCGTCCCGCCCGGAAAAATCTAATGTGGCAACAATAACCTCATAGTAACCATATCCGGTAGATGGCATCACTTTTATTTCATCATAATAAATCTGTTCTGTTATATCTATGGGAAACGCCAGTTCTCCCAATGTCAGGTAATAATCCATATTCCGGCTTCCCAATGTTTCCGGGAAACTCACTTCAATGGGATTAACCTCTCTTTTACCGACTATCATTCCCTTGTATTCACTAAGAAAATCGTTAAACACGAATGTCCCGGTAACAGCTTTCTTCTCAAAGTTCACATCTTCCACCGAAGTATACACGCCCAAGAACATTTCAACCAGCACACTCTTATTGAAGAATCCCAGATAATTAAATTCTCTTTCTTCTTCCGGCACAATCTTAATATACTGTTTCGTTACATCAAACAGCACCCTTCCGAATATAAACTCCGTTTCGGACACCGGAATAGCGAACACATCGCCCGTCGTACATTTTACTTTCTTTGCCATACGTTCTGTTTATTCTTTTTTCAAGCATTTTCCTTTTAATGCTGCTTCTGCATACATTCTCAAATCCCTGTCCGAATCGTTCAAATATTTCGTGATATATTCCTTTGTGACATTTTTATCCCATTGAGACAAGGCAGCCAGAAACGCTTCACGCGGATCAAAGCATCCTCTATTTTCATACAATCTGTCCAATGGCATATTGTCGAACAAATTTATCAAAAGCTCCTGTTCTTCTTTGGCAGGTATCATTTTATCATAAACCAGAGCATCTGCAACTCCAACCAATACACTCAAATTCCCATGTTCCATCAGATGCAATACGGGCTTTATGTCATTGTTACTTTGCCGGGTAATTCTTATATATGCCAGTGCTGCGGAAGAAGTTATCGCATCCAATCTTTTGTTCTTTTCTATAATTTCTTCAAGGTAGGGAAGAACTGCTGTATCTCTTATTTTACCCAGAGCATTAATCATTTCCATTTGAGTTTCCCATGTGCGTTTGTCTTTTCGCTCATGAAGGTATGACAAATACAATTCCTCGCCCAATTCTACAAGATTGTACTTTCTTATATTCTTGGCAGCCCGACGACGAACTGCACTCGCTTTATTAGTCAAATCCATACGAATCTGTACTATTTCTTCTGGTAACAATTTCTTTTCCATGTTTTGTAATAGTTTATATTGTTTTCATTTCCTATTCAATTAAGCAACTCATTTTTCCGTATCTCACCCGGACTTGCCCCGAAATTCATCTGGCAGAACTCCGTCAGGTACGATTGCGACACAAACCCGCACACCTCTGCCACTTCCAGCAGCGGCAAGTCTGTTTGTGTGAGCAGGTTCTTCACCTTGTCTTTCCGCAGTCCT
>OJRV01002698.1_pt1 | contig 16439 bp, 17 predicted proteins | sample 1599241 | NCBI WGS metagenome assembly OJRV01 (sample SAMN04168656, study PRJEB22393) | human gut metagenome | biome: human gut microbiome; feature: stool | host: Homo sapiens | collected 2014-03-17 | reverse complement strand
TTTTCTTCTTTCCGTCCTCAATCTCGGCTTGCAGCTCCTCGCGGGTTTTCTCTCTTGGCTTTGTCATGGTTGGTCGCTCCTTTCTGCCCGTTGGCATAAAAATAGAGCAGCCGTTTTCAAATTGAAATGGCTGCTCGTGGCGGTGTTATTCAGTTCTTGTCAGCTCCCAGATAAACGAGAAGTTGCCGTTGTGAAGGTTATGCTCATTTTGCGTTATTACTGTTTCGAACTCTGTCATTCATTCTTTTCACTTTGCGTTTCCATACAAAATATTGAATGAGCCAAGTGATGACGGAAATTGCAACGAATATTCCTACATATGAAAGAATACCAATGGCATTATGCTTCATCCAATTCGTAATATAGGCAATCGGAAACAACGTAACACAGACAATGGCAAAGTAAATTCCGCTTTGCTTTGCAAGGCTCCACGAATCAATTTCCCAAATAACGGAAGCCATTGCGAAGCCTGTACCCAAAATTCCGCAGAGAATTGTTTGAAGAATAACTGCGTTTAATTCATTTTTCATTGTATCAATCAGCTCAGGGGTGACAGGATAGAACGAACCATCTCCTATGCACATTGATATAATCACAGTTATTACAAAACCGATAGCAATGCCGAGAGGGAATCCGAGAAGCCCACGCTGAATCATCTTTTTTTTCATTTTTACCACCTCATATTCCTAATAATTGTTTGATCTTGGCGACAAAACGCCTTGAAACATAAGTAACCGTCCCATTTGAAAGCGTAACACAAATTGTTCCTGCAAAGCTTAAATCAAAACCCTTGACTTTTCTCAGATTGATAATATCCGAGTTTGATATTCGGACAAAAAAGTTGCTGTCCAGCCGCTGCTCCATTTCGTAAAGCCGCAGACGGAGCGTGTACTCACCGTGATTTGTTTCGGCAAACACTTTGCCCGCTGCAGCAAAAATGCGGTAAATATCAAACGGCTCCAACACTTCGACAATATCATCTTTGAATCCGGCAATCATTTTCGGCTGCTCGTCTGAAAGCCTTTTCATGATTTCATTGATTTCGTCGGTCATTTTGTTTGTCACAACGATGATTTTGGGTTCCTTGCAGTTCTCATCTAACTTGATTTCAATTTGCATTTGCTCACCTCCTCTTTGTTACGGTTACAGTATAAGAAAATCGAGAATCGATTTCCACTGATTCTCGACAGGGGGTCGTTTTCAGACCATAGACGGTAGATTATATAAATAATCTTCCTCATCAAATTCGCATTTGTTGCTCTGACAACAGATAAAGTATGCCACAAGACTGTGAATATTTCTACCTGCTATTTCAGCCTGTCGGCGGCGTTACTATCTCTGGCATATTGCCGCGCCGCTTTCCGGTGTTCCTCGCTGTATGGGGCGGTCAGACGGAAAGAGAAACGCCCCTTTGCAATATCAAACTCCATGCAGCCCGTGTCCGGGTCTGCGTCGGTCTGGCGGCCCTGGTCAGGGTGAGCTACGGCGTAGGCGGTCAGCCTGTTCTTGAGGTCGGTGTTGTGGGTGCGGATATGGGTAAGGCTATACGCTACGTACAAATCAAGAGGAACCTAAAAATTCTTCATAAAATCTCATAGCACAGAAGCAAAGCCTGCAGGTTTTGATACCTGTAGGCTTTGTATCACCGAGCTTATACCACTTTTGCCAGAGAGGGCTTGTTTCTGTCATATAAAACCGTTACAGAACTCCCCACGGAAGGGGTCGGATAACCTGCTCCAATCCACTTTCTTTGCGTATAGGTTTGCCCATCAACAGTGTATTCTACTTTAACAATGTGGGGAAACATTGCGCCGTCCATGGCGTGTAATCTCACGCGCTTGGCGTTTACCTTTAGCCACCACTGTTTTTTTACAGAGATAACGGTTCCTGCTGCTTCTTTGTACATAAGTTGACCTCCTATTTGCCCCACTTTTCGGCAACGACTTCCAATGCCTCTCTCATTCCTTCCGGTGAATCAAAGGGGTGAGTAAAGATGCTGATGGTAGTGCCTTTAACAGCGATGCACTCCAACCGTTCTGTGACCCACGCCTGATCCAAGCCGGGGATTTCTTTGCGTGTGTAATCCTCGGTGGACTGGGCAAAGACAGAATCTATCATCAGAACTTCCACGAAACGGTCAACCATGTCTTCGTTTTTGAGAATGTACACATCCTGGTACAGCCATTCTTCGCTACTATAACTGCCGTTGATTACATCAACATATTCCTGCGTGTCCCAGTGATCTGCCAACATAGACTGATTTGCCTTGACCATACTTCCTTCACCATTGACAGAGTTCGCTGTGCGTTCACCCTCAATGCCAAGGTCAGAGAGTAAAATATAAGGACCGTCTGATACATCTGGCATAGTATATCGTTCGTCGTTTAGATAGTCGTACCCAACACATCCAAGTATACAGATGAGCAACAGTAGGCTGATGATTCGTGGGATGATAATGAGCTTTCGACTGCGCGGCGCATGATCCAGAGGAATGCCTTTCTTCATACGCCGATACAGGCGGCTGATGTAAATAAAACCCCATAGATCGCTGAACACGGCCCAGAGCAGGAACAGGCAGAAACCAATCACCCATGCGGTTTCTTCTACCAATCCTCGGTACAACTGCGCTGCCCAACGGCCATTGAATAAACCGCCAACAAGCGCAGCCATAAAAGCATGGAATGCCAAAATGATGAACGGAGCCATCAGAGAAGAACGGTATTGTTTTCGCAACCCCTTTAAGGTTGCTGCCTGCTGTTCGGGTTCCAAATAGAACTCTGGGGCATCATTTCCTTCCGGTGCACGGAAAATGTGCAGGTATCCGCGGCTGATGACATACTCCCAACCGCAATCCTCGTAGACTGCAATCTGTTCTTCTGGCAGATGCCCGTCCTCTAAAGATTTCAGATTTACAACCTCGACCCGGTATCGCATTTTCTTGGGTTCTGTTTTCTGGAAACGGCTCAAGGTTATGCCGCACTTGACAAGCTCCCAACCTTTCTCGGACATATCGGAATAATACTTTTCGGTTTCACCTATGGCGTAATTATTGGGATGAATACCATATCTCCAGTTCATTCCTCTACCTCCTCCAGAATTGCTCCATCGGTCACGAGCTGCTTTAAGCGTCTATACTCTAAATGAAGCGCGTTTTTTCCTTCTTCTGTGATAGCGTAATTCTTCCGGCGGCCTTCCTCGCTGGTTAGGGTGATAAGTCCTTCTTTATTCATGCGAGTGAGAACACCGTACAGTGTACCGGGACCCATTTCGATGCGGCCTCCGGAGAGTTCCTTGATGCGCTGCATCATGCCGTACCCGTGTCCCGGTTTCATCAATGCCAGCAGAATGTAATAAGTGGCTTCAGTCATGGGCGCTTGTGCCGCCATTGTCCATTCCACCTTTCTCAACTATTATGTCTCGCGATATATCGAGCAACATAATAGTAGCATATTTGAAGCACTTCGTCAATGTGCCATCTGCTCCCCAATGGCATTTATTTGTAAAGATAATATGAACTCCATTGACTTTTTGCGTCTACTGCTGTAGACTATAATCAAGAAGTCTACATCGGTAGACAAGGAGGTTGACTTATGGATATTCCGAAGATTCACGAGGGCGAATATCGTTTTTGTCTGATTATGTGGGAACATGAGCCGGTCACGGCTGCGGAGTTGGTAAAGCTGTGTCAGGAGCAGTTGGGTTGGAAACGCACCACTACCTATACCGTTATCAAGCGTCTGGGAGAGAAAGGTGTTCTGCAGAACGATAACGGCACCATTACTTCTCTGGTTTCCAAGGACGCTGTGCAGGCATATGAAATTGGAGAACTGGTTGAAAAGACATTTGAAGGCTCACTGCCTGCTTTTGTCGCTGCTTTCACCAAGCATCAGAATATTTCTGAGGAGGAGCTTGATGAGGTACAGCGCATGATCGACCGCATCCGGAGAGGAGGCAAATAATGAACGACCTGTTTTTGAAAATTATAAACATGAGCATATCAGCAAGCTGGCTTGTCCTGGCTGTGCTGCTGCTCCGGTTTGTCTTGAAGAAAGCACCCAAGTGGGTCAATGTCCTGCTCTGGGGCATTGTGGCAGTGCGTCTGGCTTTTCCGTTCTCTATCGAGAGCGCTCTGAGTCTGATCCCCAGCGCAGAGACAGTTCCGATGGATATCGAAATGGCAGTACAGCCCACAATCAACAGCGGTGTTCCAGTGATCAATAGCATGGTCAACCCTATGCTGTCCTCGTTCGCTCCACCGCAGGATGTATTGACGAGCGCAAATCCGCTTCAGATCTGGATTCCGATTTTTAGCATTCTCTGGATTGCCGGTATCGCTGCGCTCCTCCTATATACCGTGGTCAGCTATTGGCGTCTGCGCCGCAAAGTCAGCGAGGCAGTCATCCTCCGAGACAACATCTTCCAGAGCGAGAATGTGGCTTCTCCCTTTGTGCTGGGCGTGTTCAGACCGAAGATCTATCTTCCCTACAATATGGGCGGACAGGATCTGAACCATGTGGTCGCACATGAGCAGGCACACATTCGTCGAAGAGACCACTGGTGGAAACCCCTCGGCTTCCTACTGCTGACGATCCATTGGTTCAATCCTCTGATGTGGCTGGCCTATGTGCTGCTGTGCCGGGACATTGAGCTGGCCTGTGATGAGAAGGTCATTAAGGTACTGGGCAACGAGCAGAGAGCCAACTATACCCAGGCGCTTGTGGCCTGTAGTGTCAACCGCCGTGTGATCGCAGCCTGCCCTCTTGCCTTTGGTGAGGTCGGTGTAAAGGAGCGTGTGAAGTCTGTGATGAACTACAAGAAGCCTGCTTTCTGGGTCGTCGTTCTGGCAGTTATCGCCTGCGTGGTCGTTGCGGTGTGCTTCCTGACTGATCCGGAACAGGACAGCTATACGCTGCGAATTGTCGTTCCAGCAGGAAGCCAGGATGATTTTGTGTATTCAGATGAAGAAGTCAGTACAACGGGAAACTCCATTGTCATATGGTCCGGTGAAGGACTGGATGATACGGAAGTTCTTTTATTTCCAGTCGACGAAACAACAGAAACCGGATATACGGCTACCTATCTTACACATGGAATGCCCGTTGAATTTGACGCCGTAAAAGATGAATGGTTCAAGGTTGGCATCAATATGCAAAACCCAACGGACGAAGACATCGTTGTTTATGTGGAAGTCGAAAATGTGGAAATTCGTATTTCTGACGAAAGTGCGCCCAATCGTATTACTTTCAAAGCGGAAGTCCTTGAAATCCACGAGGAATATTTTCTGGTTGCACCAGAGGCAAGCTGGGCACTCAATAGCGCTGACCAAATTGAAGTTCCTCTGATGAATATGGACCCCGCTCTGGAGCCGCAAATCGGAGACATTATTGAAGTCTCATATAGCGGTGAGATACTGGAAACTTATCCAGCTCGGTTGAAAGAAGTTTACAGCATCAGAGTTGTTGCCGAAACGACGAAACTCACCTTAGATGATGTAATTATTCTTTCACAATACGGATACGATTTATCGTGGTCGGATTTTGAAAATTACGATTATATTGAGACCGGCTCTGGCCTGTATATCCGTGTCTATGTGATCAATGAAATGTATGAGCTATGGATTGGCGGTGGAAGTCCGGATAGTGACCCTATGTATATCTATCTGGCTTTGGCGGATGACCTCGATACACGCATCGACATTCGGGACGGCGGCGTGACGGAGTTCATTGGTGCGGATCATTCAGAAGTGTTGTTGGCGAAGGCGATCAATGAAGCAATCCTGGCAGAAAACAAGCCTTCCAAGCCGGATGGTCTGTATCATTGCGCCAGCTTTGTCTTGTTGGATCAACAGGAACTCAGTGGCACCCCCGCAGTTGGTTCCTCCGACCACATCAAGCTGGTCACTGTCTACGGACTGGCGCTTCATCAGGGATTTGGTTATTCCGGTGGAACCTTTCACGATGCTGCCGGCAGTCATATCGCTGTTGCCATCACCTTTGAAGTTGTAGATGGGAAATATGTTCTGAAGGAGTATTGGACACCGCGGGACGGCTCCTACTATGTTCAGGATATTCGGGATAAGTTCCCTGACGAAATTGAGGACGAAGCCCTGGATACTCAGAAGTATATCCTCGCCCAGAAGCAGGAGTGCTACGATCAGGCCGTCCGTTACGGCGGAGTTGATACCTATTCTGCGGTGGAACATCTTTTTGAGGTAATTGAGTCCTCTCCGGCCACATCTTCCAGACCTGCCGACTACATTGACGCACACCCGATTGAGTATCGGGAGCTTACCTACTACGGAAGCTATACATTGCAGTATGTATTCTCACAGTTTTTAGAGGGTGGTCAGACAGGACTGCGTGGACATCTGATGCGAAGCGTTCTCGATGATCTTGCGCCGGAAGCACAGCTCCGACTCTACGCTGAAACTGGCCAGGAATACTTCGATGAATGGAAAGCGGGTGCCATTCGGATCAGCGAACAGCACGATATGGAATGGATTAAAGAAAACCAGCCTGCAATCTGGCTTCTGCTCCAAATGATTGACGAGTAAGCAACCACATCAACAGCGCAGCTTCCGGTCGGGAGCTGCGCTGTTCTTTTGGAATGGCAATCTTCACAAATTCTTCATCTTTCTACCACTACCATCTTAATGTAAAGATTGTTATTATAAAGCCATCAAAGGAGGGGTTCCATGTACCACATTCTGATTTGCGATGACGAGCAGGATATCGTCAACGCATTGAAAATATATCTGATGAATCCGGACTTCAAACTGTTCGAGGCCAACACCGGAGTGCAGGCCCTTGAGGTTATGGAGCGGGAGGACATTCACCTGATTCTGCTTGATATCATGATGCCTGAAATGGACGGCATCTCCGCAATGGTAAAGATTCGGGAGAAGAGCAATGTCCCCATTATACTGCTGACGGCCAAAAGTGAGGATACCGACAAGATCCTCGGCCTGAACACCGGAGCGGACGATTACATCACAAAACCGTTTAATCCCGTAGAGGTGACGGCCCGTGTCCGTTCTCAACTGCGCCGCTATATGCAGTTGGGCAGCAGAGCTGCGGCTCCGGCACGATATGTCATCGGCGGCGTGGAACTGGATGACAGCTCCAAGGAAGTCACCCTGGACGGAGAACCCATTTCCTTGACGCCCATCGAATACGACATCCTCAAACTGCTCATGGAGAGTCCCGGCAAGGTGTATTCCCCCAAGGAGATCTATCGGCAGGTATGGAAAGAGGCTCCCCTGGGAAGCGACAATACCGTTGCCGTACATATCCGGCATCTCCGTGAAAAAATAGAGATCAACCCCGCAGACCCCCGATATCTGAAGGTGGTCTGGGGACAAGGGTATAAAATGGAGAAAGGAGCAAAACGATGAAGCCGTTCTTTAGGAAGAAAAACGCAGATCCCATCGTGGAGGAAATCGCGCAGACCGTACAGGATGCGCAGTATGAAGCAGTGACACCAGAACCGGAGAATGTTGCTCCAGTTAATAGAAAACTCCCGCTGACCCACCGTACATCAGCCAAGTTCGTAGCGTTCCTGCTGGTCATCATCATGGTGATTGTTGTTATCGGCTCTGCAGCTGGTGCGTTCATCATGGTGGAAGAAGAACTCTATACGACATCTGAATGGGCTTACAAAAACGAAGCCATGAGAAATATTGCCGAAGGCGATATCCGGACGCTCATTCATTATTTGACCAACGAGAATTTAGATGCTGGTGCTGATGATGCCATGCGCTATTTGTCAGATCGCAACATTGCATCTATTGAAATGGTTTTCTCAGAAGGTCCGCGAAATAACTGGGGGTATGATGGGGGCGTGAAGGAAAGCTCCACGGAGTACAGTGCGGTCTGGTATCATATGAAGGAGAAAGACGGCGTAGAAAACTGGTACAGTCTGTATAGCAACTACGGATATGATGTGGAGCAGATCGGTACGGTGGAGGCAACGATTCGTCTTGCGGATGAATTGACCCAGCCTGATACTTATTATTATGCCGACCTTTTGATCTCCTTGGCCTTTGCCATGCGTTTCTGGGTATATGCGATTGGCATCGGCGCTGCCATTCTTGCTATCGCTGCTTTCGTTTTCCTTATGTGCGCATCTGGTAAGAAAAATGGTCTGGCAACAGCGCAGCCGGGATGGGGTACGAAGATCCCCTTTGACCTGCTGACCGGGATGACTGCGCTTGCCGGGTTCCTGATAATACAGGTCATGGTGGAAGCAATCTACTATGCCTCAGACATCGAAGCAGCGTTAGCCGGCATCGCATTAGGTATCTCTCTAATGGCCATTTGTCTTGGCTGGTGCATGAGCTTTGCAACGCGGATCAAGCTGGGGTGCTGGTGGAAGAACACCATCATCTTCTATGCCCTTAAAATTGCACTGGTCGTGCTGCGTAAGATTTGGAGCGGCGTATGTGTGTGTTTCCGCGGTATGGTATCCCTTTGCAGAGGCATTCCTCTGGTTTGGAAGACCGCTCTTGGCCTGGCTGCAATCGCCTTGATCGAAGTCCTTGTCATTGCTGGGGCATACTGTGAGGAGGATGTTCTGCTGACCTTCTGGTTCGTGAAGCACCTTGTGCTTGTCCCGCTGGTTCTCTATGTGGCGTTGATGCTCCGAAAGCTCCAGGCAGGTGGCAAGGCTCTTGCCACCGGTGATCTTGGATATCAGGTGGACACCAAGAGAATGTTCTGGGATTTCAAGCGCCACGGCGAGAATCTGAACAGCATTGGCGTTGGCATGACAGCGGCAGTGGAACAACGTCTGAAAAGTGAACGCATGAAGACTGAGCTGATCACCAATGTTTCTCACGACATCAAGACTCCGCTGACTTCTATCATCAACTACGCGGATCTGATTGAAAAAGAGCAGTGCGACAACCCCACCATTACAGAATATGCCGGTGTACTCCATCGTCAGTCCGACCGCCTGAAGCGGCTCATTGACGATCTCGTGGAGGCTTCTAAGGCGTCCACGGGTAATCTGGAGGTGCTGCTGGCTCCCTGTGAAGTTGGTGTGATGCTGACACAGACTGCCGGTGAGTATGAGCAGAAGCTTCAAGAGAAGGATTTGGTTCTGTTCACCAGCCAGCCGGAGCAGCCTATTAAAATTATGGCAGACGGTCGCCGCCTGTGGCGCGTGTTCGATAACCTGATGAACAATGTCTGCAAGTATGCCCAGCGCTCCACCCGCGTTTATCTGACGCTGGAGGAGAAAAACGGAGAGGCAATCATCTCCTTTAAGAATATCTCCCGCGAACCCCTCAACCTGTCTACTGACGAGCTGCTGGAGCGCTTCGTTCAGGGCGACAACTCCAGAAAGAGCGAAGGCAACGGTCTGGGCCTGTCTATTGCAAAGAGCCTGACCGAACTGCAAAACGGCACCATGGAGCTGACTACTGACGGCGATCTGTTTAAGGTGGTTCTGCGGTTCCCGACCATCAGCTAAAAAGAAGCAATCCACACCCGTGCGTTTCCAAAGAAAGAAGATGTCCCAAAGCAAATGTTATTGCCGCCTGCCTATGTCTGGTGGTGAGCATCGCCATTCCTGTCCTTCACCACAAGGGTGGTCCTGGCTCACAAGATTCAATCGATGACTTTCCAGCGGCAGCTGCTCTGCTGTATTTTAATGGGGTGCTATATGAGTGCTGCGATATTCCACAGGCATTAGAAAGACTTGGATTGCCTTCAGAGATTACCCCGGAGATGGCCGGTGAGCATGTAGCTAATATTGAACTTGGCGGCATTGTGGATTATCAGGAGACCGTGTCGCAGACAGATAAGGAGTTGTTCCAGTACGCTCCGGCTCCGTCGAGAGCAGTATATGTCCTGCGGGATGGGGACAACTATATGGCCGCGGTTTTTGTCCGAACCTATTTCCCGGATGATCCTAACGCCTATAGTGACCTTGCCGAAGTCTATCGCATCTATGGTATCGAAGATGCAGGCGGCATCGCTTCTATTGCACAGGTGGACTGGAATCGCGGAAAGGTTATCGGCGCTGAGATTACAGACACCGAAGCGATCAGCAAGTTCTATGCGCTTACCACAGACATCGTCAACTTTGTCAGCATGGACAACGATGCGTTCCAGGATCGCGTGTTTGCTGATGTGCCGGAGGAGAACGCACCGGAGGCTCACAGTGCTTTTGCGGATGACCAGCAGACAATCCGTATAGAAACCGCAGACGGACACCGTTTCTTCGTGAGTATCTACCCGAGCTATGGGTACCTATATAGTAGCGGAGCTATGGCGTATCACCAGATTACCCCACAATTGGCTGAATGGATCAACGAATATCTGGAATAAAAGCAATGCAGCTCCCGGCAGTGTGACCGGGAACTGCATTTTTCTTTTTGTATGAGTTAGTCTTCAAACAGCTTTGAAACGGGAACTTTTAAGACATCGGCAATCTTGAACATCGTCTCCATGGAGACGCCAAAAGGCCGCGTGGGACTTTCGATTTTGGCAACAAAAGACCAGGACTTCCCGATTTCATCGGCAAAGGCCTCTTGGGTCATCCCGGATAACTTGCGATAATACTGAACTTTCAGGCCGAAACGAATGTATTGCTCATGATATTTTGTATCCATAACGCACCTCTTTCTCTAAAAAGGGTATCATGTATCCCTGAATTTATTTAGAGAAAGAGATTGTTAATTTTGGCAATATAATGATATAATAAAGCAATTACAGGACAATTGGAATAGGGCGGTTTATTGAAAAGAGCCGCTATGGGGGCTATTTCACATCCGTCCCATCTTCCACTGGAGGATTGGGAATGAACTCTGCGATATCCTCCAACCTGCAGGACAATGCAGTGCAGAGCTTGTCGAGGGTCTTTGTTTCCATGTTCTCATTTGCGCGAAGCCGGCGCACGGTTTTGCTGTCTATGCCACACTTTTCGCGCAGCTGATAGGTGGTTACACCACGTTTGTCCATCATTTTCCACAGCTTGTTAAATACGATCATGCAAACACCCCCAAAATTGATCATCAATAGTATGGGGGTTATAATCTTCCTTATTAAGGGGATATAACCCCCATGAGGACAGTTTGGAGATATTATTACGATGAAATCCTGCTTTTTTATCGGTCACCGCGAAGCCGGAGGAGATGTGTTCCCGGCACTGTCAGAGGCGGTGGAGCATCATATTACGGAACACGGCGTAACAGATTTCTATGTCGGTCACTATGGTGGCTTTGACGGACTCGCGGCACAGGCTGTGAAGGAAGCCAGAGAACGACATCCGGAGATCAGGCTCACACTGGTTCTGCCGTATCACCCGGCCATCCGACCGATCAATACACCAAAAGGCTTCGATGGTACATTTTATCCCTGGGAGGAAGAACGCATCCCAAAGCGGCTGGCTATTATCAAGACCAATCAGCGCATGGTGGACACCTGCGACTATCTGATAACCTACGCCTATCACTTCCTTGGTGGCACCGGCCAGACAGTAGAATATGCCCGGAAGCGGGAGAAACGAGGACTGATTCATGTTGAGAACCTGGCTGAAAAGTTTCGGGAAACTGCTCTATAAGCACCACATGACGCTCCTGCTGGTAGGTTGTCTCACGCACAAATCGGAGTCGTTTCGGCTCCGATTTGTGCTTTTTACCACCGTTCGCTCGGCGGATTTTCCATTGTTTCCGTCCAGCCCTGCCCGCTTTTTTCGTGTTCTGGGTCAAAAGTGGGTCAGGCACATTCTGTAATAGGGATGAGCAAAACTCAATTATTGCGAAATCAAGACACGATATATATGGCTTGAGCGAGCCTTATAGCACTATTTTCTGTATATCCTTATGCGCAAATCGGAGTTTTGCTCAACCCTATTGTATTAACAAAAGCCTCAGCAAATACTTGATTGCTTGCTCCTTATCACAAATTTTGCATTTCACAGCCGACCGCTGCCACACAAGGAACAGTGTATTGCTGTAATGGTCGACAAGCAGTTCATTCAACATATCCTTTTGCTGAGCATCCGGGCAACCCTTGAATATCCGCCGCATCTGGCTGTTCAGAAGAGTCGGTTTTCCTATATGGCAGCTTAGCGGCCTGCCCTGCCATTTGTATGGCTTATCGTTTAGCGCACGGCGAGCCGATGCTCGATATCACCGTGCAGGAGTTGTGAGATCACCGCAGCCAGTGGAATAAAAAACACGATGCCAATGATGCCGAACAGCTTTCCGCCCAGCAGGGCGGCCAATAGCGTCCACAATGGTGAGAGACCTACGCTGCTGCCGACCACATGGGGATAGATGAACTGATTCTCAATGAACTGCACCATTTGATAAACAATGAAACACAAAATTGCCTTTTCCGGTACAGCCATAAGCGTAAGCAGCACACCGATCAAGCAGGAGGCAAATGCGCCAATATATGGAACAAAGGCAAACGCTGCGGTCAACACCGCTGTCAGAGCCGCATAAGGAATGCGGAAGACCGAAAATGCGAGAAAGATCATTGTGCCGAGGATCAGCACCTCAATGCATTGGCCGGAAAAGAACTTTGCATAGGTGTCGTGCGTCAGTTTTGCAACGTGGCAGATACGCTCTGCCGTTGGCTTCTTGAAATAAGCGTACAGGAAACTGCGGCACTGTCTGCCAAGCTCACGGCGGCCTAACAACACATAGAACATGATCACGATTGCAAACACAGCGTTTACCGTAACCGTGACGGTTGAGCCTGCCAGGTCAACAACTGAGCCAATCACAGCTCCTGCACCGGTGAAAAGCTTCTCCACTGCCATTTTCCAATTGAATGACGCCGCAAGCTTAGTCAGTTCCGTGGTGTCGATCCCATAACTATTCAGCAGAGCTGCCCAGTTCGGCCAATTTGCCCTTGCCAGTTCAGCAATGCTTTTGACCGACGCAGTCAACTGCGGGATTGCCAATACGCACAGCAAGCATACCAACACCACAACACAGGCCATTGTCAGTGCCAGACTCAGGGCATCAACTGTCTTTTCTTTCAGCCTTGGAAAGATGCCTGTGAGCCGCCGTGCAATGCCAAGCATCGGGACGCTTAGTATGAATGCCAGCAGCAGTCCTGAAAATACGGGTGACAAAATGCTTGTAAAGGTGCGAAAAAAGCCTGCCACAGCATTCAGATTCATCAGCGCCGCAAAAAGCGTCACACCGAAGGCAACTACAAGGATCTGCTGCTTCACCTGCTTATTCATAGATCTATCCCTCCGCCTTTAAGATTTTCACCGGGTTCGAGACGCCCTTTCCATTGTCTCTTTTCGTTCACGATATAAATAATATTGCTCGTTTACCGCCGGATCCATTTCAGAAGCTGAATCACCAGCATAGAGCCAAACGCCAGTCCCACAATGGCACCGACCATGCCAACAGACAGCGGCGCAATTGCGAACAGCGGTTCCAGCGCAGGAACCAGCAGCACCAGCCCCAGCAGCAGAGCGCCGATGGTAAAGGCCCCTAACAGGGCACGGTTGTTCCAGAAGTGCCGGGTAAGCAGCACCGGATGCTGGGATTTGCAGCTAAATCCGTGGAACAGTCGGCTCAGGCACAGGGTGGAGAAGGCCATGGTCTGTCCAGCAGCGGCACCGCCTGCGTTCAGCCCCAGATAGAAGGCCGTGACGGTGGCGGCGGCGATGACCAGTCCCTCGACGCCCACGCTATAAAGGAAGTGCTTTGTCAGGATGCCTTCGTTCCGGGGCCGGGGCTTTTCAGACATGACCTCGTCGGTGTGTGGCTCCATGCCAAGGGCGATGGCGGGTAGGGAGTCCGTCAGCAGGTTGATGAACAGCAGGTGCACTGCCGCGAAGGGCACGGGCAGTCCCATCAGAGAGGCGTAGAGCACCGTCAAAATGCCCGCCGTATTGCCGGAGAGCAGAAATTGAATGGCCCGCTTGATGTTGGCATATACGTTCCGACCGTTTTTTACAGCCTTCACAATGGTGGCGAAGTTGTCGTCCGTCAGCACCATACTGGCGGCATCCTTGGCCACCTCCGTTCCCGTGATGCCCATAGCCACGCCGATGTCCGCCTGCTTCAGGGCGGGAGCGTCATTGACGCCGTCGCCGGTCATGGCTACCAGATTGCCCCGCTGCTGCCACGCCCGGACGATGCGGATCTTATGCTCCGGGGACACACGGGCGTAGACGCTGACCTTCGGCACAAACTCCTGCAATTCCTCGTCGCTCATGCCGTCGATGACCGCGCCCTCCACGGCCTCCGTGCCGTCCCGCAAAATGCCGATCTCACGGGCAATGGCCGCCGCCGTGATTTTGTGGTCGCCGGTGATCATAATAGGACGGATACCGGCGCGGATGCACTCCGCCACCGCCGCCTTGGTTTCCTCACGGGGCGGGTCCATCATGGCGATGAGGCCGAGGAAAGTCAGGCTGTTTTCATCCGCCAAAGTGATGGCCGGGCCGTCCACGCTGCGGCAGGCGAAGGCCAGCACCCGCAGGCCCTCGTTGGAAAACTGTTCGTTGACCTGTTCGATCCTCGCCCGTTCCTCCGGCGTCACCACGCAGCGGTCCAGCAGCACATCCGTCGCGCCCTTGGTGACCAGCATCAGGCCACCCGCCAGCTTGTGGACCGTGGACATCATTTTCCGGTCGGAATCGAAGGGGATCTCTGTCAGACGGGGCCAGCGGTTCCGGACGAGATCCTCGTCAAAGCCGTTGGTCTCCCCCAGCCGCACCAGTGCCGTTTCCGTGGGGTCGCCGATCTCCGTATCCCCGCTGATGACCGCATCGCTGCACAGCAGAGCCGTCCGCAGCAACGGCTCCTGTAACGGGTCCCGGAAGTCCGCGTCCTTGGCGTCGATCACCTCGCCTCCGGTGTAGAGCTTGCGCACCGTCATACGGTTCTGGGTCAGCGTACCCGTCTTATCCGAGCAGATGACCGACACGCTGCCAAGCCCCTCCACCGCCTGCAAATGGCGGATGATGGCGTGTTCCCTGGCCATTTTCCGGGTGCCGAAGGACAGCACGATGGTCACGATGGAGCTGAGGGCCTCCGGGATAGCGGCCACCGCCAGCGCCACGGCGAAGAGAAAGGCGTTCATCACGTTTTCGTGCCGCCACAGCACACTGACGCCAAACAGCACTGCGCAGATCACCAGAATGATGATCGACAGCTTTCTGCCGAACTGGTCCAGACTGACCTGAAGCGGCGTTTTCCGCTCCTCCGTGTTTTTCAGAAGCTGGGCGATCTTGCCCATTTCTGTGTCCATGCCGGTGGCCGTCACAAGAAAGCGGCCCCGCCCATAGGTGACGAAGCTGCCGGAGAACACCATGTTCTTCCTGTCGCCCAAGGCCGTTTCCCCACTGAGCGGCTCCGTATCCTTTTCCACCGGCAGGCTTTCGCCGGTGAGGGCACTCTCCGCGCACTTCAGGCTGGCACATTCCAACAGGCGTCCGTCGGCACAGACGGAATCTCCCGCCTCCAATATGACCACATCACCGGGAACCACCTCTCGACCGGGGATCTGTACGATCTGACCGTCCCGCAGCACCTTGGCGGTGGGAGCGGACATCTGCTTCAGGCTGTCCAGCGATGCGGAGGCCTTGACGGTCTGAACGGTGCCCAGAATTGCGTTCATGGTGATGACCGCCAGAATGACGATCATGCTCTCCACGTCCCCCATGCAGGCGGAGATGACGGCGGCCAGGATGAGAATCAACACCAGAAAATCCGCAAACTGCCCCAGAAAGATCTGCAAAACACTCTTTTGCTTGCCGGCGTGCAGTTCATTGGCTCCGTATTTTGCCAGACGATCCGCCGCATCCTCCTGCGATAGGCCGGTCTCCCGGCAATCCAGTTTCTGGAACAACTCCACGCGGGACTGTTCCCAAATGTTCTTTTCCTGCTTCATGTACTGTGTCTCCTTTCGGCGGACGCAAAAAAGGCGAGCCCTTTTGCGTCAATGCCTTCACATTGATACAAAAGTCTCGCCATTTCAATCCGCAGCGGAGCCAAACGACCCGTACTGACGCCAACGGATACACAAAGCTGTGCAAGCTACTCCCTTTTGAACGAAGGATACACCATTCTTTTCACATTGTCAAGAAGGACGCCTGCTAAAGGACGTTGAGAATTGTACCTGTACAGATTCTTACAGGTGGAAGTATTTTCCAGCTTTTGATTTTCTCCCAGCATCAGCAAGGTCAGACTTCCGTCCAGCATGGTTTCCGGTGAGATGTTTACATCGGTTTTGCCATGCACACCTCCTTGAACGGATGGTACTCTCAATTTCCCGTACAGTATAGCACGGTGTTGGAGATATGCCTGCACAGCCGTAAAATTTATTTCATATAATATAATGTCCACTGAACAAGTGCCCAATTTTTCTTCTGAGCGAGAATCTCCAGAAGATATGCGAGCATTCTCAAAAGGGCGCGCTGAATCTTGCGGAGATTCAGCACCAGAACGGACATGG
>OJRV01002679.1_pt1 | contig 16556 bp, 8 predicted proteins | sample 1599241 | NCBI WGS metagenome assembly OJRV01 (sample SAMN04168656, study PRJEB22393) | human gut metagenome | biome: human gut microbiome; feature: stool | host: Homo sapiens | collected 2014-03-17 | reverse complement strand
TCGTGGGCCTGATCTCCATCTGCAACGCCGTGGGCCGCGTGCTCTTCGGCGGGATGTACGACAAGTACGGCCGCAGCCTGTCCATGCAGCTGGTGAACGGCCTGTTCATCCTGACCTCTGCGGTGTTGCTGCTGGCCATGTCCAGAGGCAGCGTGGCGGTGGTCATCCTGGGCTTTGTGCTGGGTGGCCTGGCCTATTCCGGCGTCACGCCCACCAACTCCGCCTTCTGCCGCGCCTATTTCGGTCCCGGCCACTATCCGGTGAATTTCCCCCTGATCAACACAAACCTGATCTTCGCCAGCTTCGGCAGCACCGTCTCCGGTGCGCTGTATGACGCCGGCGGGTCCTATAACAGCACGTTTCTCCTGATCATCGGCCTGGCGGCGGTGGGTATCGTCTGCTCCCTGGCCATCTCTGCCATCGACAAAAAGGGAAACTAAGGCACAGAACAGAGCGCCTGACCCGCTGGGTCAGGCGCTCTCTTTATTCGGATATGCGGAACAGACGCTTGCCGTTTTCCAGTGTGGCGCGGGCCAGCTGCTCCACGGGAACGCCCTTCCACTCCGCCAGCTTCTCCGCCACCAGGCGGACATAGGCGGAGTCGTTGCGCTCGCCCCGATGGGGCACCGGGGTCATGTAGGGGCTATCCGTCTCGATGAGCATACGGTCCAGGGGCGTAACGGCGGCCACCTCCGGAGCGCGGCGGGCGTTTTTGTAGGTCACAGGGCCGTCGAAGCCCAGGTACCAGCCCAGGTCCAGCAGCTCCCGCGCCATCTCCGGGCTGCCGGAGAAGCAGTGGAACACGCCGGTAACATCGGGGAACTCCCGAACGATGGCCAGCGAGTCCCCGTGGGCCTCGCGGTCGTGGAAAATGACCGGTAGGCGCAGCGCGCGGGCCAGCGCCAGCTGGGCGCGCAGCACCTGCTGCTGGAGCTCCCGGGGCGGGTTCTCAGCCCAGTAGTAGTCCAGACCGATCTCACCGATGGCCGCCACCTTGGGCTGTCGGGCCAATTCACGCAGCACGTCGATATCCGCCGGGACAAAGCCGGCGCAGTTCTCCGGGTGGATGCCCACGGCGGCGTAGACATGGGGGTAGGCAGCGGCGTAGGACACCGCCTTGCGGGAGCTGTCCAGATCGCAGCCGGGGTTCAGCACCAGGGCGACACCGCGCTGCGGCAGGCTCTCCAGCAGCAGCTCGCGGTCCGGGTCGAAGGCCTCATCATCGTAGTGGGCGTGGGTGTCAAACAGCATGGCTCACGCCTCCAGACGGACCTTGCCCAGGGTCGTGCTGTCCACGTTCTGCTCCTTTATGGCCTTCAGGCGGGCCATGTGGGGCTGCTGCATATGGACGCGCTGGTGCTCGGCGCTCTGCCAGCGCTCGATAAGCAGCAGCTCGTTCTCGTCCTGGGCGGAGAAGTAGTAATCATAGGCCAGGCAGCCGTCCTCCTGGCGAATAAGGGTCAGGATGCCCTCCTCCACCAGCTGGCGGACAAATTTCTCCCGGCAGCCGGGCTTGGCCTGGTAACGGACATACAGCATGAGTTCTTCCATCGTGCACCTCCGGTGTTTTTTTGCTATTGTAGCACTTCGGGCGGGCAGGTGCAAATATTTCTACGGCGAAGCGCAAAAAAGCATTTACAAGCTGTATAAAATAAGATATACTTTACAAGCTGTATTTTATTTCCGGGTAGGATACGCCCCGGAGCCAAGACAAGATAGGGTGGGAGAGAAACATGGCAACGGATTTTTCCAGAACACTGAGCCTGCTGCGGCAGGAGAAGGGCATCAGCCAGCGGAAGGCGGCGGCGGCGCTGGGAATCAGTCAGGCGCTGCTGAGTCACTATGAAAACGGCATACGGGAGCCGGGTCTGGCCTTCGTGTGTAAGGTGTGTGACTTTTACCGGGTGTCGGCGGACTTTCTGCTGGGCCGCACCGCCAACCGGGATGGCGCGATGATCGACTCGGAGACGCTGTACGACGGCAGCACGGAGAAGGGCTCCCTGCGGGGGAGCATCATGGCCACGCTGCAGAAGAAGCTGGCGGTGAACACCACAGGGCTGCTGTTCGACCTGCTGAGCCGCACCAACAGCCGGGAGGCCATCACCGCCGCCGGAGACTGCCTCGGCGCCACGCTGTACGATCTGCTGCGGCGGCTGTACCGGCAAAGCGGCGGCAATGAGGATCTGTTCGCCACAGAGGCGGTGGACTTCGATGCCGGCGCAGTGGACGCGGCGCTGCTGCGGAGCCGCAGTGCCTATATGCGGGCACTGACGGAGGCGGATGAGCTGCCCCACCTGAGCTCCGACGCGCTGACCACCCTGCCCGGCATCGGGCAGAGCGCCGCTCAGGTCATCCACAACGTGGACGAACGGGCAGGGAAGTAAGGAGGTTTTCTGTATGTTTGACCAATCTCATATCCGCAATTTCTCCATCATCGCCCACATCGACCACGGTAAATCCCTTCCCCAACTTGCCTGACGGCAAGCCGGGGACCCCTCTTTTCATTTGACATCCTCGGCGGAAATGAATTCCGCCTGCGGCAAGGTTTTGCTCCGCAAAACGCTTGTGCGCGCTATCCGCGCGGTCAGCGTGGATTTACCCTAAGGAGGTTTTCTGTATGTTTGACCAATCTCATATCCGCAACTTCTCCATCATCGCCCACATCGACCACGGTAAATCCACGCTGGCGGACCGGCTGCTGGAGAAGTGCCACGCCGTTCCGGAGCGCGAGATGGAGAACCAGCTGCTGGACAATATGGACCTGGAACGCGAGCGCGGCATCACCATCAAATCCCGTGCCGTGCGGATTTTCTATACCGCCAATGACGGGGAGACCTACGCCCTGAACCTGATCGACACGCCGGGCCACGTGGACTTCAACTACGAGGTCAGCCGGTCTCTGGCCGCCTGCGAGGGCGCGCTGCTGGTGGTGGACGCCACCCAGGGCGTGGAGGCGCAGACCCTGGCCAACACCTATCTGGCCATGGACCACGACCTGGAGATCCTGCCGGTGTTCAACAAGATCGACCTGCCCGCCGCCGACCCCATGAAGGCCAAGCAGGAGGTGGAGGACATCATCGGCCTGCCGGCACTGGAGGCCCCGGAGATCTCCGCCAAGCTGGGCACCAACATCGAGGCTGTACTGGAGGACGTGGTGAAGAATGTGCCCGCGCCCAAGGGCGACCCCAAGGCGCCCCTGCAGGCGCTGGTGTTCGACAGTCAGTACGACCCCTACGTGGGTGTGGTGGTGTATTTCCGTATCAAGCAGGGCACTATGCGGAAGGGGCAGACCATCCGCATGATGGCCACCGGCGCGGAGTACACCATTCTGGAGTGCGGCTACCTCAAGCCCATCGGCAACGAGCCGACGGACGCCTTACAGGCCGGCGAGGTGGGCTATTTCACCGCCAGCATCAAAAACGTGAAGGACACCCAGGTGGGCGATACCGTCACCGACGCGGCGAACCCCGCCGCCGAGGCGCTGCCCGGCTACCGCCCGGCGCAGTCCATGGTATACTGCGGCATCTACACCGAGGATGGCAGCAAGTACCCGGATCTGCGGGACGCGCTGGAAAAGCTGCAGCTGAATGACGCCAGCCTGACCTTCGAGCCGGAGAGCTCCGTAGCCCTGGGCTTCGGCTTCCGGTGCGGCTTTTTGGGCATGCTCCACATGGAGGTGATCCAGGAGCGGCTGGAGCGGGAGTTCGACCTGGATCTGGTGACCACCCTGCCCTCCGTCATCTACCACGTGTACAAGACCGACGGTACCATGGTCACGGTGGACAATCCCCACAACTACCCGGACCCGGCGGTGATCGAGCACGCGGAGGAGCCCTATGTCAAGGTGAACATCATCGCTCCCAACGAGTTCGTGGGCAACATCATGCCCATGTGCCAGGACCGGCGGGGGGAGTTCAAGGACATGCAGTACCTGGACACCAATCTGGTGGAGCTCCACTACCAGATGCCGCTGAACGAGATCATCTACGACTTCTTCGATGCGCTGAAGGCCAACACCAAGGGCTACGCCTCTCTGGATTATGAGCTCTCCGGCTACCGGTCCAGCGAGCTGGTGAAGGTGGACATGAAACTCAACGGCGATACGGTGGATGCCCTGAGCTTCATCGCCCACAGAGACAAGGCGTATCCCCGGGCCCGCCGGCTGTGCGAGAAGCTGAAGGAGAACATCCCCCGGCAGCTGTTCGAGGTGCCGGTCCAGGCGGCCATTGGCGGCCGGGTCATCGCCCGGGAGACCGTCAAGGCCATGCGGAAGGATGTGCTGGCCAAGTGCTACGGCGGCGACATCAGCCGCAAGAAGAAGCTGCTGGAAAAGCAGAAGGAGGGCAAGAAAAAGATGCGCTCCCTGGGAAGCGTGCAGATCCCGACGGAGGCATTTCTCGCAGTGCTCAAGCTGGACGAGTAAGCCCTCCTTCCCGGGCCAGCGGCCCGGCGCCGCGGGAGCGGCGTCAAGCGGTTTCGGAAGGAAACCCTTGGAGCGGGCAGGCTCAGCCTGCCCGCTCTGATTGGATGAGGGGTCCCCGTAGAACCGGAGGTCCTGTGGGGTATGGCAAAGAGAAGATGTACTCCCTGGGAAGTGTGCAGATCCCGACGGAGGTATTTCTGGCAGTGCTCAAGCTGCGTCGTGCATGGAAGACCCGCCGCGGGCGATAGCCTGCGGCGGGTCTTCTGCGTTTATGGGGCGGGGGACGGCGTGCCGGCCGGAAGGCGGCGGCAGGTCACCAGCAGCACGCCGGGCATCCCCTCCAGCGGGGAACACCGCAGATGGTAAGGCGCTCCTTCCGGGGCCGGGAGGACCAGCTCCACAGAGGGAACTGCCTCCAGCTGGGACAAGACAGCCTCCAGGGAGAGGGCTTTCCGCAGGGCGGTCCGCTGGTGGGAGGGCGGCAGCTGCTGGAAATACCAGGCGGCCAGGGACCGGCAGGTGGCGTTCTCCGGCAGACGGCCTGCGGACGGTCCATAGGCACGGCAGGCACCGGAGCGGGCGTCCGCTGTCAGGACCAGCTCGTAATCCTGCCTGGTCAGGGTATCCAACAGAGTGCTTTGCAGCCTGCGGAAGCTCCGGTCCCACAGCTGGAAAAAGACTTCCAGATGCAGCGTGTCCGGGTTTTCCGCCATCTCTGCTTCTATCCGGACCCAGGACGGGCCGCCCTTTCCGGTAGAGATCCAGTGGTCCATGGAGAATTGGAACACGCCTTCTGCAAAGGCATCCGACAGAGCATCCGGAGAGAAGAGAGCCTGGAACCGCGCCCGCTCCTCTGCCTCCGGCAGGGCAGAGGCCATCTGCTGGAGGCAGGCGCCTGCGGTACGGTCGAACAGCGTGCGCAGCAGGTGCCGGGACGCGGCCTTGGCGTCCAATGTCTGTCCGGCGGTCAGATCCAGCCGGGCGGAGGCCAGACAGGCCCTGGCCTGCCGGCGGTGCCGGGCGGCCAACTGCCGGAAGTGTTCCGCAGCCGCCCGGCGGCCAGTCACATCTTCCGCTTTGCCCAGCAGACGGTACACATTTCCGGCTTCATCGAATAGGCTCATCCACGACACCTGATAGCGTCGCCAGCCGGTGTCCTCATAATCCGCCCGATAGGTGCAGGAGACCGTCCCGGGATGCGTGATGGCCCGACGGACCGCGCCTGCCAGCCGCCGCCGGTCCTCCGGGTGGAGGTAGGACGCGGTGAGCAGGCTCTTCAGATAGCCGGAGACGGTGCGGGAGGTCCTGCGGCCGCTGGTGCTGTGCCGCTGGATCTGGGCCAGGTCCCGGGCGGGGTCATAGTCCAGTGTCAGGAGGGAGGTGTGCTCTAACAGCAGGTCGTACATCCGGGAGCGGATCTGATGCTCGGCCTGGGCCGCGGCCTCTTGGGAGATATCGGCACAGGCGATGTATGCCAGCCAGGAGCCGTCCGGCTGTTCCACCCAGGACATGTGGAGAGAGAGGCAGAGTTCCCGCCCGCCGCCCAGGCAGACCCGACAGGCCCGGCGCAGGGGCAGGCCGCACTCCCGGGACCGAACAGCTGCGGCCAGCAGTTCCTCCCGCTCGCCCGTCGGCAGGCCGCTGCCCGGGTCTTCCGCCAGACGGCGGGCCAGAGCTGCGGGCGAGAGGCCCAGCAGCCGGGAGAGAACCTGATTGGCCCGCAGCAGCTCCACGCCACCGTCAGGTCGGCGGCGCAGCAGGCAGAGACCTACCGGCATCCGGTCCAGCAGCGTCTCCGCATCCCGCAGAGCCGTCTCCCGCCGGGAAAGGGCCGCCTGCAGGTCCTGCCCCTCCCGCCGGAGGCGGTCGATATCCAGAAAGACGCCGCGGAAGACCGTGGCCCCCTGGCGGGTCGACAGGATTTCCGCCCGGAGATTCACCCAGACTGCCCCACCGTCCCGCCGCAGCAGGCGGAAGTCGTGATCCACGCCCCGTTTCTCCCGCGCCGCGTCCAGCAGTTCCTGGAGCAGCGCCGGCCAGTCCGCCGGAGCCACCAGAGCGGAAAAGGCCCTGCCGCCCCGGTCCAGCAGCGCCCGCCGGGACCACTGGGTCAGCTGGCACAGCTGCCGGCTGCAGGCAAGGCACCGCAGTCCCTCCCGGTTCAGCTCCAGATCCGCGCCGGGCAGGAGCTCCGGCAACGCGCCGCTCTGGGCTCCGGCCCCCGACCGGGGATCCAGCAGGCAGGCCACCGTGCCGTACATCACCTGATAGCAGGTAACGGTGAGGGTTTGGCCCCCGGCGGTCACATAGGGGAAGGAGGCGGAGGAGCCGGAAAAAGCTACGGCCTGCATGGGCGCCAGCTGCTCCAGCGCCCGCTCTGGCCCGAGCTGGGACAGGCGGCGGCCCTGCACATCCTCCGGGGAGAGCCCCAGAAGCGCCGCCGCGGCAGGATTCAAAAAGCGGCACACCAGATCCACCATCTCCCCGCTGCCGTTGGTCAGTATCTCCGCCAGGGCGAAGGGGATGGGGCTGTCCCGGAAGGGCTGGGTAAACTTGTCCAGATGCTTTGCCACAGGATGCGCCTCCTCCCTGATTTTGCTGCCTTTATTATAAATGGCGGGCCACCGCATGACAACGGCGCCAGAAGAAATTTCTTTGTCCGGCAGTCCAAAATACCTTGCGGCCCGGCTGCGGCGCGTTTTCGGGTGGAGCGGAAGTCTGCCTCCCGCTTCCGAAAGAACGCCCGGCAGACCCGCACATTGTCCAGCGCCGTCCAGAGGCGGGGCCGGGGCGGCGTCGATGCCGCCGTTGATGCAGCGGATGTCCGGCAGGTGGCCGAAGACATCGTCGCTGGTGATGATCCGGCCCTCTTGGGGAATGGGGAGGTGGGTGCTGCGGCAGATGGCAGCAGCGGAATACATGAAAGGGATCTTTGGCGGTATAGCAGATCCGCTGGTTCCGGGGATCGGAGAAGAATGCCTCTTCGTCCTCCCGGGCGGGCATCCGGAATGCATGCAAACAGATCATAGGCGCACTCCTTTGCCGGAGCAGTTCTTCCGCCTGTGCAGATGAGCCGCTTTTCCTGCATCATAGCCCATTGGTTACTGCTTTGCAAGAGAGGCAGTGCGGCGGGAAATAGATCGACCTTTGCGAAAATGCACAAAAAGTAATACCTTCATCCCTGGAAAAGTCTACCGTGCCGCACTGCACGGGGGGATTGACTGCTTCAGAAAAAAAACGCATAATAACATCTAATAGGGATTTTCCGGTCGATGCGCCGGAGAGGGAGGACGACATGAAGAAGGGATATCTGGTATTACAGGATGGCCAGGTGTTTGAGGGCTTCCGGTTCGGGGGTCCGGCGGACGCCGTGGGCGAGCTGGTGTTCACCACCGGCATGTGCGGCTATCTGGAGACACTGACGGATCCCAGCTATGCTGGACAGATCGTGATGCAGACCTATCCTCTGATCGGCAATTATGGGATCATTCCGGAGGATTTTGAAGGCGCGTGTTGCGTCCGGGGCTACGTGGTGCGGGAGTGGTGCGAGGAGCCGTCCAATTTCCGCTGCCAGGGAGACCTGGACGCTTTTTTGCGGGACCGGGGCGTGCCGGGGCTCTGGGGTGTGGACACCCGGGAGCTGACCCGGATCATCCGGGAGCACGGCGTCATGAACGCCGCGATCTGTGATGAGATTCCGGCGGATCTGACGGCGGTGAAGACCTATGCCGTCACCGGCGTGGTGGAGGCGGTGACCTGTAGAGCAGCATCCGCCCACCCGGCGGAGGGAGAGGAGCGGTTCCGGGTCAGCCTGCTGGACTACGGCGCCAAGCGCAACATCGTCCGGGAGCTGCAAAAGCGCGGCTGCACCGTCACTGTCCTGCCTGCGCAGACCAGTGCAGAGGAGGTGCTGGCGGCCAAGCCTGACGGCGTCATGCTCTCCAACGGCCCCGGGGATCCGGCAGAGAACGTCTATCAGATTGAGCAGATCAAAAAGCTCCTGGGCAAGGTGCCCCTGTTCGGTATCTGCCTGGGCCACCAGCTGACGGCCCTGGCGGTGGGGGGCGGCACCTACAAGCTGAAATACGGCCACCGGGGGGTCAATCAGCCCGTCCGGGACCTGGACGGCGTCCGCACCTACATCACCAGCCAGAATCATGGCTACGCCGTGGACGGTACCAGCCTGCCGGTGGGGAAGGTCCGCTTCATCAACGCCAACGACGGCACCTGCGAGGGCATCGACTATCCGGACCTGCGGGCATTCACGGTCCAGTTCCATCCAGAGGCCTGCACCGGGCCCAAGGACACATCGTTCCTGTTCGACCAATTTGTAGCTCTGATGAAAGGGGGTGACCGGTAATGCCGCTGGATAAGAGCATTCAGAAAGTGCTGGTCATCGGCTCCGGCCCCATCGTCATCGGCCAGGCGGCGGAGTTCGACTACGCCGGCGCCCAGGCCTGCCGGGTGCTGAAGGATGCCGGCATCAACGTGGTCCTCTGCAACTCCAACCCCGCCACCATTATGACGGATCAGGCCATGGCGGATGAGATCTACCTGGAGCCCCTGACCGTGGAGACCGTCAAGCGCATCATCAAGAAGGAACGCCCCGATTCCATCCTGGCGGGCCTGGGCGGCCAGACCGGCCTGACCCTGGCCATGCAGCTGGACAAGGAGGGCTTTCTCCAGGCCCAGGGCGTCCGCCTTCTGGGGACCGACGCAGCGGCCATCTCCCGGGCGGAGGACCGGGAGCTCTTCAAGGAGGCCATGGCGGAGATCGGCCAGCCGGTGATTGCCTCCGACATCGCGGAGACCGTGGACCAGGCCCTGGCGGTGGCGGAGAAGATCGGCTACCCCGTCATCGTGCGGCCCGCCTTTACCCTGGGCGGCGCGGGCGGCGGCGCGGCCAAGGATCCCGACGAGCTGAAGATCATCGCGGGCACCGGCCTGGACGCCTCGCCCATCACGCAGATTTTGGTGGAGAAGGCCATCTTCGGCTGGAAGGAGATCGAGTTCGAGACCATGCGGGACAGCGTGGGCAACGTGATCGCCGTCTGCTCCATGGAGAACCTGGACCCGGTGGGTGTCCATACCGGCGACTCCATCGTGGTGGCCCCCACCCAGACCCTGGCGGACAAGGAGTTCCAGATGCTCCGCAAGGCGTCTCTGGACATCATCACCCACCTGGGGATCGTGGGTGGCTGCAACGTGCAGCTGGCATTGAACCCGGAGAGCTTTGAGTACGCGGTCATCGAGGTGAATCCCCGGGTCAGCCGGTCCTCGGCCCTGGCCTCCAAGGCCACCGGCTACCCCATCGCCAAGATCACCACCAAGATCGCTCTGGGCTACACCCTGGACGAGATTAAAAACGACATCACGGGCAAGACCTGTGCCTGCTTCGAGCCCACCCTGGACTATATCGTGGTGAAGATGCCCAAGTGGCCCTTCGACAAGTTCGCCGATGCCAGCCGGGCCCTGGGCACGCAGATGAAGGCCACAGGCGAGGTGATGGCCATCGCCCCCAGCTTCGAGATGGCCTTGCTCAAGGCTGTCCGGGGCGCGGAGATCGGCATGGACACCCTGAACCGGAAACCGGACCACGGGGACGACGCCCCCATCCGGGAGCGGCTCCGCCGAGTGGACGATCACAGGCTCTTCACGGTGTTCGAGGCGCTGAAATCCGGCGTCACCGTAGAGGAGATCCACGACATCACCAGAATCGACCCCTGGTTCCTCTGCAAGCTGCGGAAGCTGGCGGCGTTCGAGGCTTCCATTGCAGACGGCCTGTCGGAGGCGCAGTACCGGGAGGGCAAGCGGCTGGGCTATCCCGATGAGGCTCTCCGCAGGCTTTCCGGCGGCGGAGAACTGCCGGAGCACCGGGATGCGGTGTACAAGATGGTGGACACCTGCGGCGCGGAGTTTGACGCGGAGACGCCCTATTTCTACTCCACCTATGACCGGTTCTGCGAGTCCCGGGCCTTCCCCCGCAGCGGCAAGCCGGTCATCATGGTGCTGGGCTCCGGCCCCATCCGCATCGGCCAGGGCATCGAGTTTGATTACTCCTCTGTCCACTGTGTCTGGACGCTGAAGGAGCTGGGCTACGACGTGGTGATTGTCAATAACAACCCGGAGACTGTCTCCACGGACTACGACACTGCCGACCGCCTGTATTTTGAGCCGCTGTACCCGGAGGATGTCATGCACATCATCGCCGTGGAGAAGCCGGTGGGTGTGGTGGTGGCCTTCGGCGGTCAGACGGCCATCAAGCTGACGAAATTCCTGGACAGCCGCGGCATCCCCATTCTGGGCACCAGCGCCGAGTCCATCGACATGGCGGAGGATCGGGAGCGGTTCGACGCGCTGCTGGAGCGGTTTTCCATCAAGCGGGCCGCCGGCCGGGGCGTGCTGGGTATGAATGAGGCGCTGGAGGCAGCGAATGAATTGGGGTATCCTGTTCTGCTGCGGCCCAGCTACGTCATCGGCGGCCAAAACATGGTCATCGCCCACAACGATGAGGAAGTCCGCCGCTACATGGAGATCATCCTCTCCGGCAAGATTGAGAACCCGGTGCTGGTGGACCAGTACCTGATGGGCAAGGAGCTGGAGGTGGACGTCATCTCTGACGGCACCGATGTGCTGATCCCCGGCGTCATGCAGCACATCGAACGTACCGGCGTCCACTCCGGCGACTCCATCGCCGTGTACCCGCCCTTTTCCATCGGGGACAAGATGCTCCAGACCATCGTGGACTGCTCCGAAAAGCTGGCCCTGTCCCTCAAGACCCGGGGGCTTATCAACATCCAGTACCTGATCTATCAGGGAGAGCTGTACGTCATTGAGGTGAACCCCCGGGCCAGCCGGACGGTACCCTATATCTCCAAGGTCACCGGCGTACCCATGGTGGACCTGGCCACCCGGGTCATGGTGGGCCAGCCCCTGAAGGCCTTGGGCTATGGCACGGGCCTGTACAAACGTCCGCCCTACGTGGCGGTGAAGGTGCCGGTGTTCTCCTTCGAGAAGATTACCGACGCCAACGCCGCCCTGTCCCCGGAGATGAAATCTACCGGCGAGGTGCTGGGCCTGGGCGCCAATATGCAGGAGGCGCTGTTCAAAGGCCTGGTCTCCGCCGGGTACAAGGTGGAGAAGAGCGGACACGCGGGGGTATTGATCTCCGTGAACCGCCGGGACCAGCCGGAGATTGTCAACATCGCCCGGAAGCTGGATGAAATGGGCTTCCGCCTCTACGCCACCGACGGCACCGCACGGGAGATCTCCCGCCTGGGCACGGACGTGGAGGTGGTGGGCAAGCTGGGCCGGGACAACCGGGTCTTCCAGCTGCTGGAGTCCGGCAGGATCGACTACGTGATCCTCACCGGCTCTACGGAGCCGGAGTATATCCGGGACTTCATCCACCTGAACCACCGGTGCGTCCAGCTGGGCATTCCCTGCCTGACCTCGCTGGATACGGCCGGTGCCCTGACGGACATCCTGGCCAGCCGCTACAACCAGGAGAACACGGAGCTCGTCGATATCTGCCATCTGCGGACGGAGCGGCAGAAGCTGCCCTTCGCCAAAATGCAGACCTGCGGCAACGACTACATCTTCCTGGAGAATTTCAGCGGGGAGATCACCTGCCCGGAGTCCCTGTGCGTCACCCTCTGCGACCGGCACTACGGCATCGGTGCCGACGGCATCATCCTCATGGAGGGATCCCGGAAGGCGGATGCCAAGATGCGGATGTTCAACGCCGACGGGTCTGAGGGCTCCATGGCCGGCAACGCCCTGCGGTGTATGGCGAAGTACCTCTATGACAACGGTATCGTCCGCAAGGAGGAAATGACCCTGGAGACGGACAAGGGCACCAAGACCGTCCGGGTCTACACCACCGACGGCAGGGTGACCTCCGCTTGCGTGGACATGGGCTACGCGACCCTGGACACCACGGCCCTCCGGCTGAATATCCCGAAGCGGCAGGTGGTGAACTATCCGGTGGAGATTGCCGGGCAGCCCTGGGAGATCACCTGCGTGGACATGGGCAATCCCCACTGCGTGGTGTTCTGTTCCCGGGTGGACGGCGTGGATGTGGCCCGGATCGGGCCGCAGTTTGAACATGCGCCTTATTTTCCGGACCGGATCAACACGGAGTTTATCCGGGTGGTAAATCCCAGCACCATCAAGATGCGGGTCTGGGAGCGGGGCAGCGGTGAGACGCTGGCCTGCGGCACCGGCGCCTGTGCCGCGGTGGTGGCGGCGGTGGCCAACGGCCTCTGTGAAAAGGGACGGGACATCACGGTCCGGGTCCAGGGCGGCGACCTGGTGGTGCATTACACCGACGAAGCCGTCACCCTCACCGGCGATGCCAAGCTGGTCTACACCGGCGTAGTGGAGTACTGAGCGCAGCACAGCCCCGGCATCCGTTTAGATGCCGGGGCTGTAAAATTTCTGTAAGGACCAGGAAAGCCGCCCGGTTTGGATTGACACGATGCAGCGGCCCCGGTAGAATGGAGAAAACCGGCCCCGGGCCGAGAAGAGAAAGGAGCACACCATGGAATATCAGATCGAGGGAGCACCGCTGCCGGTGGTGATCTGCCAGCTGGAGGCCGGCGAGACCATGCTCACCGAGCGGGGGAGCATGAGCTGGATGACCCCCAACATGAAGATGGAGACCAGCACCAACGGCGGTCTGGGGAAGGCGTTTGGGCGGATGCTCTCCGGCGACTCCATTTTCCAGAACCGCTACACCGCCCAGGGCGGCCAAGGACTGATCGCCTTTGCCTCCAGCTTCCCGGGCAGCATCCGGGCCTTTGACATCGGTCCGGGCCGGGAGCTGGTGGTGCAGAAGAGCGGCTTCCTGGCCAGCGAGGCGGGCGTCCAGCTGTCCGTCTTTTTCCAGAAGAAGCTGGGCTCCGGCTTCTTCGGCGGCGAGGGCTTCATCATGCAGAAGCTCTCCGGCCGGGGGATTGCCTTCACCGAGTTCGACGGGCATATCGTGGAGTACGATCTGGACCCCGGTGAGTCCCTGGTGGTGGATACCGGATATCTGGCGGCCATGGATGCCACCTGCTCCATGGATATCCAGGCGGTCCCGGGGCTCAAGAACATGGTGTTCGGCGGTGAGGGAATCTTCAACACCATTATCACCGGACCGGGCCATGTCTATCTCCAGACCATGCCGATCTCTCAGGTGGCAGGGGTTCTGCGGCCCTTCTTCCCCTCGGCGAAGTAAGGGCGGCGCGGCGGCCGGAACAGGCTGGCCGCCGCAGCCCGGACTCAGAGAGACGAAATGAGGTGAATTGCCATGATACAGCTTTTCCTGAACAGCGGCCTGGATCTCCTGCGGTACGGACTACAGAACGGCACCGTGCGTCTGTTTTTGGCCGCGGAACTCATGTTCGTTCTCCTCGGTGCCGTGTGCGGGGTATTGGCCCGCAGCGGCAAGAGGACGTTTATCTGCCTGTCCGTCCCGGGTGTTCTGGGCTGCGCGCTGTTTCTTTACATCAATTCCGATCTGGGAAGGATGGTGCTCACGGACGCGCATATCTGGCTCCCGGCCCTGGCGGAAGATCTGGTGGCATTCTCCATCGTCTCCTGCGCGGTCCTGGCGTTCTTCAGGAACCGGCGCGGACGGACAGACAGCGGGAGACGCTGAAGGGTCTGCGCTCGAAAAGCGCCGCGCCTGAAACACGGAAATGAGAGCAAAAAAGGCACCGCCCCGGCTCATTGAGCCGGGGCGGCGTTTTTCTGAAATATGAGGCTTGGAAGTGTCTCTTACTGTGCGTCCTTGATGGCAGCCTGTGCCGCAGCCAGCCGGGCGATGGGCACCCGGAAGGGAGAGCAGGACACATAATCCAGGCCCGTCCGGTGGAAGAACTCCACACTGGAGGGGTCGCCGCCGTGCTCGCCGCACACGCCCAGATGCAGCTCGGGGTTGGTGGCGCGGCCCATCTTGCAGGCCATATCCACCAGCTTGCCCACGCCGGTCTGGTCCAGCTTGGCGAAGGGATCGTTCTCGTAGATCTTCTTGTCGTAATAGGCGTCCAGGAACTTGCCCGCGTCATCACGGCTGAAGCCGAAGGTCATCTGAGTCAGGTCGTTGGTGCCGAAGGAGAAGAAGTCCGCCTGCTTGGCGATCTCATCGGCGGTCAGCGCGGCCCGGGGGATCTCGATCATGGTGCCCACCAGGTACTTCATGTTGGAGCCGGCCTCCTTGATGATGGCATCGGCGGTCTCCACCACGACCTTCTTCACGTATGCCAGCTCCTTGACCTCGCCCACCAGGGGGATCATGATCTCAGGCACCATGGTCCACTCGGGATGCTTGGCCTGGACGTTCAGCGCAGCCTTGATGACGGCGCGGGTCTGCATGGCGGCGATCTCCGGATAGGTGACCGCCAGACGGCAGCCCCGGTGACCCATCATGGGGTTGAACTCGTGCAGGCCGGCGATGATGGCCTTGATCTCCGCAACGCTCTTGCCCATGTCCTTGGCCAGCAGCTCGATGTCGGCCTCCTCAGTGGGCACGAACTCGTGCAGCGGGGGATCCAGGAAACGGATGGTGACAGGCAGGCCCTCCATGGCCTCATAGATGCCCTCGAAGTCGGACTGCTGCATAGGCTCCAGAACAGCCAGAGCGGCCTCACGCTGCTCCACGGTGTCGGAGCAGATCATTCGGCGGATGGCGGGAATGCGGTCTGCGTCAAAGAACATGTGCTCGGTCCGGCACAGGCCGATGCCCTCAGCGCCGAACTTCCGGGCCTGGGCGGCGTCGTGGGGGGTGTCGGCATTGGTGCGGACCTTCAGGCGGCGGTACTGGTCGGCCCAGCCCATGACCCGGCCGAACTCGCCGCCGATAGAGGCGTCCACCGTGGGGATGGCGCCGTCGTAGATCTTGCCGGTGGAACCGTCGATGGACAGCCAGTCGCCTTCGTGGAAGGTCTTGCCGGAGAGCTCAAACTGCTTATTCTCCTCGTCCATCTTGATGGCGCCGCAGCCGGAGACGCAGCACTTGCCCATGCCGCGGGCCACCACGGCCGCGTGGGAGGTCATGCCGCCCCGCACAGTCAGGATGCCCTGAGCAGCTTTCATGCCCTCGATATCCTCAGGAGAGGTCTCCAGCCGGACCAGGACCACCTTCTCGCCGCGCTCGGCCCAGGCCTTGGCGTCCTCAGCGGAGAAGACGACCTTGCCGCAGGCGGCGCCGGGAGAGGCGGCCAGGGCGCTGCCGATCACGGGGGTCTTCTTCAGCACCTCGCCGTCAAACTGGGGATGCAGCAGGGTGTCCAGGGTGCGGGGATCGATCATGGCCACGGCCTGCTTTTCGTCGATCATCCCCTCGTCCACCAGGTCGCAGGCGATCTTGAGCGCAGCAGCAGGGGTGCGCTTGCCGTTGCGGGTCTGCAGCATATAGAGCTTGCCGTTCTCCACGGTGAACTCCATGTCCTGCATATCGTGATAGTGATCCTCCAGGATCTTGCAAACCTTCTCGAACTGGGCGAAGGCCTCGGGGAACTTTTCGCTCATTTCGCTGATGGGCATGGGAGTCCGGATGCCGGCCACCACGTCCTCGCCCTGGGCATTGGTCAGGAACTCACCGAACAGCTTCTTCTCGCCGGTGGCGGGGTTGCGGGTGAAGGCCACGCCGGTGCCGCAGTCGTCGCCCATGTTGCCGAAGGCCATGGACTGGACGTTGACGGCGGTGCCCCAGCTGCCGGGGATATCGTTCATGCGGCGGTACACGATGGCACGGGGATTGTTCCAGGAGCGGAAGACGGCCTTGATGGCGCCCATCAGCTGCTCCTTGGGGTCGCTGGGGAAGTCGGAGCCAATCTTGGACTTGTACTCGGCCTTGAACTGGCTGGCCAGCTCCTTCAGGTCGTCAGCGGTGAGCTCCACGTCCTGAGTGACGCCCCGCTGTTCCTTCATCTTGTCAATGAGCTCCTCAAAATACTTCTTACCCACTTCCATGACAACGTCGGAATACATCTGGATGAAGCGGCGATAGCAGTCCCAGGCCCAGCGGGGGTTATTGGACTTCTTGGCAATGACATCCACCACGTCCTCGTTCAGACCAAGGTTCAGGATGGTATCCATCATACCGGGCATGGAGGCCCGGGCGCCGGAACGGACAGAAACCAGC
>OJRV01002653.1_pt1 | contig 16724 bp, 13 predicted proteins | sample 1599241 | NCBI WGS metagenome assembly OJRV01 (sample SAMN04168656, study PRJEB22393) | human gut metagenome | biome: human gut microbiome; feature: stool | host: Homo sapiens | collected 2014-03-17 | reverse complement strand
TAAGCTACCTCCATATTTTTCATTCAAATATATTTTGATTATATCACGTTTTCGTTAGGTTGAATACTCGCAATTTTTGATTTCTTCTGTAAAATGGAAAAGAGGATGCCCCGGCAAAGGGCAGCCTCTCCAACCATTTATTCTGAATTAATCAAATGGAATCTCACCATCTGGTGTTTCCATGAATCCATCTTTAACTGTTTTGGATGTTTCCGACGAATCCGCTCCAGCACCGTTATCCTTTTATGACACTGCCTGGAACTGGCTGTTATACAGATGACTATAAAAGCCGCCTTCTTTCAGAAGTTCTTCATGGGTTCCCTGCTCAATGATCTTACCGTCTTTCATGACGAGGATCAGGGAAGCGTTGCGGATCGTAGACAGGCGGTGTGCAACGACAAAGCTTGTACGACCTTTCATCAGGTTATCAAATGCTTCCTGTACCTGCAGTTCGGTACGGGTATCGATACTTGAAGTCGCTTCGTCCAGGATCAGCATTGGCGGCAGACAGAGCATAACTCTTGTGATACACAGGAGCTGTTTCTGTCCCTGGCTGATGCTGTCCTCATGCAGGACGGTATCAAGTCCCTGCGGAAGTCTGCGGATGAAATCCCAGCTTTTTGCCTCTTTTGCTGCCCGGATGATTTCTTCATCCGTGGCATCCGGTTTTCCGAAGCTGATATTTTCACGGACAGTACCGGATTTGATCCAGGTATCCTGAAGCACCATACCGAAGCTCTTTCTGAGCGAATGTCGGGAAATCTCATCGATCGGTTTACCGTCGATACAGATTTTTCCGGAATCCACGTCATAGAAGCGCATCAGGAGGTTGATAAATGTTGTTTTTCCGCATCCGGTAGGACCTACGATCGCAATACGCATACCAGGTTCAACCTGAAGGTTAAAGTCTTCAATCAGAGATTTACTCTTGTCATAGCTGAAATCTACGTGGTCGATATCCACATTTCCATCCACCTTCTCAAGTACTTCAGAAGAATCGTTTACTTCTTCCGGTTCTTCTAAGAGGTCAAAGATACGTGTCGCACATGCAAGGGCGTTCTGCATTTCCGTGATTACGGATGTAATGTCGTTGAATGGCTTCATGTACTGGTTTGCGTAAGAAAGCAGTACGGAAAGACCGCCGACAGTCAGGGCTCCAAGCGGGATCAGGAATGCACCTGCAAGCGCTACGGCAGCGTAAATAATGTTGTTTACGAAACGGGTGGACGGATTGGTAAGGCTGCTGTAAAATACGGCTTTCTGGCTGTATTCTTTGAGTTCTTTATTGATCTCATCAAAACGCTTTGAAGCCTTGTTCTCATATCCGAATGCCTTGACAACCTTCTGATTTCCGATCATTTCCTCGATCAGAGCAGTCTGTTTTCCACGGGTTTCACTCTGCTTTTTAAACATGGTAAAAGAGCGTGAGGAAATAAATTTTGCCACCAGGAAGCTGAGTGGTGTCAGAAGGATGACCATCAAAGTGATCCACACGTTCTTGGAAAACATGAAGATCAAGGTTACAACAACGGTCACAACGCCGGAAAATAACTGGGTAAATCCGAGCAGTAATCCGTCAGAAAGGATATCAGTATCGGCAATGATACGGCTCACAATATCGCCGGTGCTGTGCTGATCCAGATAAGAAAGCGGAAGCTTCTGGATGTGGCGGATTGCCTGGGATCGGATATCCTGTACAATATGATAGGTCATGCGGTTATTGACAAGGTTCATGATCCAGATTGCGGCTGCAGCGATCACTACGAACAGAAGAATCTGCTTCAGATAGATCCACATCTGGGTAAAGTCTACATTGTGCGCTGCTACGATCTCATCGATCGCATTACCGAAGAGAACCGGCACATAAAGCTGAAGAACCACTGATATTCCGGCAAGGATGATGCTGAGGATCAAGAGGATCCAGTATTTTCCGATATATTTAAAAAGCTTTTTCATTACACTGTCTTTTTTCATACCTATATCTCCCCTCTTTCATATTTTGCACGGTCTTCCGGGAACTGTGAGAAATAGATCTCACGATAAACTTCGCAGGATTTCATAAGTTCATCATGTGTACCGGATCCGGCGAGTTCTCCATTATCTAATACTAAAATCTTGTCTGCCTGGCGGATGCCTGCAACCCTCTGGGATACCAGGAAGGTTGTTGTCTCTCCTTCCAGTCCTGCGAGGGCTTTCCGGAGTGCTGCGTCAGTTGCAAAATCAAGTGCGCTTAAGCTGTCGTCGAGGATCAGGATTTTCGGCTTTTTCACAAGAGCGCGGGCAATGGTAAGACGCTGACGCTGTCCACCGGAAAGGTTCTTTCCGTTCTGCTCGAGCATGAAATCAAGCTGTCCGTCTTTTCCTTCTACGACTTCTTTTGCCTGTGCAACTTTCAGTGCATCCCAGATCTCGGAGTCAGATGCATTTTCATTGCCCCATTTCATGTTATCGCGGATGCTGCCTTTGAAAAGGACGGAGCGCTGCTGTACGATTCCGACCTTGTCGTGAATTTCCTGATTGGTAAGCTCTTTTACATTGCGTCCATTCAGTTTAACGGTTCCGCAGGTTACATCATAGAAACGGGAGATCAGGCTGACCAGAGTGGATTTTCCGCATCCGGTACCACCGATGATACCGACTGTCTGCCCTTTTTTTACAGAGAAACTGATATCAGAAAGGCTTGATGCACCGGCACCTGCATAGGTGAAGGATACCTTGTCGAATTCAACTTCATTTGCAGAAGGATCTGCCTTTGCAGAAGGGGTTTCCGGATAATGCATGGTAGTCCTGATATCCAGGACACCGGCTACACGGTCTGCACATGCCATCGCCTTGTTCAGTGTAATGATCAGGGAAGCCAGCTTGATCAGCTCGACGATCATCTGTGCCATGTAGTTGTAAAGCGCGACAACCTGTCCCTGATGCATGGTTCCGAGATTGACCTGGAGTCCTGCTCTTGCGATCAGGATGACAGTTGCAATGTTGATCAACACGTAGGTAAATGGATTTAACAGGGCGGAAATTCTTCCGACAAATTCATTTAACCTGGTCAGTTCGGTGTTGCTCTTTTCAAATTCATTTACCGACTCTTCTTCGCGGCAAAATGCGCGGATCACGCGGACACCTGTCAGATTCTCACGGGTAAGTCCTGTGACGCGGTCCAGGGCAGCCTGCACTTTTTTGAAAAGCGGGATGCTGACCAGCATAATGAAAATGACGCCGACAAATAAAAGAGGGATCGCCACAACGAATACCAGCGCACATTTAAAGTTGATCGTAAATGCCATGATCATCGAACCGATTACGATAAACGGACTTCTCAGAAGAAGACGAAGTCCCATGTTGATGCCGTTCTGGACCTGGTTGATATCATCGGTCATCCGTGTGATCAGGGTGTCCGTACCGATCGTATCAAGTTCGGTAAATGAAAAGCCCTGAATGTGGTCAAATACGGCCTGTCTTAAATTGGTTGCACAGCCGACACTCGCTCTTGCAGCAAAATACTGTGCGGTAAAACTGCAGCTAAGACCGACTGCAGCCATGAGGATCAGCACCAGGAACATCTTTACGATGTAGCCGTGGTCATTGTTTGCAATACCAATATCAATGATCTTGGCGACAACTACCGGAACCAAAAGGTCAAATACGACTTCCAGCAGTTTGAATAATGGTGCAAGAATACTTTCCATCTTGTATTCTTTCAGATAAACCCAAAGTTTCTTCAAACACACTCACTCCTGTTCTTTACTTCTTAGTTTTTTCTTGACCTACTCATTATAATGCGCTACCATCAATATGAATAATATTGTTTTTATGACGGCTTAATATAAAAAAAGTATAACAATGTGAGTGGCAAAAGGTATTTTGACCTATTTGATACCAGATTGCTACGTGCTTTGCACTCTCGCAATCCTCAAAAACATTCGTAATCCGCTCATTTTTCTTTGAAAAATGGCTACTTACTCATGTTTTTGGCGGGTCAAGAGGTCAAAAATCCTCTTGCAAGCAAGCTTGCATCAGCTTTCTGACCTTTTGACCCTGGTATCATTTCATATTATTATAAGAAATCCTGTTTCTCAAATATCATCAGAGTGTGCTGATGGTATTTGACGCCGTATATCAAAAAAAGAGAGATACCAATGCATCTCCCGTTATCATCAAAATATACGTTCCTACGTTGGCATTATCCAAATCAGGTATATGGGTCGAAGTTCTGAACTTCCTCTCAGCCTGTCAAACAAGCTCCCCGTTTCATTTACAAAATTCAGTATAATTCGGTTGGGAAAAAATGTCAATATCAATATAAAAATATATCCGGTCATATTCTGGAGTCTCATATTCTGGAGTCAGATGCAGGTGTCACGGACAAATTGTATATTACAGGAATGCTTTCGTGAAGCGGTCATATGTTTTTGTAACGCGGAGTATGGAAAAATGCACAAAAAAAACAGAGCATACTCTAAAAAATCATGTGAACGTGCCGAAAATGCCGAAAATCCATTGACAAACGCCCTTTAAAGGGGTAAAACACCACTATGGCAATTTGATAAAAGCTTATCAAATTAAAATACTATATAAAACAATTTTTACTGGAAGAGAGAAAGAGAGGGATAAGTATGAATACATTAGTTATTGTACTGATCGCAGCCGTTTTACTTTGCTGTGCATATGTATTCTACGGACGCTGGCTTGCTAACAAATGGGGAATCGATCCAAAGGCAGAGACACCAGCAAAGAAATTCGCAGATGGAAAGGATTACGTTCCGACAGACGGCTGGACAGTATTCAGTCATCAGTTTTCGTCAATCGCAGGTGCAGGTCCTGTTACCGGCGCCATTCAGGCAGCTGTATTTGGATGGCTTCCTGTTTTACTGTGGGTACTGATCGGAGGCATTTTCTTCGGTGCGGTAACAGATTTCGGAGCTTTATATGCGAGTGTAAAAAATGACGGAAAGTCTATGGGACTTCTGATCGAGAAATACATTGGTAAATTCGGTAGAAAATTATTCTTGTTGTTCTGTTGGCTGTTCACACTTCTTGTTATCGCAGCATTTGCAGATATGGTTGCAGGTACATTCAATGCGTATACAGAAGTCGACGGAGCTTTAAAACTTGCAGATGCAGCAAAGACAAACGGAGCTGCAGGAACTATTTCCCTTTTATTCATTGCATTTGCAATGGTATTTGGTCTGGTGCAGAAAAAATTCCAGTTCCGCGGATGGAAAGAAACAGTTCTTGGTCTTGTACTTACAGTAGCAGCGCTTGCTCTTGGTATGCTTGCACCGATCACAGCAGGTAAAGATACTTGGACTTATATCACATTTGTATATATCTTCTTTGCAGCAGTACTTCCGATGTGGCTTTTAAAACAGCCTCGTGATGCAATGACGACTTATATGTTCATCGGAATGATCGCCGGAGCAGCACTTGGACTTTTAGTTGCACATCCGACAATGAACCTTCCTGTATTTACAGGATTCCACAACGACACATTAGGAGATATGTTCCCAATCCTGTTCGTTACGGTAGCTTGTGGTGCCGTTTCCGGATTCCACAGCCTGGTTTCATCCGGTACTTCCTCAAAGACAGTATCCAATGAAAAAGATATGCTGAAGGTTGGATATGGAGCCATGGTTCTGGAAAGTCTTCTTGCAGTCCTCGCACTTTGTGTAGCTGGTGCAGCTGCAGCAGCAGACGGAACACCGGCAGCAGGAACACCATTCCAGGTATTCTCAAGCGGTGTTGCAGGATTCTTTGAAATGTTCGGAGTTCCGGTTTATGTAGCACAGTGCTTCATGACCATGTGCGTATCTGCACTTGCACTCACCAGTCTGGATGCAGTAGCACGTATCGGACGTATGAGTTTCCAGGAACTCTTCAGTGTAGATGATATGGAGCATGCAGAAGGATGGAGAAAATTCCTTTGCAATACCTACTTCTCAACAATCCTTACACTTGTATGTGCCTATGTTCTGACACGAATTGGATATGCAAATATCTGGCCATTGTTCGGATCAGCCAACCAGCTGCTTTCCGCTCTGGTACTTGTAACACTTTGCGTATTCCTGAAAGTGACAGGAAGAAGCAACAAAATGCTTTTCCCACCGCTTATTATCATGCTTTGCGTAACAGGAACCGCACTGGTAGAAAGAACAATCGGTCTTGTAAAAGCTTACCAGGCCGGCTCAGCAGTATTCCTTGTAGAAGGACTTCAGCTGATCATCGCAGTTCTGCTGATGGCACTCGGACTTGTTATTGTGATCAATTCTCTGAAGGCTTACTTTGGAGCTAAGAAAGAGTCTGAAGCTTAGGATTTATAAAATATGACGAAAAGGGATGGCTTGTCAAAATGATGGGCTGTCTCTTTTTTTGATTGACTTTTTTTAAAATCTTCCCTAAAATACTTAGGAAACGAAGTATTTAATGCGAAAAATGATAAAGTAAAATATCATAAGGCAAAGGGAGGTATCATGCAGACAGGAAAGAAGATCAATCAGATTTCCAACCGTCTCCGTAGACGGTCCAGGGCAATCCAGGAAACAATCGGGATCAGCGGTGCACAGGGGAATATTTTAAATTATATTTTAGTAGAATCTCAGAACAGATCTGTCTATCAGAAGGATATTGAACAGGAATTCGGACTTCGTCCTTCCACGGCAACAGAGACACTGAAATCTTTGGAGAAAAATGGACTGATAAAAAGAGAGACTGATCCAAATGATGGAAGATATAAGAAAATCGTATTTACTGAAAAAGCAGAGCAGATAGAAGCTGTGCTTAAGAGTGAGATCGAAGAGTCGGAAACGATTTTGCTGCAGGGAGTGACAAAAGAAGAACGGCAGGAATTTCTGCGGATCGCAGAGAAAATGTTGCAGAATCTGGATACTTTTCCTGCGAATACGGTAAAGAAAAACGCAGGCAGAAAAAAACAACACGGAGGACGGACAGATGAATGAAAATGACCTGATGGGAAGTATGAAGGTGTCAAAAGCCGTTGCGAAGATGGCAATACCAAGCGTGATCAGCAGTCTGGTCACGGTTGTCTACAATATGGCAGACACCTTTTTTGTTGGACAGACTGGGGATCCACTGCAGGTAGCAGCGGTCAGTCTGACCAATCCGATATTTATTTTACTGATGGCATTTGCAAATATGTTTGGTATGGGTGGAAGTGCCGTTGCATCTATGGCGATGGGAGAAAAAAATGAGAAACGGGTAAAGAATACATCGGCATTTGTAACCTATGCATCACTGATCGTCGGGATTTTATTTGCTTTGATCCTGATTTTCTTTGTGAAACCGATCCTTTACACATTTGGTGCGAACAGTCAGACTTATGAGATGGCAAAAGGTTATACATTTCACGTTTCCTATGGTGCACCATTTATCATCTGGTCAGCAGCGTCAAGCTTTATCGTTCGTGCGGAAGGTGCAAGCAGTGAGGCGATGATCGGAAGTATGATCGGTACAGTTGCCAACATTGTTCTGGATCCGGTATTTATCAGCGGACTTGGAATGGGGGCGGCAGGGGCTGCGATTGCGACAACGATCGGCAATATTCTGGCAAGCATTTATTATCTCTGGTATTTCATGAAAAAGAGTAAAAGCTTTTCCGTCAGTCCGAAGTATTTCAAATGCGGAGAGCAGGTTTTATCAAGGGTATGTTCGATCGGTTTTCCGACCGCAATTTTTTCAGCACTGATGAGTGTATCAACGATCGTGCTGAATCAGATTCTGGTCAAATACGGAAATGCACCGGTGGCAGCGATTGGAATTGTATTCAAGGCAAATATGTTTATTACCTTCCTTCAAATGGGGCTTGCCAACGGTGTGCAGCCGCTGATGGGTTACAATTTTGGGGCAGGCAACCAGAAACGTTTTATGGAAGTGGACTGTTTTACGAAAAAATGCTGTCTGGTCGTTGGAATCCTGGCGACGGCATTATTTTTCTTTTTTCGAGAACCAATTATCCACCTGTTCATCAACGATAAAGACGTTATATATTATGGCGTGAAAATGCTGGTCGCATATATGCTTTCTGGACCGTTTATCGGAATCCTTTTTGTAAATATGAACTGCATGCAGTCTACTGGAGATGCGCTTCCGGCAACGATTCTGTCGGTGCTCCGACAGGGACTTCTGTTGATTCCCTTACTGTATCTGCTGAATGCAGTGCTCGGATTAAACGGAGTCATTTACGGACAGGTACTTACGGATTGCGTGGCGATTGTACTGTCCATGTATATCTGGGGAAGAAAGAAGAGAAAATTAAAGAGTGAATAAGTGAGAGAAAATCAGGTGTCTGGTGTGGTACCTGATTTTTCTTGCTTATAAATATAACGTGCAAAGTGGAAAGAATCATTGCGGACACGCATATAATAGTCAGGTACAGGAAATAATTCATCTGAATAAATGTAAGAAAGAGAGGCTGTTTATGGAAGAGCGAGATGATCTGGAACAGATGGCATTTATACAGAAGTGGAATGACGGAAAGGCAGAACGGGAGAAAAAGCGAGAGCAGATGTGGAACGGGATTCTGGAGAAGGCTGGGATAAAGAAAGAAGAAAAGTAAAAAAGAAAAATGATTTTTAGAAAAAATGAAAAGAACTCAAATAGGAACTCAAAATTTAAGTTTCTGTTTGAGTTCTTTATTTGAGTTCCTTTAACATAATATAGCAAGAATTCTCCGTCCTCTGCAGGTGGGAGATGAATTGCACAAAAAACAAAAAGAACATTTGTTCGATAACGCAATCCGTGGTATAATAGAGTCAGTCGAAAACATAAGTAAACATAAATTGTTAGAGAAAGGACTGATTTGCATGGGAAAAACAGATCATAATGCGCATTCAGTATATCTGATGTATTATCATCTGATCATGGTAGTAAAATATCGAAGAAAAGTTATTGACAATCCAATTTCAGAAAGAGCAAGAAAGAAGCCTTTTGGAGTCAGAGTTTCTGCCTACTGACAGCTGGAGGCGCTCCGGTAGAAGTAATCCGTCAATACATTGAAAGCCAGGGAGTGAAAAAGTATTGAACATAGCATATCGTTTCCGAATTTATCCGACAGAAGAACAGAAGATATTTCTTGGCAAAACATTTGGCTGTTGTCGTTTTCTGTATAATCAGATGCTTAATGATAAGATCCAGGAGTATGAAAAGACGAAGAAAATGTTAAAAAATACACCGGCCATGTATAAAAAGGAATATCCATTTTTGCAAGAAGTAGATTCGCTGGCGCTGGCAAATGTCCAGCTTCATCTGGAAAAGGCATATAAGAATTTTTTTCGAGAACCCAAGATTGGATTTCCAAGGTTCAAGTCAAAGCATCATTCCAGAAACAGCTATACAACGAATTTGATCAATGGAAATATTCTGGTGGAAAGTAAGCGAATCCGACTTCCTAAGTTAAAATGGATTGCCATGAAAAAACACAGGGAGCCAGCAGAAGGCCTTTGCCTGAAATCAGTGACAGTCAGTATGGAACCATCCGGCAAATACTTTGCAAGCCTGCTGTATGAAGGGTACAGTTGTGAAAACCAAGCAGCTGAACCAGATTATAGTACCGCAAGGATACTTGGGATAGATTACGCAATGCAGGGTATGGCAGTATTTTCAGAAAAGATTGAGACAGAAGAAGCAGGATTTTTTAGAAAAAACGAAAAAAGACTGGCGAGGGAGCAACGAAAGTTGTCAAGATGCGTACGAGGAAGTCATAATTATGAGCTGCAGAAAAAGAAAGTTGCCAGATGTCATGAAAAGATACGAAATCAGAGAAGAGATTATCTACATAAACTTAGTCGAGAGATTGCAGATAGTTATGATGCAGTTGCAGTGGAAGATATTGATATGAAAGCAATGGGTCAGTGCCTACATTTCGGAAAAAGCGTACAGGATAATGGATATGGAATGTTCAGGGAAATGTTAGACTATAAACTGGCATGGAAAGGAAAGAAAATGGTAAAGGTAGATCGTTTCTTTCCTTCCAGTAAAAAATGCTGTAAATGTGGAAGGATAAAGAAAGAACTAAAATTATCCGAAAGAGTCTATCGCTGCGCGTGTGGAAATGAGATGGATAGAGATCGTAATGCAGCAATCAACATCCGTGAAGAGGCAAGAAGGATGTTGACAGCATAAACTGTCCGTATCCGGACAATAGAAAAACAAGAAAATATGCCCGTGTCCGGGCAAAAGAATCGCGGGGCACGCGAGGATAGCTTGTAGATACTTGGCTCAGTAGAGCCATTGAACAAGAAGCCCCCACTTCAAAATCAGAGATTTAAGTGGTGGGAGCATGTCACGAAACTAAAAAAATATGCTATTATCTTAAAAGAAGTAAAAAATCAAAGGGGAAAATTAGCGATGGTAAAAATAGATTTGATCACCGGTTTCTTAGGTTCCGGCAAGACAACGTTTATTAAAAAATATGCAAAATATCTTCTGGATAAAGGAATGAACATCGGCATCCTTGAGAATGATTTTGGTGCGGTAAATGTAGATATGCTTCTTTTACAGGATCTGATGGGAGATAACTGTGAGCTTGAAATGATTTCCGGTGGGTGCGACAAAGAAACGCACAGAAGACGTTTTCGGACAAAACTGATCGCAATGGGAATGTGCGGATATGACAGAGTAATTGTTGAACCGTCCGGGATTTATGATGTAGACGAATTTTTTGACGTTCTTCACGATGAACCACTGGATAAGTGGTATGAGATTGGCAATGTGGTTACGATCGTTGACGCAAAACTGGAGTCGGGATTGTCAGAAGAAGCAGACTATCTGCTTGCGTCCGAGGCTGCAAATGCAGGAAGCATTATCCTCAGCAGGGCAGAAGAAGCAACAAAAGAACAGATTGAAAATACAATTGAACATTTGAACAGAGCGCTTGAACAGGTTCAGTGCAAGCGAAGGCTGGATCAGGAAATCATGAGAAAAGATGGAGCAGAGCTTTCGGAAGAGGATTTTGATAAGATCTTAAAGAGCGGTTATGTTGCAGAAAATTATCGGAAGATGGATATAGATGAGAAAAAAGGTTTTGATTCGTTGTATTTTATGGAATTAAAAATTTCTGCAGATGAATTGAAGACGCAGGTTGCGAAGATGATGCAGGATCCGGAATGTGGCGGTATTTTCCGGGTGAAGGGATTCGTGAAAGATGATGCAGGAAGCTGGATGCAGCTGAATGCAACCGGTCATGAGATCAGTATGAAGCCGATCGGAGACGGGCAGGAGGTTGTGATCGTGATTGGGGAGCAGTTGAAGGAAGATTGTATACGGAAGTATCTGGAGAATTAGAAAGTGTAAAAGAGCACATCAAAAGCGATGTGCTCTTTTGAGAATAATTGTGGGATTAAACGGAAAAAGTAAAATAATATTTTTCACACGTCCTGTTAATTTATTGTTTTTTGGTAAATGATATGTTTTATACGACCGCCATCCATAATGATGGTATCATTTTCAGCTTTTACATACATTACAAGATTTGCATCCATTCGGAAGATAATACTTCCTGATGCTGATTGGTAAAGTGTTGTTTTCCCATGACGACGCATATGGATTTCGCATGTATTTTCAATTTTCACTAATTTCATGAAGGAATCGGTTTCATCGTTGTAATAGGTTCCTTCCTGGAAAAGTGCCGGATCTACAGGTTCGGCAGGGGTCAATGTAAGTACACGACCAGGAAGCCGATAAAGGATTCCGTTATCTGTGAAGTAGATCTTTTCATCCAATGAACCAATGCGATAACCGCCATCCTCTTCTTTTACCAGTTCTGTGCGGCACCATTCTCTTTGCATATAGAAAGTACCGTTTTGCTCTGTGATATCAACAAACATTGGATCATCCGGAAGTGCTGTCAGGAATACACCACTGCGAGCAGGTGCATTTTCATGTTCCGGCACGGCTGGTTCGGTACAATCCGGTAATCCGAGTACGATGCAGGCGGCTTTATCGGCAAGCTTAGACATTGCGTAAGTTGTGGTGTTACTGATCAGTACAAGCTCCAGTTCTTTTTCCGGAATGCAAATAATTTCACCACGGTATGCAGCATCGGCACCGCCATGACCGAATACATCCAGACCATGAAGCTTATGGGTGATCAGTCCGCCGCAGTATTCAGCCGTTTTGCCATTGCTGAGAAGGACAGGTTTCTTCATAAGCTCGATAATTTCAGGATCGATCACATTTGGATGAATGTACTCATCTAATACTTTGCAGAGATCGGAAGCACAGGTATTTACAGAGGTTGGTCCGTAAAGTGCATAGTTCAGTGGATTGTAGTAGAATGTATCATCACCTTCGTCCTGGTAAGAGTAAGTAAGATCCGGAACAATCTGTGTAAAGCTTTCGCGGACAAAAGAATGTGTCATTCCGAGTGGAGTGAAAATACGTTCTTTTACAAATTGTGGGAAGCTCATTTGCGACAGCTTTTCAACGATAAGTGCCAATAAATGGAAACCGGTGTTACTGTATAAATACTGTGACTGCGGTTCAAAGTTCAGCGATTTCTGAAGAGATATCGTTGTATTGATATCATCCATGTCAATCTGATCGTTGATCTTGATACCGCGTAAAAATAAGAGTTCCCATTGGTCGCGAAGTCCGCTGACATTATTCATCATCTGGCGGATCGTAATCGGTGTTTCAATGTTGATATATTCATCTAAATATTTTTTGATGTTGTCATCTAAATCAAGTTTTCCTTCTTTCCAAAGAAGAAGAATAGACATAACAGTAAATTCTTTGGAAATCGATGCGACATGGAAAATACTTTCTTTATGGATTTTTAATTTATTTTCAAGATTTCCATATCCAAAACATTTTTCGTAAAGAGTTTTACCGTGCTGGCGAATCAATACCTGAGCGCCAGGGCAAAGACCGCGATCCCACATACGGAAAAGCTGATCTAATTGTTCTGTCATATTTGAATTCATTACAAAAATACTCCTTCTGATAAACTATTTTTTTAGGATTTTTTCGAATGCATAAAGCCAGTTTTTGCCTGCAAGCAGAGAAATCCGTTCATCTGAATAATTATGTTCTTTCATATCCAGCACTCCATTTTTACGGTATACAGCGACATCAGTTAGCAGTTCAAAATGTGCATCAATAATATATTTCATAATCGTGTTTTCCTTAATAAACTAATTGTGAAAAGTAAACTATTATAGTCGCTTCTTCATTTGATGTATTCAGGTAGTTATGTAAACAATTTTTAGGGATATAGAAACTGTCGCCCTCGTAGATCATATAAGTGCTGTTATCGATGCGGAGTTCTAATTCCCCTTTGAGGAGCAGGAGACTTTCGTCGTAATTTCCATGTGAAATCATTTTCTCGGTCACCCAGGTGTTAGGCTTTAATCTCACAATGAGTCCGGTCATTTGTGCTTCTTGTGCGTTTGGAAGTTTAGAAGGTGTAAAAATGGAGTAGGAAACATCGATTTCCGGGATTTTCATTGGAATTCGGTTCTCTTTTCTCATCAAATAAGATTCCTTTGATTTCTTTCCTTCTTCAGATGACTTGGCAGAGAGTTCGGAGTCATCCATGATCAACCATACTTCTGAACAATTTAAGCAGGCTGCAATTTTTCTAAGTGCTACGAGTGAAGGAGATTTTAAATCTCTTTCAATTTGTGATATATGACCTATTGTGTATCCGGTAGCTTCAGCTACCTCTTTGAGCGTGAGCCCTCTTCTCTTTCGCATTTCGCGAATTCGGCTTCCATACATGGTTCCGCTCCTCCTTTCGCAATTCAAGTATAAAAACTAGCGGTTTTTGATTGCTTTTTCAGAGAAAAATTGATTGAATAACGTCCGTTTTCATCACAATCTAATTGATGATCAATGATAACACGTCCATTTTCTTTGATCGAAGAGTAGAATGGATGATAGGCAGGTGTTTAGTTAGATGTTCCTGCAAGACCGGTAATTGCAGAGATACCACATTCTAATTCATGCATATCATCGCATATGATTTCTACTTCTGTACCGCTTAAGCGTTTCATGCGAGGAATTTGTGCAACAGTGTCTGCCATTGCTGTTGATTTAAATTCAAATCCCAGCTTGATCGGAGTCGCAACTTCGTATAAAGGAATTTTGCTTAAATCGGAATCAAGAACTTCTTTTACTGCAGAAATCGTATTTTCCCTGAGAACTTTTTGTGGTGGGAATTTTGCAGCATAGCGTGACAAAGCTTCTTTTGTTGTTACGAATTTTACCCATGGCATCATTTCTTTCTCTATAAGCTGTTTGCGAAGGCCGGAATCACCGATGATAAGACCGACCGGAACCTTATAAGAAGCAGCAAGTGCTGCGTTCGTTGTACTTTCGTTCATATAGGCTCCGTTGATCTTAAGGCTGGAAACAACTCTTCCGTAGAAGCTGTGATCCATATTGGCGAAATCTTCTCCCGGACCGGCATGATATCCGGCAAGGAATACAACATCGTAGGTTTCATCCAGGCAAGACATCATGTACTGTCTTCTTGGAGAACCGCTTACTAAGCTGATACGTTCATCCATCTGGCAAAGTTCATCATAAGAAAGGTTCGTTCCGCTTCCGTGAGAATCAGAAATGGTGATTTCCCCGATTTCATCATTTCTGGAGGAAGCATGAATTCCTTCGATGATCCAGCGTACCTGATTGTGTAAAGCGCGGCGGAAGGAAGGAACCTCATCACGTTCCTGAGATGGAGAAGTGATACCTGCCATTCCTTCCATGTCTACAGAAATGTAGATTTTTAGTGCTTTTTTCATAAGAAAATCCTCCTTTATGTAACTTATTTGTTTTCTTATAGAAAAACAAAACATACAGTTGTTAAAATATTATAAAGTAATAAAGCGAATGTGTCAATATTTTGACATAATATACAAAATAAATTATACTGACAGTAATAATTATACTGTGAGTAAAAACACAGAGAAAATATTTTTCGTAAAACGAAACTCAAAAAAGGATGTAAAGGAGGACGGAAAAACGTATACATTCCATTTGAGAAAAGATGCAAAATGGTCAGACGGAAGTCCGGTGACAGCAAAAGATTTCGAATATTCCTGGAGAAGGACCGGTTGGATGTAAATTTGCATCCAGATGCCCATATGCTACCAAACGCTGTCATGAAGAAAGACCAATCTTCAGAAACGTTGGAAATGAACATTATGTAGCCTGTCATCAGGTAGAATAATGCATTTAACTTTGCTACAATGGAAGTAGCATTGAAGCAGTCAATAATCTGAATATCTGATTAGAGGAGAAAAAGAAAATGCATAAATTAACACAATTAATTAAAGATGATATGCGTCCGGCTCTTGGGGTAACCGAGCCGGGAGCGATCGCATATGCGGTTTCAAAAGCAAAATCCTACGTTCCGGGAGAACTGGAACAGGTTACGCTTTTGCTGAACAGCGGTATGTATAAAAATGCATATACATGTGGTATCCCGAACAGCCATTTTTACGGGAACGAATACGCAGCAGCTCTTGGAGTCGTAGCAGGGAAACCGGAGAAAGAGCTGGAGAGTCTTGCTGATGTAACAGAAGCTGACAATATGGCAGCAGAGCAGTTGGTAAAAGACGGAAAAATTACTGTAAAAATGAGTAAGATCACAAGCCGTATTTTTATAGAAGCCTGTGTAAAGACAACAGGCGGAGAGGCTATGGTTCAGATTCGCGATGCACATACAAATATTGTTCGTATTGAGGCAAATGGAGAGGTGCTTCTTGAGAAGGAAGAAGCTTCTGTGGAAGGTGGACACGAAGAAAAACCATTGATCCACAATTATACATTAAAACAGATTTACGAATACGCAAAAGAAGTTCCGGCAGAGGAAATTGAATTTATCAAGGCTGCCTATGAGATGAACTATGCTCTTTTTGAAGAAGGAATCCAGAACCCGAGAACAACCTATGCACGGTATCTGCTTGAGAAAAATGGCGGAAAGATTATTTCGGATGATGAGTTAAAGACTGCATCTTTACTTTGCAATGCAGCAATTGAGGCCCGTGTGATCGGACTTGACAAACCGGCCATGAGCATTACCGGTTCAGGAGCACATGGAATTATTGCAACCATGCCTCTTTACGGTGTTTGCAAGATCCGTGGATTAAGCGATGCAACCTTATATCGTGCCACCGCATTAAGCTATCTTATTTGCATGTATATCAAAGAGTATTCCGGTAAGCTTTCTGCTTTCTGTGGCTGCGGCATTGCTGCCGGTACAGGAATGGCCTGTGCGTTGGTTTTCCTTCATGGAGGTGATGAGCATGCCATGGCGAGAACGATCAACAACATGTCAAGCAGTATTACCGGTATGATCTGTCATGGCGGAAATAAGGGCTGTACGATGAAAGGAGTCGTGGCGGTAAATGCCGCATTTCAGTCGGCGGATTTTGCAATGCATGAAATCTTTATTGATGATATTCATGGAATCAATGGGTTTACACCGGAAGATACCATGCGTCATATGGGAGAGATCGCATCACCGGGAATGATCGGAACGGAGAAGACGATCGTAGATATTTTACAGGAAAAAGGGGAATAGAAACTATATATAGGGTGATATTTGAATAATGTAAAAGCCTTTAAATTGATTGAAAAAGATCAGTTTGAAGGCTTTTGTTTTCTTTGAAGAACATCATGAAGAACTATCCTACTGTGCAAAACATTGTTTAGATAATTAAAAAATTAGTAAAAATTGATTAACGAGTTGAAAATTTCTATAG
>OJRV01002648.1_pt1 | contig 16737 bp, 14 predicted proteins | sample 1599241 | NCBI WGS metagenome assembly OJRV01 (sample SAMN04168656, study PRJEB22393) | human gut metagenome | biome: human gut microbiome; feature: stool | host: Homo sapiens | collected 2014-03-17 | reverse complement strand
TCACTGAGATCTACGAGGGCACCAGCGAAGTGCAGATGATGGTCATTTCCGGCGCGCTGCTGAAGTAAGGGAGGCAAGAGTTACAATGAAAGCAATTGTTTGTGTAAAGCAGGTTCCTGATACCTCCGGCAAGGTGTCCGTCAAGCCCGATGGCACTCTGGACCGTGCTTCGATGGCTACCATCACCAACCCTGATGACCTGAACGCTCTGGAGGCTGCTCTGAAGCTCAAGGACGCTACCGGCTGCGAAGTCGTTGTTGTTACCATGGGTCCCCCGCCGGCAGAAGGCATGCTGCGTGAGCTGCTGGCCCGCGGTGCAGATAAGGCTGTTCTGGTCTCCGGCCGTGAGTTCGGCGGTTCCGATACCTTCGCAACCAGCCAGATCCTGGCTGCTGCCGTCAACAAGATCGGTGTCGGCCCCGAGGACGTTGTGTTCTGCGGCCGTCAGGCAATCGATGGTGATACCGCTCAGGTCGGTCCTCAGATCGCTGAGAAGCTGCACCTGCCCCAGATCACCTACGCCGCCGACGTGAAGAAGGAAGGCGACACCCTGACCGTCAAGCGCATGCTCGAGGACGGCTACATGACCATCAAGGCTCAGACCCCGTGCCTGATCACCTGCATCAAGGAGCTCAATACTCCGCGTTACATGAGCGTCTCCGGTGTGTTTGAGTGCTACTCCAAGCCCATGACCGTTCTGGACTACAACGCCCTGAAGGATCACCCCCTCATCGACGCTACCACCATCGGCCTCAAGGGCTCCCCGACCAACATCCTGACCTCCTTCACGCCTCCCCAGAAGGGCGCCGGTCAGATGCTCGAGGGCAACGACATGGCTACCTGCGAGAAGCTCGCCGGCATCCTGCTCGAAAAACACATCATTTAAGGAAAGGAGATCAATACGATGCGTAACGAAGTGAAACTTGCTAACCCCAACTATGACTCCTCCAAGATCGAAGAGTTCAAGAACGTATGGGTCTTCTGCGAACAGCGTCAGGGCCAGATGATGTCCACCTCCTATGAGCTGATCTCCGAAGGCCGCAAGCTGGCGGACGAGCTGGGCGTGAAGCTCTGCGGTCTGCTGGTCGGCGACAATGTCGGCGATCTCGCCGAGAGCATTGGCGGCTACGGCGCTGATGAGGTCATCGTCTGCGACCACCCCCTGCTGAAGAACTACACCACCGACGCCTATGCCAAGGTCATCTGCGACGTCATCTCCGAGATGAAGCCCGAGGCCTTCCTCATCGGCGCGACCAACATCGGCCGTGACCTCGGCCCCCGCTGCGCAGCCCGTCTGCACACCGGTCTCTGCGCCGACTGCACCCACCTCGACGTTGACATGCCCATCTACAAGGACTTCCTGCGCGGCGCTTCCACGCTGCCCGAGGCCAAGATCGACGGCATGGCCACCGCGAAGGTCATGGGTAAGGATCACGATGTCTCTCGCGACCTGAAGATGACCCGTCCCGCGTTCGGCGGCAACCTGATGGCTACCATCATCTGCCCGCGCTTCCGTCCCTCCATGGCGACGGTCCGTCCCGGCGTTATGAAGAAGGCTGCTTACGACGAGGCGAAGGCCAAGGCCGTTAAGGTCACCAAGTACGACGTCAAGCTCGACGCTGCCGATCTCCAGACCGAGGTCGTCGAGGTCGTCAAGGCTGCCAAGAAGCTCGTCGACCTGGTTGGCGCTGACTACATCGTCTCCGTCGGCCGTGGTATCTCCAAGGACGTCGAGGGCGGCATCAAGCTCGCTCACGAGCTCGCCGATGTGCTCGGCGGCGTTGTTGGCGGCTCCCGTGTTGCCATCGACTCCGGCTGGCTCACTGCCGACCATCAGGTCGGTCAGACCGGTAAGACCGTCCATCCGAAGGTCTACGTCGCTCTCGGTATCTCCGGCTCCATCCAGCACAAGGCCGGTATGAGCGAGTCCGAGTGCATCATCGCGGTCAACAAGAACGACACCGCGCCGATCTTCGAGATCGCCGACTACGGCATCTGCGGCGACCTGTTCAAGGTCACCCCGATGCTGATCGAGGCCTTCAAGGCCGCGAAGGCGAGCAAGTAAAATACTCAAAAAAAGAGGACACCGTAAGGGCGACTCCTCATAAGGACATCTTGAAAACACCAGATTAAACCGATTGAGAGAATCTCTTGGTGTCGACCAAACGGGAATAGCCATCAACCATTTCATCGTGGTTGGTGGCTATTCCTGTTTAAAGGTATATTCATGTTGAAATCCGAACCGGAATCTTTGTAAAATTCCCTACCGCTCTTTAACCAGAAACAATGGGTAACCGCATGCCTAACCGGGAGAGCAGTTCGTTGGTAATCGTCCCACAGCATGCAGCCAGTTCCTCTGCCCGAATCACCTGACCGCCATCCCGGCCGATAATAGTCACTGTATCGCCAGGAGCGACCTCCGAAAGATCGCTGACGTCCACCAGCAACTGGTCCATGCACATCCGCCCCACCATAGGACAACGCCGGCCCTGAATCAGCACCTGGCCGCCCCGCTGAGGCAGATCCCGGGGCAGACCGTCCGCGTAGCCGATGGTGACCACCGCCAGTTTGGTTTCTTGCTCTGCCTGAAAGACCCGCCCGTACCCGGCGCTCTCTCCGGCTTGCACAGTGCGGATACTGGCCACTCTGGCCCGGAGAGACAGAACCGGCCGCAGGTCAAGGCTTCGCTGAACAGGCGCATCATCGCTTCGAACTCCATAGAGTGCGATTCCAGCCCGGACATAGTCACAGGGCTGAGCTGGGAGGTTCCAAAGTCCATAGCTGGACTGGATATGAACTTTGCCGGGATCATATCCGGCAGTTCGGAGCCAGGCCACCGTATCATAGAACAAGGTCAGCTGCTCCTGGGTGTAGGCAACATCTTCGGCTTCCAGGCTGTCCGAGACGTATAGATGAGAAAAGACACCGTCCACTACCAGGTTTGGAAGCCGGAATGCCTCCAGGATCTCCTTCCGGTTTTCCGCCAGGATGCCCAGCCGGTGCATCCCCGTGTCCAGGGCCAGATGGACATGGACACGCCGCCCTCTGGCTGCCAAGGCCCGCCCGTGGTCAATATCCGCCACCGTCTGGGTCAGATGCCATCGTGTCAAGAGCGGAGCTTCCTCCGGGGAGGTATAACCTAAGATCAAGATCGTCCCCCGGATGCCCGCCTTTCGCAGAGCAATCCCCTCGGCCAGGCAGGCCACGGCAAAGGCCCGGACGCCCGCTCGCTGTAAGGTGCGGGCGGTCACTGCCCCGCCGTGACCGTAGGCCTCCGCCTTTACCACCGCCATCAGCTCTGTCCCCGGGGCCAATGTGTTCCGCAGCACCTGGGCGTTGTGCCCAAGGGCCGCCAGATCCACCTCCCGCCAGGCCCGAGCGGTGGGGCTGGGCTTCTTTTGAAGCCTCAGCAGGCAAGGGGCGGAGAGCAGCGCACTGAGCGCCAGCACCACAATAAAATGGAGAACACTGTTTTCAATGAGCATTTCTCCCAGTCCCAGTAGCTTTGCCGCTCCCCGGACCAGTACGATGCAGAGGGGATGGAGCACATACATGGCTGTGGAAAATTCCCGGACTTTCCTGGACTCGCCCTTGTTTCCGCCCAGCAGCAGAGAAAAAAGGCATACTATGCACAGGGGGAGGGCGAGGTACATGCTGTCGTGGCGCTGGACATCCATGCGATGGAGCCACAGCCCCTCGGCGCTCATGGCTGCCAGAGAGAGGAAGAAGCCCGCCAGAGACAGCTTTTGGTTCCACCGCCTTCCGGCGGCCCCAAGCAGAAGGAACAGTGGCGCGAAGAACAGGCCATTGCGGGTATAGCCGCACAGTGTAAAAATGCCGTCGTAAAGGGTCCGAAGCAGCGGGATCTGGGAAACCAGTCCATAGTAACTGTCCCCGCCCAGACCGATGAGATAGAGTAGCGCCGCCACAGGCAGAGCCACCCGCAGGCCCAGCCGGCTGAGCCACCGGGCGATGACGATGCCCAGAATGGTCGCCGGGAAATACCACAGGTGGTAGAAGGTGCCGTCCACCAGCAGTTTCCGCAAAACATCCGCCGGACCGGTGAAGCTGCCGGCATAGAGATTCACTGGCAGATACAAAAGGATGCAGACGCCGTAGAGCAGGCAGAGCTTTTTCAGCTGCCGCCCCACACCAGCCCAGTGATTCCGGCTCAGAAAGTACCCAGTGGTCATCAGAAAGAATGGGACTGCCACCCGGGCCAGTACCCGGGTAAGCCAGAAATCAGCCATGGCAGACACATCCGCCAGGGGCGAGGTGTGGTTCATCACCACCAGCAGGACTGCCGCCAGACGAAAGAGGTCCAAAGTCGGGACGGTTTTCTTAGCCGTTCTCATGGGTATCCCCCCACCATGTCAGGATAAATCCCTCCACATTGTCGCCGGATATCTGGCAGCAGCCCTCCGGCACTTCCACCTCTGTGACGGCTCCGGCGGCGGGCACATAGAACACCTGGGCCATGCGGCCGTTTTCCAGAGCGACGCTCCGGGGACCCTGCCGCAAAAAGTCCCGGTACTCCTCCAGACACAGCCCGTTGGTTTCCATCAGCTGGGCGTGGGGCGCCCCCACATAGCGGAAGTGCCACGGCTCAGCCGAGATCCCGGTGACTTCCTCCTTGCCCCGCTGGTAGCGTTCGATAAAGCCGTACCGGGCCGCCAGACGCCTAAATCTTCCGCAGACGCCGTCATAGGGAAAGGCAGGCCGGATGAAGTCGATGTATCCGGCAGCCTTTCCCAGGTCGATGGCGAGGCCGGTCTGATGCTCACTGCATCCTGGAAGGGCCACATACTGGCGGGTAAATGTCTCCCCATGCTCCGCCATGGAGTCGTCCCAGATCCGCTGCTGTTCCTGCTGGCTCCGCCAGCCGGACACCGGCACGATCTCCCGCTGTCCCCCCGCCTTTTGGATACAGGCAGACAGTAGCTGCCGTGCCCGGCTTTCAAGAAGAATGTCGGGGTGGTGCGGGTCCACCGAGGTCAGCGCAGATCGCTCTTTTTCATGCAGGGGATGCGCCCGGTTGACCAGGACCAGCGGCCCCTGAAAAATCTGCTCCCGGGGAATCGACACGGTTCTCATCCCGCCACCCCCAACTCGATCAGGCGGGTCACCAGCTCCCCAAAGGAAATGCCGATGCCCTGCATCATGCTGGGGTAGCGGCTGTGGGCGGTGAAGCCGGGGATGGTGTTGACCTCATTGAAGACGATCTCCCCATCCGGGGTGAGGAACAGATCCACCCGGGCGAATACCCGGCAGTCCAGGGCACGGTAAATGGTTTTTGCCGCTGCCTGGATCTCTGCCGCCTTCTCCGGCGGGATGCGGGCGGGACAGTGGATGGCGGAGGTCTTTAAGGTGTACTTCTCCTCATAGTTGAAAAAGCCCTCCGACAGCGCAATCTCGTCCACCAGACCCACGGTCAGTTCCTCGTTGCCCATGACCGCGCAGCCCACCTCAAAGCCGGGGATCGTCTCCTCCAGGATCACGGCGCTGTCGTGGCGGAATGCCTCCTCCATGGCGGCGGGCAGCTCTTCCGGCCCGGAGACTTTGGTGATACCGAAGGAGGAACCGGCCCGGACCGGCTTGACAAACACCGGGTATCCCAGTTCCTCCGCTGCCTGGGCGATCCGGCTGAAATCATCGCTGGAATGAAAGACGTGGCTCCGGGGGACCCGGATGCCGGCCAGGGCCGCCAGCTGGTGGGCCCGGTCCTTGTCCATGCACAAGGCGCTGGACAATGTCCCGCAGCCGATGACCGGGACCCCGGCCAGTTCAAAGAGTCCCTGTACCGTACCGTCCTCGCCGTTCTTGCCGTGGAGGACTGGGAATACCGCGTCAAAGAGGAGACGGCGGCCGGAGCCGTCCAGCAGTAGTAAAGCGTGGGCCTCCCGTTCCACCAGCGGGGTGCAGGGGATACAGTCTGCCGCCTGCTGCCAAGTACCGTCCTCCAGCCGGGAGAGGTCGCCGGTATAGCAGAGCCACTGCCCCTCCCGTGTGATGCCCACAGCCAAAGGAGTATAGCGGGCGGGGTCCATGTGGGACAGCACCGCATAGGCGGAATGGAGAGAAACTTCGTACTCCGTGGAGCATCCGCCGAAGAGAACGAGAATGGTTTTCATGGGATAAGACCTCCTAATCAAAATAAAGCGCCTGGTTCTGATACTGAAATGGTACCAGAACCAGGCGTTTCATACTTGTCTATCTACCAACGGATGCCTTGCAAGTTTTCTGCGAAATTCTTGTGATTTTCTTACGGCGCTTCTGAATGGTCTGACGGAAGACAGATGGTGAAGGTGATCCGATCCTCGGTGCTGTCCGCCCGAATGGTCCCGCCGTGGAGCTCCACGATCTCCTTGGCGATGGCTAAGCCAAGGCCCGCACCACCTGTCCGGGTGGCGCGGGAGCTGTCCAGACGGAAGAACTGTTCAAAGATCCGGTCCAATTTCTCCTGGGGGATGTTCTTTCCCGCATTGGAGAAGGTGAGTACGATTTTCCCGGCCTCTATCCGTCCGGCAATTTCCACCGTGCTGTCCGGCAGGCTATAATAAGACGCGTTGCGCAGGAGATTATCAAAGACCCTTGCCAGCTTATCCGGGTCACAGGAATAGTGCAGCTTGGGCGGCAGATCCAGGCTGCATGACAGCCCCGATTCTGCGAAAATGGGGCGGAATTCGCTGGCGACCTGCTCCAGCATCCGCGTCAGGTCCACGCTCTGCCGCTCCAGCTCCAGGCGAGAGAGGTTGAAGCGGGTGATGTCGAAGAACTCGTTGATGAGGTCCTCCAGCCGCTCCGCCTTCTCCAGGGCGATGCCGGTGTACCTGGCCCGGATCTCCGGGGAGATCTGAGGCTCATCCCGCAGGAGGGTCAGGTAGCCGATGACGCTGGTCAGGGGCGTTTTCAGGTCGTGGGCCAGATAGACGATTAGGTCGTTTTTCCGCTGTTCTGCCTCCCGGGCTGCCCGGGCGTCCCGGAGAGCCTGCTCCCGGGCCAGATTCAGCTGGATGGAGATGTCCTCCAGGGAATCCGGCAGCTGGATGGGCTCCTCACTGGGGCGGGATAATTGCTCTGCCGCATTGGCCACCACGTCCAGCTGCTTGATGGGCTTGGAGATAAAATAGAAGCTGATGACCACCCAGCCCGCCAGCACTGTGACGATGCAGACCAGAACGATGTAGTCTCGAACCCAATTCAGGAAGTCGTAGAGCGGCGAGGGCTGCCAGGTGATGCTGGCGCAGATGATGAAGCCCAGGAATGCCAAGGCCATCACTGCGACCACCCAAGCCATGAGGACCAGCAGGTAGCCGCCCCAGATGCGCAAAGATCTCCGGCGGCTGCGGGTATTTCCTTTCTTACTCAATGGTGTACCCCACCCCCCAAACGGTCTTGATGAATTTGGGCTTTCGGCTGGGCTCGTGCATCTTTTCCCGTAGCCGGGCGATGTGACTCATGACGGTGTTGTTGCTGTCCATAAACGCCTCGCCCCAAACATGTTCAAACAGTTCCTCGCTGGACACCACATTCCCCCGGTGCTCACATAGATACCAGAGAATGGAGAATTCCAAGGGCGTCAGGGCCAGTTCCTCGCCGAACAGGACGCACTTGTGAGTGGCCTTGGAGATCTGAAGGCCTCGAAAGTCGTATTCGGTGACCTCCTGGACTGTCCCCTCCCTGGGGTTGTACCGGGTGTAGCGGCGCAGCTGAGTCTTGACCCGGGCCACCAGTTCCAGAGGATTGAAGGGCTTGGTGATGTAGTCGTCCGCTCCCAAGGTCAGCCCCGTGATCTTGTCCATATCCTCCACCTTTGCGGTGAGCATGATGATGGGGAACAGGTGGTCCTCCCGGATGCGCTGGCAGAGGGTAAAGCCGTCCATGTCCGGCAGCATCACATCCAGCACCGCCAGATTCAAGCGTGTCGTCCGCACACAAGCCAGGGCGTCGGAGGCATTATAGAATTTGTGGATGGTGAAGCCTTCGTTTTTCAGATAGACCTCCACCAGATCTGCGATCGCAGTCTCGTCATCGACGACTAAAATATGTGTAGCCATAGTTGCCGGCCTTTCGTGTTTTCCTGCATTATAGCACGGAACGTATAAAAAAGCGAGTATGACTCTTGATTTTTCCTAAACATGTCCTAAAGGGGACTGTTGCGGTCTCCTGTCTGCGCAAAATTCTCACCAGACTGTATCGAAACTACGATCTTCCAGACTCCTGATTTCGTAGGGTCGAAGTCGTGAAGCTGCGCCGCAGTGCTCTGTCATCCTTCGCTGGCAGGATCGGTCTGCGTATCATACGATGAACATTCCTCCAGATCTGCAGCCTGCTACCCGGATAGGCTTTTTTCAGCTTTGTGACAGCACGCTCCTTTGCCTTTTCCACGGCGGACTCCTTCATCATGTGGTACATGCCGATTTCCTTCAGCGAAGTTTTTTCAAATCCGAATACGCCGTAGAATTTTCCGAGGATGTCCCTGTCCTTCTTCGGGAGAGCATCAAATAGTTCCTGCAGCAGCTCAATGCAGACTTTTCGATACACGACCTGCTCCGCAGAAACAGAGAGATTCCCAGGCATCAGCCGCTCAAAGGGATCACCGTCATAGCTCCCAGGGATAAGATCATTGACACCAACAAAATGGGTGTTGTAACGGATGTGCTTGACAGCCTGTTCCAGAAGGACATCCATTTTCTCCGCGATCTCTTCGATGCTGAACTGACCTGAATGATATAGCCTTTGTGCCTGCCGGACAGCATCCATCTCGTGCTTGCTCAGAGAAAGATTTCCGATATGTTGCTCCAGCCAACGGGTCATCCGGCCTTTCAGATGTGGGTACAGGTAGGTGGCAAGCACAGCACGGCTCTCATCGTATTCTCTGCTCTGGACCCGTGTCAGAAATTCCAACGCACCCTCGCCGCAAAGATCCTCCAGAATCGTTTTCGTATAGCCGGACAACTCTCCCGGTCTTTCCCTGTCCATATGCAGACAGTTGAACTCTCTGGCAGTCTCCCGGGCGATGCGCCGGATCAGCCCGAGATTCCTGCGGTACAACTCCTCCAGCGCGCGCTCATCACCGCCGTAATATCGGCGGACCAATTCCTCATTGGTCATGGGTCCCACCCGCCTTTGCTTTCGGTGGACGCCCTCGGGGCTTGCTCACTCTGGTGATGCGGCAATATTCATACACTTGCGCAGTAGATATTTGTTCAGAAAACTCCTCAACAGAGATATCCGGGCTGCGCAGCGCATCGTAGAGCCGGTCTCGCACATGATCCTTGGCTCTTCTGGCATCCTCCTGAGAGATAGCTCCCCGCTGCATATCCTTCGTGATCCTGGAAAAGGCAGTCAGCTTGGCCTTCACCTTGGGGTTGTTCTTTGCCAGTTCCTTTTGAACTTCCACCGTGCCAAATTGCCGACAGGTGTAGCCAGGAGCGTGGGGACAGGCCCCTTCGCAGTACAAAGCGTGGACGCCGCTCTTCAGCATGAAGTATTTCCCGCAGATGATGCAGCGGCGGATGTTGTGTCCGCTATTCAGGGCCAGCATATAGTCTGCCTTCATCAGCGCCTGTAAGCTGTCCGTCACATGCTCCTGACAGATGGCCATGGAGCCGTCCGGCAGCTCCCGCGGGACATAGGAGAGCATATATTCATCGTGTCTCCTGTAGCAGTCCCCGTGGTAAGTGATGGGGTTGACGATCAGCTTCTCTGCGGTGCGATCATCGTTATAGAAACCATAGAGCGCTGCCGCATAACTTTCCGGCCCATTGGTCGTGAGTGTGGAGAGGATAAACTTGATGAAATTCCGGATGGTAGGAACAAAGGCACGGATGTCGTGAAGATACATCATGTAGCGGTCGATGTATTTCTTGTAGGCACTCCAGGTATCTTCGCACGCTCCCAGGAGGCGAAACATCTCGTAATAAAACAACTCGCCCTTTTCCTCACTGCCCTCTCTGCGACGAAACAGATCCAGCAGTCCCAAGGAGATTTCAGGATCGCTGTCCCCATCATCGCTCTGGAAGAATTCTTCCGCTGAGGCGCTGAGAAGTTTTGTCTGATCATCCTCTGAAAGGCTGTGCTCCTCGGGAGGAAACAAGCTGAACTGTCCTGTGATCTCCCGTATCACCGAAAAGAAAGCGTCATAGCAATCGTCCGGTAGCAAGCGGAACACAGTATATCGGCGAAGTTCCTGACAGAGCTGCTCCATCTCATCATTCAGTTTCCACCAAAGTTCACTCTTGCGGACATACTCGTAGATGTCCATAAGGGTACGGATGCGCACCATCCGTTCGTGCAGAGGGTGGTAGTCATCCGGTGATAGATTCAGCAGATCTTCGGTTAGCCTGCCTGCCTCAAACTGCTGCCCGTTCAGCTCCAAGGTGCTGCCGTAGGTATAGAATATGATGCTCCCCTCCATTTCCGCTGGCCCCCTCCTCTGCAATAATTTGTCCTACTTGATTTTTAATCTGTCCATGCTTTTTATCAGGATACCATCTTTTCCACCACAATACAAGCAGAGGGGCAAGGGGATGCTCAAAAGTCCTGTGGGCACTGCTCCTCTAAAAGAATACTACTCCCACTTCTTTCGAGGTGGGAGATTTTTGTATTCAGATATTTTGAATTGGAGGTACTGACTATGAGCAACAAAATGGACCGTCCTCTGGTCACGGTGGACGGTAGGACGCTGATGGACCGTCCGCTGGAGCCGCCCAATTTTGTGGTGGACACGCTGATCTCTCAGGGTCTGCATATCCTGGCGGGTTCACCCAAGGTGGGCAAGTCCTGGCTGGCCCTGTGGCTGGCGGTGACGGTGGCCAAGGGAGAACCGGTCTGGGGAATGAGCGTGAAGCAGGGCACCACCCTCTATCTCTGCCTGGAGGACTCCGTCCTTCGCATCCAGAACCGCCTCTTCGAGATCACAGAGGACGCGCCGGACAGCGTCCATTTCTGTACGGAGTGCGCTCCCATCGGCCAGGGGCTGGAGGAGCAGGTGGAGGGCTTCCTCGTAGCTCACCCGGATACTGTTCTGGTCCTCGTCGATACGCTGCAGATGGTCCGCCCCGTCCACGATGCCACCTACGCCAATGACTACCGGGACCTGTCCGTGCTGAAGCGGCTGGCGGACAAGCACGGCATCGCCATCCTGCTGATCCATCATCTGCGAAAGGAAACTGCCGATGATGTGTTCAACCGTATCTCCGGTACGACAGCCATCAGCGGGGCGGTGGATTCCAGTTTTACTCTGGTGGAAGATCGGCGCGGCAGCGGTAAGGCGAAGCTCTCCTGCATCGGTCGTGACATTGAATACCGGGAGTTGTCTCTGGAACGCAACGTTGAAAACGTGTGGGAGATGGTAGCAGACAGCAGAACGCAGCCGGAGCTACTGGGCGACCGGATCACCTATCTGGTCTCTGAACTGATGCGCGACCGTACGAAATTTATCGGCACTCCCACAGAGCTGTCTGAAAAAATCGACCCTGTCGGTATGGAGCGTATCTCGCCTAAGAAAGTGTCCCGCCTGATCCTGCAAAGCCTTGACGCGCTAAGCAAAATCGGAATTTTCGGTATGGTGCGCCGCAGCAACGGGAAGCGGCTCATCGAGCTGCGCCGTGCCGAAAGTGACGATGCCCAGGGTGTACCTGTGGTCGCCCCTGTTGACCCTGTTGGGGCGCTGTGCGGCGATTTGCGGGAGATTGCCGGGCATGGCGAGTAAACACCCGCAGGGAAAAAGAAACGCCGTTTGTGGCCATTTGTGGCCGAAAGCGGAGCGCGGGTGTTCGGTGCAGGGAAATCACCTCCTTGGAGGTGGCCAGCATCGCGTTTGTCTGGTCTGCGGCAACGCCGCTGCCCGACTTCCGCATGAATTCCGGGCAGAAGCCCGGACCCACTTTATCTACGATTTGGAGGAAACGACATGAAAAAAGATGTTAAATTCAGCACCCGCATGGCGTCCACAGACCGGGAGGCCATCAAGGAGTTGGCGAAGCAGTCCGGGATGTCCATGAGCGACTACGTCACTGCCTGCTGCCTGGGAAAGCAGGTGGTGGTCATCGACGGCCTGAAAGAAGTGCTGAAGGAGCTGAAGTCCATCGGCAGAAATCTGAACCAGCTCGTCACCCTGGCGCACATGGGACGAGTGACCGTGATCGATCTGGAAAGCGTATGTCGGGCGTTCTCTGAACTCTGTGGTGCCGTTCGGATGATCCTTGAACGAAAGCGCTGGTAAGCTATGGCTATCATCAGCTTCACAAACTACAAGCGGGGCCAGACCACCGGATGCATGAGCGCCGTGATGCGGTATACCATGCAGGATAAAAAGACCGAGTTCGAGGGGCAGCAGTTGGTCACAGGTATCAACTGTCAGCCGGAATCTGTCTACGCGGATTTCATGACCACCAAGCGGCTCTACCACAAGACGGACGGTGTACTGTTCTATCACATGGTACAGAGCTTCCCGAAAGGCGAAGCAGTCGACCCGGTCACCGCTCACGCGGCCGCGCTGAAGCTGGCCGAGTACTATGAGGGATACGAAGTTCTGGTCTGCACCCACACAGACCGTGAGCACATCCATTCCCACTTCCTCATCAACTCGGTCAATTTCGATACCGGACGGAAACTGCATATCGCAAAGGAGCAGCTCCAGGAACTGCGGCAACGCAACGACATGGTCTGCAAGGAGTTTTCACTTCCTGTATTTCAACCCAGGGAACAAAAGCAGAAAACAAAGACTATGACCATCGGAGAGTATCACACGGCGGCCCGCGGTCAGAGCAAGAAGCTGCAGCTCATGAATATCATCAATGACTGTATGCGCCACGCTTCCAACCGCGAGGAGTTCATTGCGCTGATGGAGAGCGAGGGCTACAAGGTTCGCTGGGAAAAGTCCCGAAAGAATATCACCTATACCACGCCGAGTGGCTGGCAGTGTCGGGACCGTTTGCTGTTCGGTGACAAATATCTAAAGGAGAACATGGAATATGAATTCAGGATCAGAGAAGAAATTATCTATGGACGAGCTCATGGCCCTGAACCGGCCCGAGCCTTCACCGCAGCCGACAGCGCAGGAGTCGAGTTCACCGATCACGCCCATTGTCATCCAGTGTCCGTTGCCGGAGGCTCTGACGATGCTGACACAGAAGACAGAATCCATCGGGTGGGAAGTGCGTGGAATGCGGGAGTATCTTCCGAACCTGAGATCACACACAGACCTGACAGCGGTGCAGAACAGCATGGCGGAGATCCAGAAATCGTTGACGGAGATGACCACTCTGCTGGAACAGGCTGGGAAGAAGAAAGAAAAGCATTCCTGCAAATGGCTGGACTGGCTTCCGGACTTCGACCTGATCGTAGTGGCCAAATGGATCGTACTGGTACTGCTCATCGTGGCGGCACTGCTGGGGATGGGGTATGGCACAGCGACAGTGGTCAGCAACATCCGCAACCTGTTTCTATGAAGCCGCTCCACGCTGGACTGTATGGTCTGGCGGTAACTGGAGCGTTACTGGATGATGGTAACGAAGATGTCGAGGAACGTTACCGCCGTATCCAGGCAGAACAGGAAGCCAAAAATATCGGCGCTGTCATCGGACTGGTGGCCGGCGTAGCCATGGTGCTCACACAGGATGAGCAATCATCTACAGAACAGCAGTGGACCGAAGATCAGCAGGCAGAACAAACACAGCAGCAGACCATGTAACGGTCTGCTATTTTTGTTGCCTGACTGTAGCGTCAGGGGAAAGGAACGATATGGCGTATAAATTCAAATACAATGAGCGTCCCCGCTCCTACAGTGAAGAAAAGCATGGAGATGAGGATATTCCCTCTGCCAAGGCAGTGCGGGATACCGCAGTGGAAGAAAGGGACGGCAAGATTATAAAAAGCCGCCGACAGCATGTATGCGGCAGAGAGTACATTGTGTTCGCGGAATTCAGTTTCGGAGGAACGCAATCTACGGTCGATCTTATGAAACAGGTCATCGACCTGGAGCAGGACGCAAAAAATATTTCCGCCTGAAAAACAGGTTCGCATAGACAAACAAACCGATTGAGGGTATTGTATGGTTGCAATCTCTCAATCGGTTTGGCATTTTATGAAGGAGGTCAATATGTTACAGCCAAACCAAAAGATCACGGCGCTCTATTGCCGTCTGTCCCGAGATGATAATCTGGAGGGCGACTCCAACAGTATCCAGAACCAAGAGTTAATATGTAAAGGGTGGTTTCTGCCACCTAATACATATGACTGCGGCTCATTTGTGGTGAATGGAACAGCAGTTGTAGGAAAGGAGTAAAAACACCTTATAACCGCTGGAAATCAACACGCAAAGGAGCTAATTTTTATGAAATCACTGTTTGAGCAAATGGGCGGCACATACCGGCAAGAGGGCGATTACCTTATCCCAAACCTCTATTTGCCAGATGAGCCGGACTACCAGATCGGCAAGTATGGGCGTATGCGCCGTAGCTATCTGAAAGCTCATCGACCTGTTCTCTATGCAAACTATCTTACGAGCGGAACGCTGCACCAGCATCTTGCCGAGATCGACCAAGCCTGCAATGAGCGTATGGAAATCATCGTTTCTGCTATGGCAAAGCAAGAGGGTGTGACCGAAGCGCTCAAAGCCGCCGACCAGATGGAATGGGTACGCCGGATGAACAACATCCGCAGCCGTGCCGAGGAAATCGTTCTGACCGAGCTTGTATATGAATGACAAATGCCCGTTATTGGCTGTATGGCCGATAACGGGCATTTTCCTAAATTGGGTTTTATCTTCAAATAGGTTGCATCATTTCAAGTACAATCCCATCGGGATCTCTGAAATAAAAAGCCTTGCTTTCTCCTAATTCGTTTGCCCGGAAATCGAAATACTGCGGTTCAGATAAGCATTCTACATGATTTTCGATAAGACTATTATAAACACGCTCAATATCATCCGTATAGAAACATACTTCTGAGATAGATGTTGTAAATAGATTCCCCTTCACCTTTTTTACTTTATTGTCCACAAACTGAATCAGTTCGATTGGTGGAGCTTCCATAGCTTTAGAGCCGTTCAGATAAGCTACTCTCGCTTTTGTATCTTTCATACGAAACAACCTGTCTGTTTCTTCGCCAGCCATGAATATTTCTCCTTGGACTTCAAGGCCAAGGATGTCTCTGTAAAAAGCAATGGAGCGATCTAAATCAGATACAGTTAATCCAACGTGATAAATTCTCTCGACCATTTTCTAAAAACCTCGCTTGATGAAATACTCTCGTTCGTATATTCCGCTTGATATGATACCGTCCTAAGCTTACAAATACTTGCCGTATATCAAGTGGTCGGTATGCCGATTACCAAAATGTACGATTTGTGGAAGCCGCCCCCATTCCACATAACCATTCTTCTCCAATAAGCCAACGCTTGGCCGATTGCTGCCAACGAGAATTGCAATCAGGACCTTAATTCCTTGCTTCTTTGCCTGTTGCTCTAATGCGGCAAGCAGATGAGTGCCGATATGGCGCCCGTGTGCCGAGAAGTCCAAATAATAGCTGACCTCCGCCACATGATTAACAGCTTCACGACCCTGTCGGTAAGCTGTTAAATAGCCATAGCCCACAGGCATCCCATTCTCAAGACATAAATACACCGGATAACCATCGGCAGCGTGCTGACAAATCCATTTTTCACGCATTTCGGAAGTGACTGTTTTGGTATCACAAGTACAGTTTCCCGCAAGAATTGCCTGATTGTAGACCGAGGCTATAAACGGTGCATCTTCCTTAGTTGCCTCGCAAAGAGATATTGTGTTGCTACAATTTCCTGACATGTCTGAAAATACCCAAGGTGCTTTATCTGTCATTTCATACATTCGTTCTTTCGCCGTCGCAGATATTTCATAAGAGGTGGAATTGAAACTGGAATCAAAATCGTTGATTTTCTCCTGCAACAATTCGATGAACCGTCCGATATGGTATCCGTCGCAAACTGCATGATGAACCTGAATTGCTAATGGAAGCATCTTCTTCGTTCCTGCATCAAAAGCCTTTCCCATTGTAAAAATCGGAAGCAGATAGCTTCCGTCACCGAAAACTTGTAGATTAAATGCTGTGAATGAAAACCATGGAATCATGGATACGTCAAATGAATTGACGGGTCTTTCCGGTTTCGGATCATATTTTTCAGATGAGGAATATTTCGCAACATCAGCCTCGTAACTGCTCAGAAAAGCAGTATAATTTGATTTGTACGCTGTCCATATCCCAGAAAACGTCTTTTGCCCCTGGTTGAAAATAGTGTATGCAGGGTGCATCTCACTAAAATAGCCAAGTCCTTTTTCTGTAAGAGCGGTACGAAACTCTGGCATTTCATTGATGGTCTGCGTCAACAGCCAAAGCATTGCCGGATATAGCCGTTGCCCGTTCAGATTTGATATGTCGATATTGACGCACGTAGAATAGGAGCAGCGCACATCATTGTAAAAATGCAGATAATGTTCCTTACGTTCCCAGTTTTCAAAGTCTATCAAAGTAAACATACAACATCTCCTGTGATTGTTTTTACACATGTCTCAATCTTCATCGCTGTTTTTCTTCCCACGGCTCTTATAGACATTATACTGATTTTTGCACCGGGGACTGCAAAATGCGGAATTGGAGCGGCTGCTCAGGAACACCTTCTGGCAATGCTTGCACAACCGCAGGGGCTTCTCCCCATCCACCAGCATGAAGCTGAACATCATCTGCACGCCCAGC
>OJRV01002624.1_pt1 | contig 16852 bp, 9 predicted proteins | sample 1599241 | NCBI WGS metagenome assembly OJRV01 (sample SAMN04168656, study PRJEB22393) | human gut metagenome | biome: human gut microbiome; feature: stool | host: Homo sapiens | collected 2014-03-17 | reverse complement strand
AAAACACGGGAAAACGGGCGGCGAACGCCACCGCACGGCACAAGACCGCCGGAAACCCCACCACAAACCAACACCCGGGCGTGTCGTAACCACGGTGAGTGAATGCGCGCGGCTAAAGAACAAATACAAGACGGCCAGCAGTCAAAACATCCAGAGGGAAAACAACACGACTACGCTTGGCACACATTCAGCAGCGTCAATTCACCCATCCAGCTTGCGTTATGCCATCCAGCTTGCGTCTTGCCTCACCATTTGCGAGACACTCCGCCTACGCCCACCAACGCTTGCCGCACCGTTTACCGCCATTGCCTGGTCTTCCGGCTGCGCTCCAAGGCCCGCGACCCTCGGCATGCAGCACACCAAGATGATGTTTCATAGCGACCAGCATGATATGCGTATCTTCCAAGCCAAGATGCCGTTCATTTTGGGAAGCGTCCAACGCGCCCTGACGTTTGGCATACGCATCCAACGTGTTATTGCCATACGGATGCTCATCATCGGGAATCGACCCCTCATCCCAACGACGGCTCATCGGCAACGTGTCGATGATCGTAATATTGCCAGCACGATAGCTTTCCGCATATCCGGCAACGTTCAACATGAAAAAGCTGTGCTCGAACCGGGCGTTGTGTGCAACGTACGGCTGCTGTTCAAGCCGTTGCAGCAATCCGACCTGTGCTTCGGGCCATTCGTCAAACAAACGAAAGTCCATGCCGGCACGATCGCGCACGTCAATACCGGTAAGGTCGAGAATCAGAGGATTGCCGAGCAGTGCGTTCTGTGCAGGAACTCCGAAGGAAAGACGCGCCTGGCCGTACGCGTCGCCAGCCTCGTAATAGCCCTGTTCGTAGCAGTAGCCCGAGGGCTCGCCGGCCGGACGTGGCGAGATCATATTCATGAATTCGAACCCGGCGTCGATGATGTACACACGGGCCGGATCCGTGCCTGTGGTTTCAATATCAATGCCCATCACCGTGTCGAGGTCACGTCCAGGGAGGTAGGCGTCACGCCAATCCGACTTTTTGTAATCCGCCAAACGTCGAGCCTGCGCGTCCTCCGCCGAGTCAGCGGAACTTCCAAAAGAGCCAAAAGAACCGCTTGAACCCTTGCCAGTAGAGTCAAGGGCCCCATAATCGAACACGCGCGAACTTCCCGGACTCGTCACCCCGCTCAAGTTCGCGCGCGACATGGCGTAATCGCTGGCACGCTTCTGTTCACGTTCTGCGGCACGACGTTCGGCACGGCCATTGACGATCTGTGCGGTGCGATCCTGAATATTGTCGAGGTTCACACGGTTGTCCGCTCCAGCAACAGGCTGCAGCACGGGAACCGTCACCCGTCCCCGGCGTTCTTCGGCAATGGTCCACAAGCCCATCGCAACGCCAATTCGACGCAACATGGCGATTTCGTCGCACAACCGACGGTTCGCATATGCGAGCGCACGAGGCAAACGGTAAGAAGCGATCAAACGGTCGAAATCCGTCATGAAAGCGGTGTTACATTGCGCGATGATGGATTCGAGACGGTCGCGTACCGCCAGATCCTTTTTCAGCAGATTATGCAGCTGCTGGGCGGATAATACCGAATCCTGCATGGAATCCGTTGTCTCCGGAGTCGGCAAAAGCGCGGTATCGGCGGCGTTCAATACGGCAATCAGGTCAATGTTTTGGCTTTGCGCGGCTCCAATGCCGTGTTCCAAGTCGAGGGATGCGACCCACTGCCAGTCGATAAGCTGGTTGTCGGCGTTTTTCGGCATCGATGCCAACCATTGGTTGATGTCTTGCTTGGCTTCAGTAAGCCAGGAACGGCCCGTCTTTGCTTCGTTCATACTTTGCATGGTAGCCGAGAGGGGGCGCAGTACACGTCGACGCCCATGAAAAACATACTGCTTCTCGGATAGCGCAATCTCCTTTTTTCAAGATTCGAAAGCGTATCTTTAATTCGTTTATTCCGCTAAATTCAATACAGAAAAGAAATTAATGTTGCAAAAAACGATTATGTTCACAAAAAATACCATGCTTGACTGTGTCCATGCACGTTGCGCACGTAGTACGACGTCACGTACGAAATCGTTTCGCCATGATGATGACGCAGATGGTGCTGAAAATATCACGCGATATAACGCTGTGAAAAATAATCTTGCGAAATGCAAACATGGTTACCTACATACGTGCGTGTGCCGTGGGGAATGCGATACGTGCGCACATCGCACGGGATATACGAACGATGGCATGACGAAAGAATGATGGTATGACAAAAAAGGGAGAGGCTCGTAGGCCTCTCCCCCTGCTGGGTATTCACGGATTTCCGCAACGATCGGATTCGTAACAACCGGATCCCGTGTTGATTGGATTCCACAACGCCTTTGCCGCACATTATGCGCTTACAGCGGCGCTTACCCCCTGGTTTACAGTTCGAATCCGAGTTCGGCTGCGGCTTCGTTAGGAACCGGATCGTCGCACCAGAAATCCTCAAGATTCTCGTTGGTGGCGAGGCTGCGGATTTCCGCCTTGTCGATATACAGTTCACCGCTTAAATGGTCAGTTTCGTGCTGGAAGATGCGGGCCGGCCAGCCGTGCAGATGCTCCTCGTGCTGTTTGCCGTCTTCATCTTGCCAGCGGGCTGTAATGTCGAGCCAGCGTTTGCGTACCGCCTGATAGCCGTCGAAACTCAGGCAGCCTTCGTAGAAGCTTCGGGTTTCGGTGCCGATCGGCTCATAGCTGGGGTTGATGATGACATGGAACGGGAATTCAGCCGCTTCACGCGGATCATCGTCATCGTCGTCACGCACATGGTCTTCCACCACGGCGAAGGCCAGTCCAAGACCGATCTGGGTTGCGGCAAGGCCTACGCCCGGCGCTTCGATCATGGTGACGCGCATGGTCTCGATGAGTTTGTCGAGCGTTTTGCGGCTCAGCTGGCCTTCGTAGGCTGCGGTCTGCTGACGTAGTACCGGTTCGCCTGCCTGCACGATGGGGAGCAGTTGTTCCTTGCCGCCAGTTTTAATGAGTTTTTCAACCTCGCGGTTGAGTTCGAGGTTGACTTTCGAGTTGCGTCCAAACATAGGTTTCCTTCGCATATTGGTTCGGGATTTTGGATTGCCGAATGATGTGTATCGGCAGTTTGGTTACAGGGCAAGTTCTTCGGCTACGACTTTGGCAAGACGGTCGCAGACCTCGTCAGCCTGCTGTTGGGTTTCCGCTTCGGCCATGACGCGCACGAGCGGTTCGGTGCCGGATGGTCGCAATAGCACGCGGCCGGTGTCGCCGAGCATTTTCTCTTCGTGTTCGACGGCCGCCTGCACTTTGGCATTGGTTTTGGCCGCGAGCTTGTCGACGTTCGGCACGTTGATGAGGGTTTGCGGCAGTTGTGGGAAGTCGGATGCGAGTTCTTTGAGGCTTTTGCCGGAGTTGACCACTTCGTTGCATAGGGTCAATGCGGTGAGGGTGCCGTCGCCGGTGGTGGCGAATTCGCGGTTGATCACGTGTCCGGACTGTTCGCCGCCGAGCGAATAGTCACCGCGCAGCATTTCCTCAAGCACGTAACGGTCACCCACGCCGGTTTGCACGGTTTTGATGCCCATGGAACGCAGGGCGAGTTTCAGGCCGAGGTTGCTCATCACGGTTACCACGAGGGTGTCGTGGTTGAGCTTGCCCGCATTCTTCTTGGCACGCGCAAGAATGCCCATGATTTGATCGCCGTTGACCATGGTGCCGTCTTCATCTACGGCGAGGCAACGGTCGGCGTCACCGTCGAAGGCCACACCCAGATCGGCTCCGGAGGCCTTGACCATGGCCTGCAGCTGTTCGGGGTGTGTGGATCCGGCGTTCTTGTTGATGTTGTAGCCGTCTGGCGAAGCGTTGATCACGATCACGTCTGCACCGGCGCGGCGCAACGCTTCCGGCGCGACCACGGAGGTGGCGCCGTTGGCGCAGTCGGCCACGACTTTCAGTCCTTTCAGCGGTGTCGGCTGGGACTTGTCAGGCCCAATGGGGGCGATGGTGGACACCAGATGGTCGATATACAGGTTGGTTGCGGTTGCCGTGTCGTGGCTGATACGGCCCACACCGGCACCGGTCGGACGTTCCCAATCCTGGCCGAGCACACTTTCGATTTCGTCTTCTTTGGTATCAGGCAGTTTGAAACCGCCACGTGCGAAGAATTTGATGCCGTTGTCGGGCATGGGATTATGGGATGCGGAAATCACGGCACCCATTTCCACATTCAGCACGGAAGTCAGGTATGCGACACCCGGAGTTGGAATAATGCCCGCGTCGATCACGTCAAATCCGCCTGCGGACATGCCTGCAGACAGTGCCGCTGCAAGAAAATCGCCGGAAACGCGAGTATCGCGGCCGACCAGTGCACGGCGACGACCGTCGAATTCGCTTTTGTCTCCGTCATCGCCAAGCACGCGCACCGCAGCATCGCCCAAATCCAACGCAAGCTGTGCGGTCAAAGCCCTATTCGCCAATCCTCGAACACCGTCTGTTCCGAACATACGTGGCATGAGTCTCAAGTCCTCGCTATCTCAAGTTATATTGCCGTGTACCATCGTACTCAACGGGTTCACCATTCAACGAAATAGTCGACAGCATGTTGCGATACCTGCAAATCACAGTATGCGATGTCAGGCAAACCGCAGTATGCAATGTCGTGAGATTTCCACAATCTCAAGTTTCTTGCAATCTCACTCCCATCCTCCGATTCCGACCGACTGGGCCATTATGGGCCCGAAAGACCCACTGTCCATAACCGTTATGGGACCGGCTTTTGTTCGGGATGGCTTGTCTGGAAGCAAACAAGCCCGGACTGGCAGCGAGATAAGTCACGCCGTCAGTCCGGGCTTGTGATGCAATATCACAGAGTGATATCAGATGCAGTTACCAAAAGTAGCTACCAAAAACAACTACTGTAGTGGTGTCAGGAACGGCATCAGAGGGACGCGTTGAAATCGCGCACCTTGAGCGTGCGATGCGACGATTCAACATTGCCGCGCACAATGCGCTGCAACGCGTTGTCGGCGTCCGCATGTGAAGCCAGCCAAGCATCACCGAGATCCACCAGCGTGGCCGGATCGGCATAGCTCGGGTACAGGCCTTCCAGCAGAGCCTCAGCCATGTGGAAGGTCTTGTTCTTCCAAATCCAGTCAGCAACCTCGAAATACTTGGCCGCATACGGTTCAGCCAAGTCGGCACGTGGAGTGGATGCGAAGCCGCGGGCCACGGATTCCAACTGCATGTTGGTCAGCTCGTCGTTGTGCAAAGCCTCGTTCCAAGCCCATTCCTTGGCTTCCGCAATGCCTGCGACCGCACGTGCACCCAATGCGAACTCACGGTTCTCAGTGGTTTCGCGCTTGGCAAGTTCCGCGTCGATGTCGCTCTGGCCAATGGCGTTGATCGTGCTCAACGCGTTGATGATGGTCCAACGGAAATTATTGTCAATCTCCAAGCCGTCAAGCTTCACGGAACCATCGAGCAGACCCTTCGCATTCGCTTCGAACGCAGCATCGCCCGGCTCACCATAACCCAAGTAAGCGGTGATCAGCTGGAACTGCTCGTCGGAACCGGCTTCGGCAGCCTGAGCTAGCTTGAACAGTTCGGCAGCCACATGCTCCACCACTTCGGCACGGTCGGCCGGAGCGGTGTAATGCCATGCGGTGGTGCTGACCTGCGCCAAAGCGTAACGGAACGTGGTGGACTCATGTTCCGTGGCGAGCGCAGCCAAAGAGGTTTCGATGAACTGCTTTGCCGGCAATTCGCCGTCACGAGTCATATCCCAGAATGCAAGCCAAATCACGGAACGAGCCAGCGCATCGTCGAAACGATACAGGTTCTCTGCAGCGAACTTGAGGCTCTTCTCATCGAAGCGCAGCTTCGTGTATGTCAAATCGTCGTCATTCACCAAAATCAGCGCCGGACGTGCCTTGCCGGCAGCCGCTTCGACAATCGTCAGTTCGCCGTCAACATCAAGTTCGAACTGGTCGGTACGCACGATCTTGCCGGTCTCCGGATCCTCATTGTAGAAGCCGACAGCCAGACGATGTGCACGCAGCACCGGATGTTCAGCCGAAGCGGACTGGCGCAACGCAAGCTGCCGAATCGTACCATCCTCGTTTTCCTCAACTTCGGTAGCGATGGTGTTGATGCCGGACTGTTCAAGCCACTGGGCGCTCCACGCCTTGAGATCGCGGCCGGACGTCAACTCGAGTTCAGCCAGCAGATCGGCGAGCGTAGCGTTGGAGTACGCATGCTTGTCCAAATAGTTGTTGATGCCCTTGAAGAACTTCTCACGACCCACATAGAACACGAGCTGCTTCAGCACGGAAGCACCCTTGGCATAGGTGATGCCGTCGAAATTGACATACGTGTCGTTCAGATCGTTGATCGGCGCGACGATCGGGTGGGTGGTGCTCAGCTGATCCTGGCGCAGTGCCCAGCTCTTCTCGCCGGAGCTGAACGTGGCCCAAGCGTCCTTCCATTCCGTGGCTTCGGCAGTGGCAAGGGTGGATGTGAACTCAGCGAAAGACTCGTTAAGCCACAGGTCGTTCCACCACTTCATGGTCACGTAATCGCCGAACCACATGTGTGCAAGCTCGTGCAGCACGGTGACGACACGGCGCTCGGCATACGCGTCGGTGACCTTCGATTCGAACACGTACTGGTCGCGGATAGTGACCATGCCAATGTTCTCCATAGCGCCGGCATTGTATTCCGGCACGTAAATCTGGTCGTACTTGGCGTACGGATACGGCACGCCCCAAGTCTTCGCATAGAAGGCAAAGCCCTTCTTGGTGATGTCGAACAGGTAGTCGACATCCTTGGCGAACGCTTCGGCGAGCGCCTGACGGCAGTACATGGCCATCGGCACGGTGCGGCCGTCTTCGTTGGCGTATTCGGTATGCCATTCGGCGTATGGACCTGCGCAGATGGCGGTGAGATAGGAGCTCATGGTCGGCGTGGATTCGAACACCCACAGTTTGGTGGTTTCGGCTTCGTGCGTGCCGAGCGTGCCTTCTTCGGTAACGGTTTCGTTGTCGGTCACGGATGCGGCAGGCATGTTGGAGGTGACGATCCATGACTTGGCCGCAAGCACGGAGAAGTCGAACACGGCCTTGATGTCAGGCTGGTCGAACACGGCGTACACGCGACGGGCATCCGGCACTTCGAACTGGGAGTACAGATAGATGTTGCCGTCGGACGGGTCGACGCTGCGGTGCAAGCCTTCACCGGTGTTGGAATACTGGCACAGCGCCTTGACGGTCACTTCGTTGTGCGCTTCGAGGTTCTTCAGTTCGATACGGCTGTCGGCGAACGCTTCGGCCGGATCGAGAGTTGCGCCGTTGAGCACGATTTCGCTCACTTCGGTGGCGATCAGGTCGAGGAAGCTGGTAGCCCCCGGCTCAGCGTCGAACGTGATGGTGGTTTCAGAACCGAAATTTTTGGCTCCACGGGTCAGGTCAAGTTTGACCGTGTAATGAACCGGTGCTGCGATAACGCTTTTACGTTCTTCCGCTTCGATTCGGGTGAGATTTGCTCCTGGCATGTCACTCCTTTTTATTGGGAAATTCCTATTTGTGGAATAGGAGACGGCGCAACCGATTGTGCCGGTTACGCCGTCCTTCTTTTGATTATGTAATCAACAATTATTGACGATCTGTCGATATTTCAATATTATTTCAATATTAATTTCGCCGAAATCAGCGATATTGCGAAAAATATTGACTATCTGTCGATTCATCATTGCGCTGCGTTCAATCCCATCGCCTCGTCAACATCCTGCGCAATATCGGCAACGACCGGAACGATCATCGGCTTGCGATGCAGCTGACGTGCGACCCAGCTACCCAACGTACGACGCATGATCTGCTGAAGCTTGTACGTATCGCGCGTACCAGTCATCATCGCATCCTGCAATTGCTCGACGATCTGATGACGGACCTTGTCGAATTCGCTTTCGTCTTCGGCAACCGCGTTGAGATAGATCTTCGGACCTGCGACAACGTCAGCGGTTTCCGTATCGACAACGACGAAGCTCGACACGAAACCTTCCGTGCCTAGAATACGACGCTTCTCAAGCTCTTCCTCGGTAAGTTCGCCAACGGAATCGCCGTCAACGTACACGTAACCGCATGGCACGGAACCGACAACAGCAGCCTGGCCGTGGTACAAATCGACCACGTCGCCATCTTCAGCGAGCACCACATTCTGCGGATCGACACCCGTCTTAACTGCAATCATGCCGTTCGCCACCAAATGGCGGTTCTCACCATGAATCGGCATGGCGCACTTCGGCTTGACGATGTTGTACATGTACAGCAGTTCACCCTCATTGCAGTGGCCGGACACATGCACGGCGGCATTGTCTCGATTGACCACGCGGGCGCCAAGCTGCACCAGCTTGTTGATGATCTTGTACACGCCATGCTCGTTGCCTGGAATCAGGGAGCTCGCAAGAATGACCGTGTCGAATTCGTTGATGGTGATGTCGCGATGGTTGCCGTCGGCGATGCGGCCAAGTGCGGCCATCGGTTCGCCTTGGGAACCAGTGCACATGTAGACGAGCTTGTCGTCTTGCACGTCATGAGCCTTCTTCAGGTCGATGACCGTGTCTTCAGGAAGCCTTAAGTAGCCCAAATCCGCAGCAATGGACATGTTGCGAACCATGGAACGGCCCACGAACACCACCTTGCGGCCATACTTGTGAGCGGCGTCAACAACCTGCTGCACGCGGTGCACATGGCTGGAGAAGCTGGCCACAATGATCTTGCGCGTGGCCTGGGCGAATGCCTGATCAAGCGCTGGACCAATGGTGGTTTCCGGCTTGACGAAGCCTGGAACCTCAGCGTTGGTGGAATCCATCATCAGCAGATCCACGCCCTTTTCACCAAGCTTGCCGAACTCCACCAAATCGGTGATGCGATGGTCGAGCGGCAGCTGATCGAGCTTGATATCGCCGGTATCGATGAGGCTTCCGGCCGGAGTCTGCACGAACACAGCCAAAGCGTCCGGAATGGAATGCGTGACGTTCACAAACTCAAGATTGAACGGACCGACCTTCAGCTTGTCGCGTCCCTTGACCTCAACCAGTCGCGGATTGATGCGATGCTCCTTGCACTTGGCTTCAACGAAAGCCAACGTGAGCTTGGAACCGATCAGCGGAATATCAGGACGAAGCTTCAGCAGATACGGCACGCCACCGATATGATCCTCGTGGCCGTGGGTGAGCACCAGAGCATCGACCTTGTCGAGACGATCCTTGATGTAATGGAAGTCAGGCAGGATCAAATCAACGCCCGGCTGCTCCTCTTCAGGGAAAAGCACACCGCAGTCGATGAGCAGCAGATGGCCGTTGTATTCGACCACGTTCATGTTACGGCCGATTTCACCAAGACCGCCAAGGGGCACGATGCGCATGGAACCCTTGCGGTACTTCGGCGGAGCGATCAACACGTCATCCTGCTGGGGTGCGGTAGTCTGCGGGGCAAGACGGGAATTACGACGGTTGCCGGCAGAAGAGCTTGCCGCATTAGCACTCTTGGAGTTCCTAGAAGGCTTGGTGCCTTTCGCTTTCTTGACGTTCTTCGCACCCTTGGAGGAGCCACTACCATTGCCGCGGGAACCGCCACGACCAGAAGACTTCGTCCTCTTGGAAGTCGTTTCGGCCTTGTTGGCCTTCTCGGAGCTTACAGACTTCGCAGATTTCACATCCGCGGTCTGGGTATTTTCAGTGCGCTTGGCAGCTTTGCTGCCGCGCTTGTGCGTAGTTACTGTTTTGGTTTCTTCTATAGCCATTTCCTAGTTGGATTTCTATTACTAATTGTCTCCGCCTGTGCGGAAACGAGGAATTCAGTAAGTTTGCCGCATTACGGCAAACCGGTAGTCGCAATGCTTGCCGTAATCACCATTGCAAATCAGTGCCGTAAACATCGCTACCGCAGGTACGGCAATCATCGCAATAATCACAATCACAGCAAGCCGGAAGCGCGCATGCCATCCTCCGCGCGCTTAATCTCAGCTTCGCCCGGACCGACGTTTGGCAAACGCATCGTCGTGGAATCGAGAACGCCACGCACCTTCAACGACGCCTTCGCCATAACAGCTTGGAAACCGTTGCCATTCATCGCTTCGACCAGCGGGGCAAGCTGCACGGCAATGCGCTGCGCCTCATGAATGTCGCCACTATCGAACGCAGCAGCCAAATCACGCATCGGACCGGATGCGACATGCGCGATCACGGAAATAATGCCGACCGCGCCAACCGAGAGGAACGGCAGGAACAGACCGTCATCGCCCGAATACCAAGTTAAACCGGTTTCCATACGCTTACGCACGGCACCCGCGATATCTCCAGTAGCGTCCTTGACCGCCTTGACATGATCAAGTTCAGCCAAACGGCGGTAGGTTTCCAACTGAATGTGCAAACCGGTACGGCCAGGCACATCGTAAACGATAATCGGCTTGTCGGCGGAATCATTGACCGCCTTGTAGTGACAGAACACGCCTTCCTGCGACGGGCGCGAATAGTACGGAGCGACCACAAGCACCGCATCGGCGCCCGCCTCCTGAGTCTGCTCCACCATGCGCACAGTGTGGGCGGTATCATTGGAACCCGCGCCGGAGATGACCGGCACGTCCACGACCTCCTTGACCGCTTGTACCAGCTCGACCTTCTCCTCCATGTGGGTGGTGGGAGACTCGCCCGTGGTGCCATTGACCACAAGGCCATCAGCACCATCGGCAACAAGCTGCTTCGCAAGCTTCTGTGCGGCCTCAAAATCAACGGAACCATCGGCCTTCATGGGGGTGACCATGGCCGGAAGAATACGTCCGAAAGGAGCAGGATCAAGAAGATGCATAGTACCGTCAGTCATGGTACCAACGGTACTTCCCGCCACGGACGCCGAAGCGTCCGAGTTCGTGACCATGTCGCAATATGAACTACCTCCCCGAGACCAAAATCCCCCAGCAAGTGGAAGAATCGGTACGCTTAGCCGCATACTCAGGTGGATTCACGCCAAATGACTTCACGATTTTGATCTGGTGACCGCACGATTTCGGAATATCGCACGATTTTGATTTCCTGACCGCATGACACTCCAAAACAGTGCGGTCACCAAGAGGGAAAAGTACGGCCACCAGAACAAACTCAGGCAAGGTATTGGGTGGGGTTCTGTTCGAACTTGGCGGCGCAGCCCGGGTTGCAGAAGTAGTAGGTGGTGCCGTTGTACTCGCGGGTAGCCGCAGCGGCGGCCGGATCGACGCTCATGCCGCAGACCGGATCCTTGGCGAGCACGCTCTGGTCGGCGCCGGCAGTGTGGCCGCAGCAGGAGTGCGCGCCGCCCATGCCTTCCATGCCCTCGTGCATACCTTCCTTCTTGGCCTTGTGATCGCTGAACAGTCCCATGATGAATCCTTTCTGACTATGGTTGTTGTGATTATTATCGTTCGGGTTCGGCTGGCGAACCTGATACGTCCTGTTTGCGGCACGCACCGCCTTGTCTGGATCGAACAGGCGCAGTCGGCTCGCATTCGTCACCACGCACAGCGACGAGAACGCCATGGCAGCGCCCGCGATCATCGGATTGAGCATCATGCCGGTGAACGGGTAGAGCACGCCCGCCGCAATGGAAATGCCGATGCTGTTGTAGCCAAGAGCGAATCCAAGATTCTGCGCGATATTGCGCATGGTGGCATGGGTCAGATCAAGCGCATGCACCAAACCCATCAGAGAGCCGTTCATCAATGTCACGTCCGCGGACTGGATCGCCACATCCGTGCCCGTTCCAATGGCGAATCCCACATTCGCACGGGCAAGCGCAGGAGCATCGTTGATACCGTCGCCCACCATGGCCACCGTATAGCCTTGCGCCTGCAGTTTTGCGATTTCATCCGCCTTGTTTTCCGGTCGCACTCCAGCGATCACGTTGCTGACGCCAACTTGATTTGCCACGGCATGTGCCGTTGTTTCGTTGTCTCCGGTGAGCATCACCACGTTGACGCCATGCGATTTCAAAGCTGCGATGGCCTGTTGCGAATCGGGTTTTACCGTGTCGGCAACGGCCACGATTCCCGCAAGCTCGCCGTCGACCGCTGCAAGCATCGGCGTTTTCCCTTCCGCCGACAGCCGTTCCATAGTCTCGATGATGTCATCGAGATCCTCGTTGCCGACGCTCGGCATGGCCACGTCAAGATCGTCGATCAGATCGGTATTGCCAACAGCGATACTATGTGACGCGACGTGCGCAGTGACTCCCTGCCCGGAAATCGCACGGAATTGCGTTGCCTCGCCTAACGTAAGATGCTTTTCTTGCGCTTCAGCAACGATCGCGGCGGCAAGAGGATGTTCGGAATCCCGTTCGGCACTGGCTGTGATCGCCAGCAAATCGTCTGGCATTTCACGCCATTTTCCAAGCGGAAGCACGTCGGTCAACGACGGTTTACCAGCGGTGATCGTACCTGTTTTGTCAAGCACGACAGCATTGATTTTGCCGCACGTCTCCAATGCTTCGGCGGAACGAATCAGCACACCCATTTGCGCGGCGCGACCGGTCGAAACCGTTACGGAAAGCGGTGTGGCAAGACCCAATGCGCACGGGCATGCAATCAGAAGCACCGAAACCGCCGCCACCAGCGCATGCACCACGCGCGGTTCCGGCCCAAACGCAAACCACAATGCGCACGACCACACGGCGATCAGCACCACAATCGGCACGAAAATACCGGAAATCTTATCCGCCAGGCGCTGTACCGGAGCTTTGGAACTTTGCGCGGATTGCACCAATCCAATGATCTGCGCGAGCACCGTGTCTTTGCCGACTTTTGTGGCACGATACCGCAACGATCCGGTACCGTTGATCGTGGCACCGGTCACATTGCCGCCAGCCTGCTTCAGCACCGGCATGGATTCGCCGGTGATCATGGATTCGTCGACAGACGATGAACCGGAAATAACCGTGCCGTCAACGGGAAGTTGTTCGCCCGGACGAATCGCAATAATATCTCCGACCAACACCTGATCGACCGGAATTTCCTCTTCGATTTCATTACGCACCACGCGAGCGGTTTTCGGCTGCAGTTTCGCCAATGCACGCATGGCTTCTCCCGTACCGACGCGAGCGCGCGCTTCAAGCAATTGCCCGACCAGCATCAGCGTGATGACCACACCAACCGCTTCAAAATACGGTTCTCGAGCATTCTCAGGCAGAATCTGAGGCACAAACGTGACCACACACGAGTAGGCAAACGCGAATACCGTACCCAAACTGACCAATGCGTTCATTTCCGGAGAGCGGTGAATGATCGCAGCGAAACCGCTACGAAAAATCGGTAATGCGGCATAGCACATCACCGGCAGCATCAGTATGAACTGCGCCCAATTCGGCATCGGATACAGCATCAACATCGTAGAAGCGAATACCGGAATCGTAACGATGGCAGACACAATAAGCCGCGTAACCAATGCTCGCATTTCACGAGATGCGGAAAAATCATCTGAAGAACCAGCAGAAACAGAAGAAAAATCAGAAGAAGTATCAACGGATTCATACGATGTTTCATCAACAGCAGTCTGTTGCGATTGCATAGGAACATGAGATTCTGCATTATTCGGATTTTCTTCCGACGCTGAATGCTCGTCCTGCATTGCAGCATGATGTTTTCCCGGCAACACACGCAACGTGCCATGCAGCATGTTCATACCGCACGCAAAACCGTACTCCCCCGGCCTATCAGGATGAATCGTCAACGTCGTTGTACGGAAAGGAGGTAATGCAAGATCGACGCCGAAATCGGAGAACACTACGTGCGACGAGCATTCGCCGTCTTCTTTTCGATCGAAGATCAACCGCAAAGGCAAACCAGCCTCGGCTTCGATGACTGCCGGACTGTACCCGCCTTTGACTTCGACGACCGCCTCTTGCACGCCGTTGTCGACACGGGCGCGGAACGCTTTGCGCGGCGCGAAAAAGAACCACAAAACGGCTACCGTCACAGCCAATGCGACGATGATGGCAATCAGAGCCTGCATGTTTCACCGGTTTCCATATTGCATTCGTTTCGATTCGGACAGTCACACTGTATACCAGCACTTGAGCTAATTGCTAAGAGTCAGCGCACAGCTTTATTACGTAGGTATACGACGATATGAATAATCCCCAAATCGCCGATGCCTGGAATAAGCCAACATCAGCGGTTTGGGGACCATTTACCGTTCAACCGTAAGGATTTACAGGTCGAGGAAGTTGTCGAGGCCGACGGTCACACCCGGGTATGCACCAGTGGAGACCTTGCGGACGGCCAGCAGCACGCCCGGCATGAAGGAGATGCGGTCGAAGCTGTCGGCGCGAATGGTCAGCTGCTCGCCGTCGTTACCAAACAGGGCTTCCTCATGGGCATTGAGGCCACGCAGACGCACGGCGTGCACATGAATGCCGTCAACCACTTGGCCACGGGAACCGCCATCGGTTTCGGTGGCATCCGGAACAGGGCCAAGACCCGCTGCCTTACGAGCTGCGGCAATACCCTGCGCGGTATGGAATGCGGTGCCGGACGGAGCATCCACCTTGTTCGGGTGGTGCAGTTCAATCACTTCGGCGGATTCGAAGTACGGAGCCGCAACCTTGGCGAAATAGTCGGCAAGCACGGCGGAAATGGCGAAATTCGGCGCTATGAACACGCTCTGGCCCTCGCGAGGCGCGGCAGCGAGCGCGGCACGCACCTGATCGAGCTTCTCTTCGGTCCAACCGGTGGTGCCCACCACCACGTCAACACCTTGCGCCACGAGTGCGCGCACATTGTCAAGAGACACGCTCGGCACGGTGAACTCCACCACCACGTCAGTATTTTCGGGGGTAATTTGGCTCAGGTCGTCGCCAGCGTCAAGCGCGAGCGCCAGTTCGGTGTCGTCCGCGTTGTTCACAGCGTCGACCACGTGGGAACCCATGCGCCCTTTGGCGCCAACTACAGAAACCTTGATCATTGCAACTCCTTCAGGCGTTCTGGCTGCATCCATCTGTAACAGCTTTCTATGATTCCAACGAATCCAACAATAGAATACAATTGCCCGAACATAATCCTCACGATCATTTTCGGGCAATTTCTAGAATGCTTAATCCACATAGTATCTATGAATCACAGATCATCTATGAATGCTGTAAAACATTTCGACGCGTGATCACCCAGCCGATCAGGGCGAACGGGATCGAGGCGAGCACGAAAATCCACGGTAGCATAAGGCTCACGTCGGGTGTGGCGTGATCCAGTATGATACCGGTGATCATCGAGCCGAATGATGCGCCGACAGTTCCCGCAGTGCTCACCCAGGAAAGGCCTTCGGTCAACGACTCTTCAGGAACGGTTTCTTTCATCACGAGGTTGCCCGATGCGAACACCGGCGAAACAGCCAGACCGGTGAGAATTTCCACAATGCCTATTACGATCAGATTGCCTTGGCACAGGTGAATTACAAAGAAGCCGGCTGTGATCGCCGCAAGGAACATGATCATGTAACGCCAACGGGATCCTTTGAGCTCAAGCGTTCCGAAAACCAGCGCGCCCATACACGAACCGACCGCTAGCATCGCCAGCTGCACGCCGAGCACGGAATCAAGATGCAACGATTTCATGACGGCTGTCATGGACGTGTCGAATGCGGTGAAACTCATGTTGAATATGATGAAAACCAGCAGCAACGGAATCACGCCAGCATAAGTGAAAATGCTGCGTTTCTTGCGATTACCACTCGTCTTCAATTGCGCAATGGTCAGCCTGTTGCGCAGTGCGGAACCTGAATCGCCAGTATTGCTGGCATCGCCATCGATAGTCAATCGCACATCGGCATCGTCTAAAGAGGCCGAAACGACCTTGACTTCATGCACAACCGGCGGCTGCGTGTCTTTCAATGTGAAGAAAATGGTACCGCCAAGGGCGCAGGCAATCGTTGGCACGAACAACTGCGAAACAGGGTGCACTGAAGCTGCAAGGAACGCTGCGAGAATCGGTCCGAAAATGAATACGATTTCGTCAATGGCGGATTCCATGGCGTATGCGGTGTTCAATAGTTCGCCGTTGCCGGTGCGGTCGAGCACGTACGCCCAGCGGGTACGCACGAGTGCGCCGAACGAGAATTGCGTAAGGCCCATCACCACGGCCAGCATGAACAGCAATGGAATCGGCACGCGCACCAGTGCGGCGAATGCGAAACCAAGCATGGTGATGATTTGCACGACAAGCACCATCGAACCGACCTTACGCTGGCCGAATCGGTCGAACAGTCGCGCGTACAGTGGCGTGACCGCTGCGGTGGCGAGCACATATGCGGCGCTCATCACGCCTGCGATCGTCCAATTGTCGTACAGGTGGTTGAGTGCGAGAATAATGCCGAGGCCCATCATCGACATCGGCAGTCGCGCCAAAGCTCCGGAAGCGCAGAACGCTTTGGTTCCCGGAATGGAGAACAATACGGAATATGGCGACTTCGGGGTTTCGGTTGCGCTGGTGGCAGCCATGCTTATCGCTCCTTAACTTTCGTTGCGTCCGGCACGTGTGCCCGCCCACACATGCTGCACGAGGGTAGCGGCGCTCCTCCACAACGCTGCACGTAGTGCGTTACCCTACGTGCAGGCTGGAAAGCGCCGCTTTCCCAACGATGATCAAGAACAAGCAGGATGCATACACGCGTCCTTTGGCGCACCAGCACTAGTCGTTGTCGGATTGTTTCGGAATTCCGTAGCTCAACTCGGCAAGGATCTCTTCTTCTGTTTTGTCGGCGGCGTTCAGCTGCCGATTGCCCTCAACGGGCTCACTCAGATAGTAGAGGCAGGCGTCGATAGCATCAAGCGGCACGCCTTCCA
>OJRV01002585.1_pt1 | contig 17078 bp, 15 predicted proteins | sample 1599241 | NCBI WGS metagenome assembly OJRV01 (sample SAMN04168656, study PRJEB22393) | human gut metagenome | biome: human gut microbiome; feature: stool | host: Homo sapiens | collected 2014-03-17 | reverse complement strand
AGCTGACCCTCTCGCCCGCAGCCCATGCGTTCATTACCGAGAACGGCTGTGAGAGGTACTTCCAGTACAACAAGGACCTGCTGCTGGACCACCGCAAAGCGGCCCTCCAGCAGGAGCTGGCGGCGGAAGAGCGGCGCCACGGCGGCATCTGAGCCGTTTCAAAATGTAAGAGAAAACGCCAAAAGGCGGCATCCTCCCGTGCAGAGGATGCCGCCTTTTTTGGAGAAGAAGATTGGAAATGTCGCTTGAAAAAAGAACTCAGACCAGCCCGGTGACCTGGGGCAGGACCATGGACACTGCCGGGATGTAGGTGACCAGCAGCAGAACCAGGATGATGGCTGCATAGTACATGAGCATGTAGGGCATCACCTTGGCCAGCGTGGTGCGGCCCACCTTGATGCCCACGAACAGGGCGTTGCCCACTGGGGCTTTCATTGCTCCGCTGCGCTGCGCAAACGCGAACTTTTGAGAACACGCTGATTTCGGCAGCTTGCAAGAAAACACAAGGGAAACTTTGGCAAAAAGAGAGAGGGCCGGACGGTGCCAGCCCTCTTGACAGAATGATGAGATGCTCAAAAATTTCTGCTGCTTTTATTGCGGTTTTCAAAAATAGCGCCGAACAGAACGGCATATTTACGATATGCAGTTTGCGGATACTACTGCGGTGGGAAAATAGAATCAGGCAAAAGGATAAAGTGTCGGCAGGAAAAATACGGACACGACAATGAGGATGAGCGCCAGCGGGGTACCACACTTGAGATAATCCTTCAAGGTGTATCCGCCCGGCTCGATGATCATGATCTGGCAGGGAGCTGCCATGGGGGTCATGATGGACACACAGCTGGCTGTGATCACGCCGACCACGGCAGCACGGGGGTCTACGCCCATGCGGATACAGGCGGAAGTGACCAGTGGGATGAAGATGGTCAGGGTAGCCAGATTGGACATGACCTGTGTCAGAATGAAGGGAACAAGGAAGAACACCAGCATAATGATGTACGGATTGGTAGTATCGCCCAGCAGGCGGATCATCCAGTCTGCCACCACATCGCCTGCACCGGTGGTCTGGATGGCGTCCGACAGAGCCAGCACACCGGCAAACAGGAAAATGGTCGGCTGGTGGATGGAGTTGAGGGCTTCCCTCTCGGTCAGCACACCCGCCAGCACCAGAGCGGCAGCGCCGATGCAGGAAGTGAGATACATCTTGACACCAATGACATTTTCCAGCAGCATCATTGCAATGGAGACCAGAACGATCAGGACAGCCAGTTTGCGCTTAAAGGGGCTGAGTTTTTCGCTCTCAGAAGCCGTATGTGCTGCATCTGAAAACTGCTCGTTGGGAATATCCGGCATCAGCTTATAGCCAACAAAGGTCATGTACAGGATGGCAATGGTCAGCATCGGGATGCGCGCAATGGTGAAATCCCAGATGTGCAGCGGTGTCGGTGCGCCGGCCTGCATCATGACATCGTTCCATGCCATGTTGGAAGCACCCTGACCGAGAAAGGTCATCTGGGTGGCAATGTTGGCACAGGCCATAGAAGGATACAGCAGCTTGCTGCGGCTCACGCCGATGTCGTTCGCAATGCCTACCAGCAGCGGGATCATGATAGCGGCAGTTGCGGTGGCACTGGTGATGGCGCCCAGAAACGCACCTGCCACGCAGGAAAGAAAGATCAGCATCCGCATATTGTCCTTGTAGCGGATGACCAGACTCTGGGCTTTGTCAATCAGGGGCGTTTTGGTCAGCCCTGCACCGATGACGAACATGGCTACGAACATGACCACGTTCGTGTTGATGAAGCCGCCAAAGGCCTCGGCAGGGGTCTTGATGCCGGTGAGGATCAGCGCCAGAATGATGCCGGTAGAAATGACCGAGAACGGGACTTTACCGGATACAAAGGCGATGATCGTTACAAGCAGGATGACCAGTGTGATCTCCAATGGGCTCATTTGGGTTGTCCTCCTGTGGATTACTTCCACCTTGCAGATGCAAAGCAGTGGCAAAGGTGTGCAGAACAAAAAGAACGGTCAAGATCTTCTTTGTCTGCATTTTTTTCGTGCACATATTTGACCGCAAATAGCAACACCCCGGATGTTGATATGGCAGACAGCATCCGGGGTGTTTTGCGGAGAAGCAGGATAAACAGGGTAATGAAGATAGGAGTAAATGATAAGAAGTCTGTTGGATCTGTGAAAGCAAATATGGTTGTTAGAATTAACGTGATAGTGAGTTCATTTTAGGAGAAGAAGCTTTTGATGGATGGTTGCTCTCCGCAGGGTATAGGCAACGCTGGCTTCGCAGTTGGATCTTATTTGATGAAGCCAACGTGCTTGCAAATTTCCTCGACGGCCTTATCCTTGCGCTGATTGAAGATGACCTTGTTCTCTTCGAACAGGTTGCGGCCCTCAGCGTCAATGGAGACGATCAGGGGGCCAAACTCGTTAACGTGGCAGTGCCACAGAGTTTCCGGCATACCGAGGTCACGCCACTGGGCCTCGACGATCTCCTCCACCTCGGTGGCAGCCACAACGGCGTTACCGGCAGGGAAAACACAGTGGATGGCACCGAACTCCTTGCAGGCGCGCTCGGTGTTGGGGCCCATGCCGCCCTTGCCCACGATGACGCGGACACCGGACTTCTGCACGAACTCATACTCGAATTTCTCCATACGCATGGAGGTGGTGGGGCCCACAGACACCATCTCGAATTTGTCGTCCTCCAGAGGGCGAATGATGGGGCCGGCGTGGAAAATGGCAGCGTCCTTGACGTCCACAGGCAGCGGGCGGCCCTCTTCCACGAGGCGGCGGTGCGCCACGTCACGGCAGGTGGTCAGGTCGCCGTTCAGGTAAACGACATCACCGATATGGATGTCCTTCAGGTCCTCTGCGGAGACCGGAGTAGTAAGGATTTTCTTTCCGTCTTTGATGGTCAGCATTACAAAGTCACCCCCGAATGAGTATCAATGGTGTAGTTCAGATCTTTATCAAAAATGATGTGGCCGCGGCGATGGCTCCAGCAGCCCACGTTGACGGCAACGCCGATGGCAGAAGGATGGCGGGCAGTGTTCTCAATGTGCACGCCCATGACGGAGTACTTGCCGCCCATGCCCTGAGGACCAAGGCCGATGGAGTTGATGCCGTCCTCCAGCAGTTTCTCCATATAGGCTGCGCGCTCGTTCTCGTTGTGGCTGCCCAGAGGACGCATCAGAGCCTTCTTGGACAGCAGAGCGGCGGTCTCAACAGAGGTGGCAACGCCCACGCCCACCAGCAGCGGAGGGCAGGCATTGATACCGTAGCTGGTCATGACATCCATGACGAACTTGGTCACACCTTCGTAACCTGCACCGGGCATCAGAACCATGGCCTTGCCCGGCAGGGTGCAGCCGCCGCCTGCCATATAAGCGTAGATCTCACACTTGTCGCTGTTCGGGATGATATCCCACCAGACGGTAGGGGTGCCTTTGCCGACATTGCGGCCGGTGTTGAACTCATCGAAGGTCTCAACACTGTTGTGGCGCAGGGGCGCTTCGAAGGTGGACTTGACCACAGCCTCCTTCAGCAGACCCTCCACCTCACCGATGAGGGGGAAGTCCACGCCGCACTTTACCCAGAACTGCAGCACACCGGTGTCTTGGCAGCTGGGGCGGTTCAGCTCCTTGGCCAGCTTCTGGTTGCGCTTCATGGTCTCGTAGATGACCTTGGACAGAGGAGCATCCTCCTGTGCGCCCAGCTCATCGAGCTTGGCAATGATGTCGTCCGGCAGCACCTTGGCGATATGGCTCACAAAGTTGGCCATATAGGTCGTCATCTGCTGCACCTGTTCCTGTTTGTTCATTCCAATGCCTCCTTAGCTTTGGTACATTTTGCGCGTTGGTTCACTCATATTCAACGTTCTTGTCCGCTTTACTGCGGGAAGAACGGAAATGCGATGGGAAGGATCACCATGCTGACGACGGTTGCGATGAGGATGAGGGGCAGGCCAGCCTTGGCATAATCCTTGAAGGTGTACCCGCCGGCAGAAACCACCATTGTGTTGGCGGGCATACCGATGGGCGTTGCGTAAGCGCAGGAGCCGCCGATGACACAAGCCATCAGGACTGCGCGGGGGTCGGCACCCATGCCCTGTGCGATGCTCAGGCAGATGGGAACCATCAGGGCGGTAGTAGCAGTGTTGGACATGAAGTTGGTCATGACGCAGCAGAGCAGAAAGACCACCAGAGTCAGGACGTAGGGAGAGGGATTCTCGCCCAGAGCACCAATGACGATGTTTGCGATCTCTGCGCCTGCCCCGGTCTTATCCAGTGCAGAGGCCAGAGACAGCGTACCACCGAAGAGGAAGATGGTCTTGAGGTCGATGGACTTCAGGGCGTCTTTCTCGGAGATGACACCGGTGAGGATCAGAGCCAGCGCACCGATACAGCCGATGATGTTGAGCTTGATGCCGATCTGCTTTTCAAAGATCATGCCCAGCAGGGTGAGCACGAGGATGATAAGGGAGAGCACCTGTTTCCACTTGGGAACATTGCTGAAGTCCTGCTCGCCGCCGAAGGAGTCATCATCGGAGACGGGATGGTTGGGCAGCAGCTTCATGCCAAGGGTGGCATAGAAGAGGATGCCGGCGGCGAGGATGGGCAGGCCCACGATGGCGTACTCAAAGAAGCCGAAGGACATCCCGATCTCACCCAGAGCGCTCTGGGCGATAAGGTTGCCCGGTGCGCCGATGAGGGAAAGGTTGCCGCCCATGGCCGCTGCAAATACCAGCGGCATCAACAGCTTGGAGCGGGCATAGCCGGACTTTGCCGCAATGCCGATGACCACGGGGATCAGGACGGCGGCGGTGCCGGTGTTGGAGAGCACGCCGCTCATCAGGCCAACGATGACCATGATGGCCACGATGAGGCTGCGCTCGGATTTGGCAAAGTGGGTAACGATGCCGCCGATCTTGTTGGCCATGCCTGTTTCAAACAGGGCACCGCCGACGATGAACATGGCGACGAACAGGATGACGTTGCTGTCGATGAAGCCCGCAAAAGCAGTCTTGATATCCAGAACGCCGGTGACGACCAGACCGATACAGACGATCATGGACGTTACGCCGAGGGGGATCTTCTCAAACACGAACATGACGACCGCGAAGAGAAGAAAGAGTAGGGTGATGGTTGCTGCTGACATACTGGGGGTCCTCCTTTAATGAAATATAATGTATCCATTTCATCAGAGCAAAACAGCCCTGACTTTCGGAACGCCCCAGCTGCACCTCGTTGTGCAGAGTCTTTGCCGCCGTGCTGTGCCCTCACAGCCCTTTTTTGTTCTGGAAGGATCTGCCCGGAACCTTAGAATTCCGGGAATCTCGGCAGCGTCTTTTTTAAATTTTTATATCTAATCTTTGATAATGTATCCACTTGACGACACGAGAATACACCCGAAACAGAGATTTGTCAATTCCTTTTTTCGAGTTTTGTCGCATTGCACGGATTATGTACCAATTTTTGTGCACGCCAGACAAACAGTAGGATACAAGAAAATCTCCCTCCGCCGCCTTCTGCAAAAAAACGTGCGATCTCCAAAGCAGATGGAGAACGCACGTTTTTTCCTTCTTTTATTCCAGCCGCTTTTTGAAATACCCCTCGGCACAGTAAACGGCACCGCAGGGATTATGCGCCAGAACGCGATCCTTGGCCACCAGCGTTGTGACCATGGCGTCCGAATACTTATAAAACATCGAGTCGTGGCCCACACAAAGTCCGACCTCAATGTTGAAATCGGTGTGCTGTTCGTTCAGAAGCTTTGCCTGTGCGATGGGGTTGCACATGGCCTCAAATTCGCCGGGGTGGATCTTGACCTCTTCCGGGATGCCCACTTCTTCTTTGGAGATGCCACCGGTCTTGCAGATGACCGACACCACCTCAAACCCCTGCGCACGGAGCAGGTCGGCTACGATGCGGGCTTCTTTCCGCAGACCTTTGCAGAATGCAAGACCCAGCTTGTGGTAGCCCATCCGTTTGCAGAACTCCACCGTCTCCTTCAGGCGGGGCCATTGACAGTAGCCAAGCCCCTCAATGGCCGAACAGTTGACGTAGAAATCGTGATTCTCGGGCAGATCGTAGCCGACGCGGGCGGCCTCCATCACCGAAGCATTCCGCATAGGGCAGTTTTTGGGCATCTTTTCCGGCTCGTTGTTGGCGCAGGCCAGAACCGTACAGTTCGCACAGGTATACACTGTCTTGTCCTCCTTGATCTTATAAATAATAGGTCAGCGCATCGTCCATGCTGCGGTAGATGTGTTTTTCCATTTCAGCCCGTGCGGTCAGCGCATCCCGTGCTTCCAGCGCCGCATAGATCTTTTTATGCTCGCTCTGGGAGTTGAGGGCATAGTCCAACTCGCTCATTTCCACACCAATGGACAGGCCGTTCCACAGCTCCGAGAGAAGATTGCGCATTTTTTCATTGCCGGAAGCTTCCCAGATCTCAAAATGGAAGGACTGGTTGTAGTCAGCATAATTTCCGGCCTGCTGATGAGAAAGAGCCTCCTCTGCAGTATCCACGCAGTTTTTGATCTTGGACAGGTCGGCATTGTTCTGGCAGCAGAGCATACAGGCGGTGCCTTCCAAGGCAGCGCGCAGCTGGTAGTGCTCCCGAATCGTTTTTTCCGTTACGCCCAGCACAATGGCGCACTTGTTCTGCTTGACTTCCAGCAGACCGTCACGGGCAAGGATCTGAAAGGCCTCCCGCACCGGCGTGACCGACACGCCCAGTTCCTGTGCGGTGTTTTCCAGCGTGAGTTCTGCACCCTCCGGGATGCTTTTTGAGATAATGGCTTTCCGCAAAGCGGAAGCTACCCGCTCGCGGGCAGGCAGCAGCTTAATGGGTTTCAGTCCCAGCATATTGACTCCTTATCGTTAAAATCAGATGCAGCAGTTCTTCTTCATAGGCGTTCCATGCCTCCAGCACATCAGGGGAACCCTGACGGTCCAGCATCAGCAGGCGGGCAAGCCGGTCGTTCACCGGCGTAGGACGTGCGCTCACGGCAAAGGCAATGTAGGTCTCCTGGATGCTCTCCAGCAGCTTGCGATGCAGCGGATAGGGCAGGACGGTCCGCAGGGTACGGTGCTGCAGCATCTCGCCGCCTGCCAACATCGCATCCTGCGGCAGCGCACGCATCGCCTGCCGTTCCAGTTGTGCACCTAACGCCAAAATCTGCCGCAATGCGTCTTCGTTCAAATCAGCAGCTTTTACATGGTTGTTGGGCAGGCGGATGATAAGACCCTGATATTCAAGGATCATCAAGGCCTCCCGCACCGGCATCCGAGAGACACCGAGACTCTCTGCCAGTTCGTTCTGGGTCATTTCAGTGCCCGCCGGGATCTGCCCAGATAAAATGGCCTGCTGCAGGGCTTCCACCACACCGCCGTTTTTCTTCTGGATGCCGATATATTCCATAGAGTCCTCCGTGCAAATGTCTTTTTTATATTGTATCCAATTTTACAATAAAAAGCAAGACTTCCTTTATGACAAACAAAAATACCCGGCAGATTCATTCTGAAAAATCTGCCGGATATAGACCGGATGCCCTTGGGGTGTTCCATATCTACAATGACCCACTGGGCTATGCGGATTTGATTCTGAACGGTGACTCGGAGAAATATTTGAAGAATGTGTCCGGTAGTCGTACACTAGAAGATTAAAAAGTAATGGCCTGTTGAACAAAAATGTTCGGCAGACCATTTTTTCATGGATTTAGAAGTGCTGTCAGTTCCAGCCATACAAAAACGTTGGGTTCAACAGGTGAATCTTTGCACCGGAAAAATCAAGGATCCTCTCATCGCGCATCCGGCACAGCTCACGGGAAAGAGCACTGCGGTCCACACAGAGGAAATCCGCCAGTTCTGTCCGGGTGTAGGGTAGACTGTAACAGCCTTTTTCATCGGGTGTCAAGGTTTGAAGATAAATCTTCAGACGATCTCGAAGCCGTTTTTGTGCTAAAATACGCACTTTGGTGTTAAAAAAGAGAAGCTGCTGCGCCATATCCTGCATAAGATTTGCTGTGACTTGCATCCGGCAGGGACAGGCCAGCGTTTTCTGTGACATCAATGCGCTGAAATCCAGCAGCATTACGGTACAGTCCGAACTGGCACGGAGACAGACCGGACTTACCGTCCAGCCAGTACAGGCCAGTTCTGCACCAAATACTTCTCCGGGACAAAAACGGCAGATGCTGATTTGATTGCCATTTTCATCATACAAAAATTCTTCTATCGTGCCATCCAGCAGAACACCCGTATTGTGGCTCTGCTCACCCAGCTCGACGATGTGCGCACCACGAGGATATTCACGGACAGTCGCATTCAAGCAACTAAGGACTTCCCTATATTTTCGTGGCTGAATGCCGTTGAACATGCCGCATTGCTGTAAAATTGAATAATATTGCTCCATCTTAAAATTTACTTTGCCGTTGCCATAACAACGGACACTCCGAGGTAGTTGTGTTAAACTCTTGGTTAGAGATGTCTAATTAAAAGGCATCATTATTATACGGTATAAAGTTTGAAATGTCAAACCCTATAACGTTCAGGGTTGATATCGAAGGAGTGACACAATGCTTTCGTTGGGAATGGATATCGGTACATCAACGGTAAAGTTGGTGCTGTTAAAAAATCAAGAAATTGAAAAGCAGTGGATGGCGGTGCATCACGGCAACCCTTTTGTCTGCCTGAAAAAGGGTCTTTCCACGTTGGAACTGGCGATGGATACTCCGTTTTCACTCTGTGTGACCGGAAGCAACACGGAGGCTCTGCTGGAGCAAGATTCAGCCATTCCCTCTTTAGGCGATATCCCAGCTATCGTCGAGGGTGTGCGCTGGATCATTCCGCAGGTGGGTTCGGTCATTGAAATCGGCAGTCAGGGTGCGCGATTCATCACGGATTTGCAGAGCCGCGCCCCGCAGTTTTCGGTCAATGAACATTGCGCAGGCGGCACAGGCTCATTCTTTGAAGACCAGATGTCCCGTGTGGGATGCAAGCTGGAGGATTACTCTTCTCTGGTAAAGCAGGCACAGAGTGTTCCGCGCCTTTCCGGTCGGTGTGCGGTCTTTGCCAAAACGGATATCATTCACCGCCAGCAGGAAGGCGTTTCCACACCGGACATTCTGCTGGGATTGTGCTATGCAATGATCCGCAACTACAAGGCGACCATTGTACGGCGGCTGCCGGTCTGCAAACCGGTGGTATTCTGCGGCGGCGTGACCTGCAATGCAGGCGTGATCCGAGCCATCCGGGATGTATTCGGGTTGAGTGAGAAAGAACTCATCGTTCCGGAGTTTGCCCGATATGAAGCGGCTCTTGGTGCTGCACTCAAAGCATCCGGCTCGTTCACGTTACGTCAACTGAATGATTCTCTGGACCGTACACGAACAACACACCACACGGTCGGAACATTGCCCAAACTGGAACTGCGCTCCGGCACGAGCCTTGCGGAGCCAAACGCTACCAAGATCATTCCAGAAAGTGGCTGCGCATTGGGCATCGACATCGGTTCTACCAGTACCGATCTTGTTCTGGTCGGTGCTGACGGTGAACTGGTAGACTTTCAATATCTGCGCACCGCAGGTGACCCGGAAGGAGCTGTCCGCAAAGGCCTTGCAAGTATTCGCCAGCGGTTTGGTGATATCCGGTTCACCGCAGTCGGTGTGACCGGTTCAGGACGAGAGCGCATCGGCAAGCGCATCGGTGCCGATGCCGTGCGGGATGAGATCACCGCGCAGGCAAAGGGCGCTGCGCACTGGGTGCCGGAGGCGGATACTGTCTTTGAGATCGGCGGGCAGGACAGCAAATACATCAGCATCCAGAACGGTGAAGTTGTGGATTTTCAGATGAACAAGATCTGCGCTGCCGGTACCGGTTCTTTTGTGGAAGAACAAGCTGCCCGTATGGGCATCCCACTGGCGGAATTTGGCCCATTAGCCTTATCCTCTGAACATCCGGCATCCTTGGGAGAACGGTGCACGGTGTTTATCGAAACGGCCATTGCGTCCGCTTCCGCTGAAGGTATTTCACGGGCGGATATTGCCGCAGGCCTTTGTCACTCCATCGTACAGAACTATCTGCATAAAGTTGTTGGTTCTAAACCTGTGGGGCAGCACATCGTATTGCAGGGCGGTGTGGATTACAATCCCGGCATTGTGGCGGCATTCCAATCCGCATACGGCGACCGCATACAGGTCAGCCCGATCTTTTCCATCAGTGGTGCGTATGGCGCGGCTTTGCTGGCACAGGAAGCTGTGGGCGACGCACCCAGCCGATTTGTGGGATTTGACAGCCCGGCAAAGGATGCAGAGGACAGCCGCAGTGCGGAGATTCAGAAGAATATTGACTTCTACAAGCAGGCGGACAAACTGCTTTTGGAGGGTTACACCGGTAAACGCGACCCACGTAAAAAGACCGTAGGTGTGCCTTTTGCGTTGATGATCCACAAGTTCTTCCCGATGGCGAATGCCTTCTTTACCTCGTTGGGCTTCAATGTCGTCCTGACTGACCCCACCAGTGAGGAAACGATCCGGCTGGCTCAGCAGACCGCACAAGGGGAGACCTGCTACCCGGTCAAACTTATTTACGGCCATATGCAGCAGCTCATCGACCAAAAAGTAGATTATATCTTCCTGCCCACCATCCACACGATGAAGCACGAAAAGAGCCGTGTGAAACACAACTACGGCTGCGTCTATATGCAGACGGCAGCCGTATCCATTGCCAACGCTCTGGACATTGAGAGCAAGGGCATCACCTTGCTCAGTCCGGTGTTCGATCTCGACTTCGGGCAGGAAGCTATGGCATCTGCAATGCTGGGACTGAGCAAGATTTTAGGAATCCCGAAACCGTTTTGTGCCAAAGCTCTGCTCAGTGGTGCCATGGCGGTGCGCCGCCATACCGCCGCCGTGGAAAAACAGGGCAAAGCTCTGCTGGCGACCCTGAGACCGGACGATAAAGTGTTGGTGCTCATCACCCGCAACTACGGCGTTTCCGACCCCATCCTGAACATGGGCATCCCGGAACTGCTGTTGGAACGCGGCTATAAAGTCATCACGCTGAGCCACCTGCCCGGTCATGCGCTGGACATCTCCGATGAATACGATAATCTTTATTATCCGTTCGGGCAGCATATCCTGTCCGGCGCAAAGCTCATCGCTCACCACCCGAACCTCTACGCTGTCTATCTGACCAACCACGGCTGCGGCCCGGACACCATGCTCTCACACCTGTTCAAGCAGGAGATGGGCGATAAACCCTACCTGCAAATCGAAGTGGATGAGCATTTTTCCAATGTGGGTGTCATCACTCGCATTGAAGCGTTCCTGAACAGCTTGCAACACCGCCCGGCGGTGGCTCTGCCGACAGATTTCAACATCGAGCAGGTCGATATTCACCCCTGTCGTCTGGCACAGACACCATCCCCCAATGTGCCACTCTATCTTCCGGCGATGGGTGCTTATACGCCCTATCTGGCCGCATATTTCAAACAGCAAGGGGCAGACCCCTACGAGCTGCCGCACCTGACGGACGATATTCTGAGCCTTGGCCGAGCGGAGACGAGTGCAAAAGAATACCTGCCTTTCCCGGCACTGCTGGGCAGTATCCTTGCCGAGCGAAAAAACGACCAGACAGATGCACAGTTCCTGATTCCGCAGACGCAGGGAGCGGAAGCAGACGGTCAATACGCCCGTGTCATCCGTGCTGTGTTGGACCGCAGAGGAAACCAGAGCGCCAAGCTGGTCAGCCCGATGCTGGAAACCCTGCCTGCAACGGCGCAGAACCGTGACGCACTCTTCCGCGCACTGTTGGCGGGAGATATCCTCTATGCCGCCCCGGTAGACCAACGTGCAGACATGGCAGCACAGTGGGATGCTCTGCCCGGCTGGGAGCAGCTGCACACAGCGGCGAGAGAGATCGGAGCACTTCTCACCAAAGGCCGCCGCATTGCCGCTGTTGGTACGCCGCTCTGCCTGACAGAACTGGACAGCGGCGTACTTGCCGCGCTGGAAGCCGAAGGCGAACAGGTGCTTCGCGCCCCGCTCAGCGAGGAACTCTGGTTTCTGTGGAAAGACAATTTGGATGAAAACAAACCATCGGCTGGTTGGCTTGATCAGATGCAGAGGCAGATGCAGACCCTTGGGAATGAACTTGGAGCGCACAGTGCCTTTGCGGAAGACGCTGAAACACTGTTCCTCATTGCGGACTCTGCCTTGCCGAATTTTTCAGGCGGGAACGGTCGATATCGGTACGCCAAGGCCGTGGAGCTTTCTGGCCGTACCAATGCAGTGCTGACCCTTGCACCCCGGTATGAAAATACAGCGATGATTCTGGATATGCGCGGCCTGCACGATGCCTGTCGGGCTCCGCTGTTCCAGATTTCCCTTGATAATGACTGGGATGAAACTGCATGGAGCCGCTTGCGTTCGTTCCTCTACTACTGCTGAATCTGGCAGACGCAAAGAACCCGTCCGGTACGTCCGGACGGGTTCTTTGCGTCAGTTATGAAACAGAAAATCGCTTATTCGATCACCAGCAGCAGGCTCATTTTGAATTTGCCCTGTGCAGTGACGCTGTGCAGGCCGTTCTTATCGAAGCGGAAGCTCTCGCCTGCGTTCAGCTCGTAATCCTTGCCCTCATAGCCAATAATGGCCTTGCCTTCGAGGGCGGTCAGGATGGCATTGCCGGGAGCGCGGTGCGGAGTCAGGCCGGTGCCCTCGTCAAAAGCCATCAGGACAAATTTCATGTTGTCTGCATGAGCGATGTCCAGATTGGCGATGCTGCCCTCTTCATAAGAAATGAGGTTCTTCAGTTCGGTGGGCTGGCCTGCCTTGATGATGTTGTTCATGGTAAAATTCTCCTTTTTCAAAATGATTTCGGTATAGATCATTCCACTGTCGGTTTTTGTGCCGCACAGTGTTTTCGGCGGTACATACAGCACTTCTCCGGGTTTGACAGACACTTCCTGCCCATCGACTCCCAGAAGAAACTTGCCGTTTCCCTCACCACCCAGATAAAGAGTGGTGCAGTCATAGTATTCCGGGGTGATGGAGGTGCCGCCGCCCAGCGAGAACCAGGTAACAGGTACACTCTCGCCCAGTTTTGCTGGGCGGGAAACTGTCATGGCTTCCCGGATGGGACGCAGCTGGGAAAGCGTAAATGGCATCTTCATACGGCATTCCCTCGCAAGGCCACTGGCACAATGCTGCGCACGGCGCGTCCCTGATAATTCAACTCGTCCACGATGACCTGAACATCAAAGGAATAGGAAATGTTCTGTTCGTTCAGGATGGCGGCGGCCGGGCCGTAGAAAAATTCACCCTTGCGGTTGAGCATCAGTGCTTCGTCTGCCACGCTCATGGCGTTGGTGGGATAATGGGTGTTCATAATGGCGCTGATGCCTTCCTCATGCGCCAGCCGCTCCACCATATTCAGTACTAAGATCTGATTGTGGAAATCCAGACCGGTTTCCGGCTCGTCCAGAATGATGAGCTTCGGCTCGTTGATGAGGGCACGGGCAATGAGCACCATTTGCAGTTCGCCGCCGCTCATCCGGTTGCAGTCCTTGTTGGCAAGGTGAGAGATGCCCACCCGCTCCATCATGGCTTCGGCCATTTCCAGTTCCTCTTTACCGGGCTGCTGGAACATACCCAGATGGGCACTGCGGCCCAGCAAAACCATTTCCAGTCCGGTATAGGAGAAGGCAAACCCGTGGGACTGCGGGATGTAGGAGATGGTGCTCCAGACATCCTTCGGCTTCAGGGTGTGGATATCCTTCCCATAAAATAGGGTTTTTCCGCTGTGCCACGGCAGCAGACCGATCATGCATTTGAGCAAAGTGGTCTTGCCGATGCCGTTTGGGCCGAGGATGGCAAGAATGTGTCCCTCTTCCAGTGTCAGGTCGATATTTTCCAGTATGGCAGGCTGTCCGGGGTAGCCGAAACAGCCTTTCTGTACTTGCAAGATCATCGCAGGTTGCTCCTTGTCTTATTCAGCAGAGAGATGAACACCGGCGCACCGATGATGGCGGTCAGGATGGAAAGCGGCAGTTCAATGATGCTGATGGTGCGCGACAGTGTGTCGATCAGGATCATGAAGCTGGCACCAAGGCTCAGGCTCACCGGCACGACATAGCGGTTGTTGCTGCCCACCAGCATCCGGGCGCAGTGCGGGATCAGCAGCCCGATCCAGCCCACCTGTCCGCACATGGATACCGCCGAGGCGGTAATCAGCGTGGAAGCCAGAATGAACAGCATCCGGGTCTGTTTGATGTTGATGCCGCTGGCACGAGCCTCGTCATCACTCAGTGAAAGGATGTTCAGCCGCCAGCGCAGCAGATAGATGATGATGATTCCAGCAACGATAAGCGGGCAGCCGATGAGGATCTTCTGGTAGCTGGCACTGGTAAAACTGCCCATCAGCCAGTAGGTGATCTCCGGCAGCTTATCCTGCGGGTCGGCCGTATACTTGAGCAGCGATCCGACTGCGTTGAACAGCGAGGAGGCAATGGTTCCGGCCAGAACCAGATAGACCATGGAACGGCCATCGTTCTTGCCTGCAATTTTCAGGGTAAAGCAGACAGACGCAAGGCCGAACACCAGCGCAATGAGCTGTGTTTCCAGAATACTGCACGACAGAATGATGGCCAGAATTGCACCCACACAGGTGCCGCTGGTCACGCCCAAAATATCCGGCGTGGCAAGCGGATTAGAAAACAGGGACTGAAAGGTGTTGCCCGCACAGGTCAACCCTGCACCCACGATGATGGCCATGAGGATGCGCGGCAGACGCAGGTTGATGACGATGGAATAGTTCTGCACATTGGCCGCGCTGCCGCCGGTCAGAGCTGTGCGCAGAGCGGCCAGCACTTCCCCGACCGGGACATTCATACGTCCGAAGCACAGGCAGACCACCGAAGTGACCAGCGGCAGTGCCAGCATCAGCAGGATAGCCAGCGGGGTAAAGCGGCCTTTTTTGATCCAGATGGTGTCCTTCATCAGTACAGCAGCATTTCCTCCAGCTCGTCATCGGTCACATCATAGCCATACCAGGTCTTGTAATATTCCTTGATGGTATCGCCCAGCGGATAATCGGCAAAAGCATCCGGGTAGGTGTTGCAGGCCAGCCATGCCAGCACCAGCGGAGCATCTGGATTCGGGGTGAACCAGTTCCACATACCCAGTGTAGTGTTGTAGACCCGGCCGTTCTGCACGGCAGTCAGGGTGGAGAAGTCAGCACCGTCAACATTCCCGCTCAGCACGTCCTCGGTGTGCAGGGGCTGCAGGCCGGGGCCATCGAGGAAGAGGATGTCCGGATCCCAGCTGTAGACCTGTTCCATGCTGGTCTGGGCAAAACCGGTGGCTTCCAGCGCTTTGTCGGTCACGCCCAGATGCTTCATCCAGTAGGTACCGAAAGTGCCGTTTCCGGAGACCTGCGGCACACCGTCCGAGTACTTCCACAGGATCAGGGCGCTGGGGCGGTCGCTCTCAGGAATATCCGCAATGCGGGCTTCCACATCGGCCACGATCTCGTCACCGGCAGCCACAAAGGCATCGGTCTTGCCCGGTTCACCAAAGATATCCTCCAGCAGTTTCAGCCACTCCTCATAGCGCTCCAGCGGGTCAGCCTCGGTGGAAGCACCCACGGTGGCAAAGCCGATCGAGGGAATACCGCTGGCCTTCAGGATCTCTGCATGGGAGGAATTGCCTGCATTGTACAGGATGACATCCGGGTTCAGCTTCATGATCTCCTCAATATTGAGGTCGCTCTGCGCATAGACCGTGTCGCTGGATTCCATCAGCTCCGGGGCGATGTTCTTGAGCACGGTGTCGGAAATGACCGACTTGAAGGAGCCGCAATAGCCCACGATATAGGGTGCGCTGCCCTCAAAATAGGCCATATAGGTGGACAGAATAGGGATCTGGTCGATGACGACACGGGTGACCTTATTAGGCACTTCTACTTCGTTGCCGCCGTGGTCTACGACGGTATGGGTACCGGTCTCATCCATAGATGCGGCAGAGAAAGTTGCTTCGCTGGATACGGCGGAAGAAGCCACAGAAGAAGCCGTGCTGCTTGAAGAAGAACCGCAGGCGGCCAGAACACCGGCTGCACTTACAGCAGCCATGGCAGTGATAAACGAACGACGAGAAATCTTTTTCATGGAAAACTCCTTTGATAAATCAATGGTTCTTTGGTTGTGGCAGTTAGTTAGCAATAACCAACCGCAGAGCATTTTATCAAATTCACTTTCCTTTGTCGGTTGCTATGGCAACGGCAGTGCAAATTTATGTGATGGTAAAAATAGACACAAAAACAGGGTGCGCCCACCCGGACGCACCCTGCCATCGCAATTCACGATCTGATTCGTTGATAACAACCGTGAATTGCATATCGCAAATCGGTCGTTGAGAATTGCGCTGTTTGTAAAACTTGCGATTAAGACCACAGACGATAGCGATCTGGAACCAAAAAACGCGGGAGCTCCTTTCTGGAGACTCCCGCGCTTTTTCGGTACCTGTGCTCTGCGTGAAGCTTTTGGCTTTACAGCCACTCGCCTTTCAGAACGAATTTTTCGCGCTCGGCACCCGTGGAGACGAACTGGATCTCGTGGCCCAGCTCTTTTTCCAAAAACTCCACATAGGCCTTTGCTTCCTTGGGCAGCTCCTCCCAGCTCTGGCAGCCGGAGATGTCCTGGTTCCAGCCGGGCAGCATGGTGACAACAGGCTCCACACGGTCCAGGTCGGACAGGGTATCGAAGCGGGGGACTTCTACCCCGTCCAGCTTGTAGCCGGTGATGACCGGGATCTCTTTCATGCTGCTCAACACGTCCAGCTTGGTAAGGGCGATCTTATCCGCGCCCTGGCAGGCCAGACCATAGCGGCTGGCCACACAGTCAAAGGGGCCTACCCGGCGGGGACGGCCGGTAGCGGCACCATACTCTCCGCCAGCCTTGCGCAGCTGCTCGTTCCAGTCTTCCCCCATGGCGTTCTCAGCCGCAAAGGGGCCTGCGCCCACGCAGGTGGAGTAGGCTTTCAGCACGCCCACCACATG
>OJRV01002582.1_pt1 | contig 17085 bp, 8 predicted proteins | sample 1599241 | NCBI WGS metagenome assembly OJRV01 (sample SAMN04168656, study PRJEB22393) | human gut metagenome | biome: human gut microbiome; feature: stool | host: Homo sapiens | collected 2014-03-17 | reverse complement strand
ATGATATATTCTGTATGGGGAGTTTTACCCGTTCCTCCTACAGATAAGTTTCCTATGCAGATCACAGGAATAGAATATTGTTCGGAATGTAAAATACCCCAATCAAAAAGTCGATTTCGCAACCATATCCCAATTCCATATAAAAAGGAAAGGGGAGCCAGGTAGGAATTAAGTTTTATTTTGTCATTTTTTTGCATGTAACTTCTTATCTGCTGACAAATATAGTTAACTTATCGGTGGCTGTCTGTTTTTTATTTGTTTATTTCAAAAAGAAGATACAATTTGAATCTCTTTGAAAGATAAGTTTGCGTTTATTCTGAAATATTTTCAGGGAGTTTGTGACTATACACATTTATTGTAGAATTAAGTCAATATCCGGATAAGATATCCGTCGTATCTTTGTTGTCTTCTTGATAATCTCTTGTAAATTATATACTTTTGCATTGTCCCAATTAACATGCTATGCCATGAATGTCAAAATAGAAGAAAGCTGGCGAAAACGCCTTCAGGAAGAATTTGATAAACCATACTTTGAGCAGTTGGTCACATTTGTCAAGAACGAATACAGAAGCGCCCATGTGCTTCCTCCCGGACACCAGATCTTCCATATTTTTAATGCCTGTCCATTCGAGAAAGTGAAGGTTGTTATACTTGGACAAGACCCTTATCCCAATCCGGGGCAATATTACGGAGTCTGCTTCTCCGTCCCGCAAGGAGTTCCCATTCCTGGATCACTGGCCAACATATTCAAAGAAATACACCAAGACTTAGGCAAACCGATCCCCACATCCGGCAATCTGGACCGTTGGGTAGAGCAAGGCGTGTTTCCTATGAACTCGGTCCTGACTGTACGGGCTCACGAAACCGGCTCACATCGGAATATGGGATGGGAAACTTTTACAGATGCAGTGATAAAGAAATTGAGCGATGGACGTGAGAATCTGGTATTCATGCTGTGGGGAAGTTATGCAAAAGAGAAGATCGCCCTTATCGACACCCATAAACACTTGGTGCTGACAACCGTGCATCCGTCTCCACGCTCTGCTGACCATGGTTTCTTCGGCTGTAAACACTTCAGCAAGGCGAATACTTTCCTCCAAAGCAAAGGTATTCAAAAGATTGACTGGTAAGAAGTACGAGTTCCGGACATCCGGGTGTAGCCATTCCGGACATCCGGGTGTAGCCATTCCGGACATCCGGGTGTGGAGAGCGGTAACATCCGGGTGTAGAAAGGCGGAAGATGGGCATGTTACCAAACTTTTCTGCTTGCTTTTCGTTCTTTTCCTACTTGTTTTAGTAAAAAAGGACCTTTATGTTGAGGGAACTATCTCCACACAGATGTATATCGGCACGGTTCCCTGCGTTTTTGTAAACAATACCGGCTACCCGTTTCAACGGCAGGTAGTGATACAAGTGTAATACAGGAATCCGGTATGTATCACTCCTTGCACACCATGTTTGTCAATGCTTGCAAAACAAAGTGTGATAGAGTGATAGAGAAACTGGATTATTGTGCAAGAGAGAACCGCAAACTGATACCGTAGTTTGAGTTTGAAGTCGGATAGGATGCACTCGATATCAACGGTTCATTGATCTGAATATCATAGAATGCACGGACCGTCAACGCACGGCTCAAACCGTAATCAGCCGAGAAGGAGATTGTCTTTGCGATGTTACCGCTAGTAGCCTGCGTCAGTTGAGTGTCGATTTTACGAATCAACGACTGCATCTTGTTGAACGAGAAATCAAGGCGAACGGTGAGGTCATTGCTGAAATCACGCGTTTTCTTCATCTTCAAAACCTTGTTGAACTCGGCATATTTGTAACCCAAACCGATCGTCACTTTCTTGGAAAGTGCTTCGACCAATTGGTAGGATGTCGTGTTCAGGCTTAAATTGCGGGTAGTCGAATAGTCCGCCCGAACCGTCACGTTATTCAACAGCGTCGCATCTGCACCCAACAAAGGACTAAACGCTTCGGTAAGGCTGACAGACGAAATCGAATAAGGAGACGATGGTGTCGGGTTATCGTTCAGAATCGACTGGATATATCCCAGTCCGTCCTGCCCGGCATCCACCCAATTCAAGAAGGATGTGAAAGCACCTACCGAATAAGAACAACGGTACTGGTGACTCAACGTCAAGCTCTTGAAATATTTCTTGACAGCCGGAATCTTGATCAAGCCGTCGTAAGTAACGCGCCAGTTAGGCAACATGCTCTTCAACGAAGGGAAAGCCGTCAAGCCTACCTTCTTCGGGTCCTTACCGGTATAAGCGGCCAGAAATGCAGGAATCAGGACATCCGCCGAATTCCGGTTGACGCCGTTCACATTATCTGTTCCCGGATTATAAGGCATTCCTCCCAAGCCTTTATCATGGATAAAGCCCACATCCGGATATTTCAAGCCGGAATACTTGCTTTCGATACGTTGGGCAATGATCTCGCGGTTTGCCAACAACTTGTCAAAGGCTTTCGAAGAATAGTTATTCATAGCATTGCCACTGCCTCCGAATGCGCTTCCCAACGCGATTGTCGTCATGGTAAAGTTTCCCCCCATAATCTCCGGCATACCTTCATACATAAATTGTATTTCCGTATTACGCGTATCGTTGCGAAGAGCCGTCAAGTCGATCTTCAATCCAGTGATCGGTTCGAGGTTCGCCCGTATATTCAGATTTTTCGTACTGGTCATGACTGCGGCATTCACGTCTCTCTCGGTATCCGTAATCAGCCAGCCTTTTTCATATGCCTCGTCTATATAGCTACGACGCACGTCACCGAACGCAAAACCGATCCCCGGGGAAAGTCCGAATGAAGAACGTCCCTGGCCAAAGATATCACCGATCTCCGGACGGAAACCGGGCAGCATCATACCGGCAGAGTTCGTAAACTGAATATTGAAACGGCGCACCATCATCAAAAAGCGGGCACTGTGTTCAACCGCCTTGTAAAGAAAATCCTCAGTAGGGGCCGGTCCCGGTATGATCGTCAACTTCAAGCGCACCGTGTCTTGGTTCAAAATCTTAACCTGTGCGAAGTTGATCGGCTTGAACTTGACTTTGTAGACACGCCCGTCCGTTCTTCTGGCCGTGATTTGCACCTTTTTCGTAAACATTCCATGCTCGACAACCGTAGCGCTGTCCGGACTCAAGACAATTTCTTTTTCCAATTTCGGCTTTTTCTTCTTCTCCGTTTTTTTAGCCGTAGTCCGGGTATTGTTAAACTTCTGGTTGATCTTCTTCAAATATTTGTTTTTGTTGTAGAGAGATAACAGGTTCAAGTTCGCCTGCAAATCGAACTGACGCTGGTTCTTGATCGTATTACCCATCTCGATATCTTCGCTTACCGTCGCTCCACGATCCCAGTTGTAAGTAGCATTGTAGCTCAAAGAAGCATTGGTCCAATCCAGAACCGGGATCAGCTGCAACGGCAACTGCCAGGTCGCCATAAACTGCTGGTCATACTTCATCGGGGTTCCCAGGTCAGCGATGCTCTTCTTCACGGAATCTTTCCATAACTGGTAACCGTCCGGGTTCAGTTCCTTATTCACCTGCACATACGGTTCTTCGATACGGGCATTCGTACCGGAACTGAACGTTATGTTCAGGTTATTCGTAAAAGCCCAGTTCAAACTGAAAGCACGGTCCCAATAGAAGTTCTGGCTGAATGTCACCGGAATATCGTTAGTGACACCTGTTGCCGCTCCTGTCAGGTCGCGTAATTTTATTTCGTAATAATTCCGCATCATGGCCGTCTGGAAGTTGATAGACGGGGCCACATTAAACGCCAATTGCTTGGCATAGCGCGTATAGCCGTTGTTTTTCTTCAATAACTTATCGAATGGTTTGATCGGCTTGACATAAGGCACATAGCTATAGGCGAAATTGACACGGTAATCCTTTGTCGTTTCATATTCAGTCTCCGGGTTTTTCTTATCATTAATGCTGTACGAATACCCGAGCGTGAAGTTTGCCGGATCGTAAGGCATCGGGTTCTTACTCTTGATATTCACACGCACATTATTAAACGAAACACTCTTGATAACCGTCCTATCTTGAGAATAATTACGAATCGAGTCCTTCTCGGCTTTCGTTTCCGCCTTGTCGATAGCATCCTTCAACTTGACATCCTGATCCAGCGGATTGTATTTTGGATCATATGTTTCCTTCGAATAAGCATAATAGAACGGGATACTGACTTGCGCCTTTTCCGGGAACAGCTTACCCAATTCGATAGAGGTCGCCACGTTATACTGTTTGAAGTCTTCCATCCGGCGTTCGTTCAACGACTGGTCGAGAGCACCGAAACCAGCCGTTTCGATACGTCCGCCCACATTCACCGTTCCCAAGTCGGAAAGCGCAACATTCAAATTCGCATTGGCCGCCCATCCACCTTCTTCATTGAAGTCGGTCAGGCGCAATTCGTTCACCCAAACTTCCCCACTCTTCAACTTATTACGCACGTTACGCACACCGATCATGACTGTCTTCACTTCGGAAAGACTCGGATTACCTTTGACACGGATCGTATTGCCATCGTTGTCCGGATCCCTACCAGAATAGACAGTCTGGAAAGACACTCCATTCGTACCGGACCGTTTTTCCCGGTTACGCTCCAGTTTTAGGTCCGTCAAAATCTCCAAACGGAAATTCAGCATGTTTTCTGCCGGCCAAACGATTTTCTGGTGTTCCGAATTGTTATAGTTATACTCCCCGTGCGGAGTCAATTTCAACGGTACTTCATATTCGTAATAGTTATTCTTATAGTCCGATCCCAGGCGGATAAAAACAGCGAGATCGCCATCTGCAAGATCGTTTACATCCAATTTCGGAGCCTCGGCATGTGTAAACAGTTGCAAGCGCTTATACTGCCGCAAATCATAATTCGTATTCTTATACACGGCACGTGCATCTTGAGCGGCAAGGTCCGTTATCTTTAAAGAAAGCGCCTGTTCGTTCTCCTGACGGATCTGAGGCTGGCTTGGATCCAGTACACGGCTGACGCCCGGGGGCAATGTATAGCTGACCGGATCCCTGTCACTGTTTTCCTCGATATTGACAGTCGAGACTTCCAATTTACCCTTCACTGCGGGCGGCATCTTCGGATCGGACAAATCCTGCTCGTAGGATCGCCATTCTCCGCGTACCAATTGCAGAGTACCGAAGCGCAACACGACCGATTCCTTAAATCCTGTCATATACATACGCATGAAACGAATCGTCTTGAAATCATTGATTGCCCCCACACGACGCTGATATTGTTTTACCGGAATCTTAAATTGATACCAGGTAACGGATTCTGTCGTACCATCCGCCAATCTTACTGATGAAGTACGTTTATCCGCAATGAAGTTTTCACCGACAACCGTATCCTGCGGAGTTATCCTGACTTTGTATTCGAAATATTTTTCATTTTTATTCAGAGTATTGTCCTGATTGATGTCTTCTACATCAGGCACGGTCTTGGAAGAAGTGCTGTAGCGCTCGCCCGAATCGTTGATATCTTTCGAGTTTCCTTCCGTTCCATTATAGCGTTTGTAACGTGTTAAGATATCCACCTCCTGAGAATCATAGTCCGAACCACGAAAATAGTGGAACTTGTCACCGGCCGGATCAAAGAAAGGGGACAGCTGTAACGGATCGTTCTCCATCTCGGTTAGGGTTACCGCATTCAATTTCTGGCGTAATTTATTCAGATAATCCTGGTAAGCCGGATATTCCTTTTCTTCATCCGAGGATAAACCGTTCAGGCCGACATCCTGTAACAGACGTGCACCTGCCGTATTGTCGAAGGCATAAACTGTACTCTGCTGTTTTGGAACCTTACCCCAAACAGTATAATCGACCTTAGACGTATCGCCATCGATTGGCAATCCGTTTTCGAAGAACTTCTTTTCATCCTTCAATATGTCTTCCGATATCTCACCCAAATTAAAATACAGATCCCCCCCTGTTGTCTGACGATCATAAATGAACGGATCGAGCATCCAAAATTCGATATATTCGACATTCGCCGTCTCAAAGTCACTCTGGTCTATCTTTCGCATCATTCCACCGAAACGCTTTTCCGGGTTTTGCAATGTTCCGTCAGGATTAATATTATCGGCATCCAAGTTATACGGTCCGCGTTCCTGCGGATAGTAAGCCATGTTCAGAACTGTCAACGTATTACTTTCACTCATGCTTTGCTGCCGTTGCGGGAACAACTCTCTCGTCTCGATAGCACGGACATAATGGTTGGACAAATCTTTTGTCGTAATATATTTCGGACGCAAAGAAGAATTTTTACGCGTGAACAATCCGTCGATCGTGTACCAAGCGAGCAAAGCACGACTTTTCCCGTAATCGATATTATTGGTCAGCCCGGCTTCCGGGAACAATTGGGGCGTACCATCGTCATAAGGCACACTGGACAACTGCCAGGGATAAGGGTCGGAGAGGTCAAAATTGCTCTGTGTCGACTCGAAGTCATCCAGATACGAATATCCACCCGTGTTCTTGTTTTCGTAATGCCCGGCAATCAAATGAGCGAACTCCGCATTGAAAGATATCTGGCTGGGTTTGCTTAGGTTCAGCAACGGCAGCTTGTCGAACATATTGGTAAGCCACTGACTCTCGCCCTTATAAGCCATATTGACACCCCAGAGCGTATTCTTTATCGCTTCGTCGCCCATCGTCGTCTTGGTGGTCAACGGCATTTCGGACATGTGCATGATGGTAGCGCCTACCATCAGATTCGGGTTGAACTGATAGTTCAAGTCCAATCCCATCATGGTCTTACGCTGCATGTTATAGGCTGTCTGGTTTTCCAGCGAGACACTGACCGGCGTGCCTGCAGAAATAATACTTTCGTTCAGGATCGTTACCACGCCGGAAGTATAGTCAACAGTATAATCTACATTCTCGGTTAATATCGCTCCTCCAGCCGTTACTTTCACTGAACCTCGCGCTACGTTGGAAGCTCCCAACTGTATCTCGGCACCCGAAGAGGCTTTGTATTCCCCCTCCAGTTTGAACTTATTCTTTTCAGCAATCTGTCTGGCGACAGTCAATGTCGAGTCGTAGAGTTCCTGGAATACATATTTGTCAGCAATCGCATCATTGTTAATCTTTTTACGCAGATAGGAGCCGAATGGTTCCACACTTGGAAAAATAATTTTCCCATTATCGGCAAGGACGGTCACACCTTCAATAAAGTCGTATATACCATCCGGATGCGGCTGATTGTTGGAATCATAGCTATCCAGGTTCAGCACTCGTAACAAGATTTGGTTGGCAATCGCCCCTTCCGGCAAATAGTTGACATACGTACCGGTTGTATCGCTTTGATACATGATATTCAACTTGAACTTCTCTTTTTGGACAGAGTAAGCTCCTAATGAATAGATATTTTTCATCATCAGGTCCCAAAAAGGCATATCAGGCGACATGGTAATTCCTTTCAACAACTTCACATACAGGCAAGAGGCAGCCGATGAAGGATTGTCAGTCGAGAACTCACCAACCTGATAAGTCTTTCCATCCGAATAAGTATAATTGTAAGCGACAGCCAATACCTCATCTGCCTGCAACTGTGTTTTCAGCGAGATATACCCCAACTTCGTATTGACCGTATATTCGGACGCATCCAGCAAACGAGCGCTTTCCACTTCTTCATACTCCGTACCGTTAACAAAAGTTCCTCCCAACGCCTGATTTACCGTGCTGATATCACGAGCACCGGTAAATTGTTGGTTAAGGGTATTATATAATGTATTCGTATTATTATAGGGGATAGACAGCGCCCCCGAAGGAGAAACGACCGCCGTATTCGAAATATTATCATGCTCGGCCAGATCGGCAAAAGCGACCACGTTACGCGCCTGGTCATAAGTAGCCCGTTTGTTTGTCACCCAAACTTCCACCTTGCTGATCGTGACGGGAGAGGAAATCGTATTCAGGTTCTTCACCGCCTCATCATAGCGGTCGCGAAAATAGTGTGACAGGAAAAAGTGACGATTCTCGTCATACTGGTCAATCGTCAATTCGAAAGGTTTTGTCTGCACGCCCCCTTTAGAACTGACCGTTTTCGATTCCGACTCCTGCTGTGCAAACAACGCATTGACTCGCAGCTTCCCGAACTGGAGATCCGCTTTCATACCGAACAGGGCTGCTCCTCCGTTGATTAGGGAGTTACTGGTTGTCATACTTACATTTCCGGCTTCCAGCGACTTGATAATTTCATCTTCCTCCCCGGTATAAGCTAATTTCAGTTTTTTGGAGTCGAAATCAAAAGAGGTTTCGGTATTATAGTTCATATCGAAATTCACTTTGCTACCAACCGATGCCTGTACATTCAATTGAACATTCTCATCGAAATTAAAGAAGGTACGGTTACGAGCACGTTCCGGCAAAGAGGGATTTTTGGTTTTATTCTGCTTCAAGCCTAACTCCACTTCGGCCGAACCTTGCGTTTTCACCCGGACACCGCCCGGCCCAAAGATACGTTCCGCCGCACCGATATTGAACTGCATATCAGCTAAGTTGAACTGCTTATTAGCCGCCTTTTGAAATTCTTCCTCGTTTTTCTGGCGATAGTAGGATTGAACGGATTTTTGGAAACTATAATCCTGGTATTCCTCAGGGGTCAACGAAATAGGAGTAGTCAGATCGGCATCACCTAACTTGGTACGGACTACATATGTCCCGGTTCTGATATCATATTCGACCACTGATTTCACGTTATCCGGCGTCTTCAAGTCAGCAGGTGACTGCTTGGTAAGATCCTGATATTCTTCAGGGACCGTCTTAGCTACCGGAAAGCGGGTGCGCACCTTCGGCACCGTATCATCCGGAACGACCGGCTGTTCAGTATCCGGCAACGACATCTCATAGGCCAGAAAATCCGTATTCATAGAATACAGACCTGCACCAAACAGTAGAATTGTTATCCAGAGTATAAATTTCAGTGTCCTTCTCATGTTAATTGACAATTGACAACAGACAATGACAACCGACAATTCCAAATTCTCCTAAATTGCCAATTATCCATTGCTTAAAGCATTCTTAGGGCTGTTTTAATGACCTGCTCGACAGCCAGTGCAGGCGAACCTTTCAATATCGAGTTAACCGCCTTTTGCGAAGCGGCCTTCTGGAATCCAAGCATAACCAATGCCGCCACAGCTTCTTCTGTGACAGCACCACTGGCTGCGACAGAAGAGGAGCCACCTGTCACTGTCATTCCCTCTATCGGCTTTACCTTGTTTTTGAGATCAACTAGAATACGTTGAGCTGTTTTCAATCCGATTCCTTTGACTGACGTCAGAGCTGTTTCGTTCTTATCAGCAATCACCCGGATCAATTCGGATGGTGACAGGGAAGAAAGGATCATCCGGGCAGTATTGGGACCGACTCCCGACACGGAAGTCAACATCAGAAACAGTTCGCGCTCATCTTTTCCTGCAAAGCCAAAAAGCAAATGGGCATCCTCACGTATCACTTCGTACACGTAAATCTTCCCGGTCGGTTTCCCATTATAAAAAGTATATGTATTCAAGGAGATATTCAGTTCATAACCGATTCCGGCACATTCCAAGATCATCCTGGCCGGTGTCAGTTCTACTATCTCTCCCTTGATATATTCTATCATGTATCTTACGTCTTTATGATTCGCACCTATTATAACGCAAAATTAGACAAAAGCGTATATCCGAACTATCTTTTTTGGTATTATTGTTTCCAAAACCCCGGCAACAAGATTGTCAGCACCGTAAAGATCTCCAAACGTCCGACCATCATCAGAAAAGACAAGAACCATTTCGATACCACCGGAACATCAGCATAGTTTCCGACCGGTCCCAGACTACCAAGTCCCGGTCCAACGTTACTGATCGAAGAGATAGTAGCCCCGATCGTCTCCTCAAATCCTACCCCATCGATCATCAGCACCATACAGCTGACAAATATTAAAGCAATATAGGCAAAAGCGAACGCCAATACCCGGTGGACGATATCACCAGAAACAGCATGCCCGTTCATTCGTACCGGAATAATGGCATGTGGATGCGTCTGCTTCTTAAACTCATTAAAGAGGTTCTTGGTCAAAATCACAAAACGGCCCATTTTCAAACCTCCACAAGTAGAGCCAGCACAACCACATACCACCATCAGAACTAGCGCTAACAGCCAGAAAAACGGTCCCCACGGAATATAATCGACCGTTGCAAACCCACATGTAGACACCAATGTCACGACCTGGAATACCGTTTGCCTAAAAGCTGTACCAAAATCGTCCACAATTCCTTTATACATGATCCAGACTGTCGATATTGCCGTAATAATCAGTACGAACCAGAAAAACCAGCGTGTTTCTTCATCCGCAAATAACTTCTTGGGCCTACCGTTAAAAAAGAAATATATCAAAGTAATATTGGTCGCACCGATAAACATAAAAATCGTAATTATATATTCGATATAGGCAGAGTCCCAGTAAGCGATACTGGCATTTTTCGTGGAATAGCCACCTGTAGAAATACAAGTGAGCGCATGATTGACAGCGTCATACAAGTCCATTGGACCCGCCCATAAAAGACCAATAAGGATAATGGTCAGGAACAAATAAACTCCCCACAGGCGCTTGGCCACCTGGGTAACACGCGGACGGAAACGTTCGTGCGTGATACCCGGAGTCTCGGCATTGAACATCTGGGTAGCCCCACCTCCGATAATAGGCATCAGCGCTACGGTAAACACGATCATTCCAATACCGCCCTGCCATTGCGTAAGGCTCCGCCAAAACAATATCCCGTGCGGAAGAGCTTCGATATCGGTCAATATGGTAGAGCCTGTCGTCGTAAAACCAGACATCGTTTCGAAATAAGCATCCGTCACATTATCTATATAGCCACCTAAATAGAATGGTAACATCCCCAAAAGGGAGAAAAGAGCCCAAGTTAATGTAACAGTCAGCATCCCTTCCCTGCGCCCGGCCGTATGTTCATTGGCTCGTAGTCCGATCAGCATAAAAAGGACTCCCGTTCCGAACATGATACCACTCGACTGAAGAAGCGGATAGAAGTCATTTCCTTCATATAAGAAAGCGACTGCCGTTGCAGCCAGCATAAACAACGTCTCAAGGATGAACATCATCCCTAACATCTTAATTATAAAACGAATGTTCAGCATAATATGCTATTAACAATTGACACATTGAACAGAGAAAAGAGACAACCCAGAGTTGTCCATTGACAATTAATTAAAGTAGTCCTCCAATTTACGCATAGCCGTATCCAAACAGAACACCACAACGTGGTCATAAGCTTGGATATGTGTATCACCCTTGATCATCATAGGCTCACCGTCACGAATCAATCCGCCCAACGTCAAATCTTTCGGAAGATTCAGATCTTTTACCTGCTTACGGGTAATTTTCGAATCGGGACGGGCAACAAGTTCCGCCACATCTGCATTGGCAAAAGTTAAACACTTCACGTTCGACACGTCTGCATCCAACAGGAATTGGTAGATATGGCTGGCAGCAATCAGTTTCTTATTGATAACCGAGCCGATGTCCATGCTCTCCGCTAAAGGTATGTAGTCGATATTTTCGATCTTAGCGATAGTCTTGAATACTCCGGCGCGTTTAGCAGCCAGACAAGCCAAGATGTTCGTACTCGAATTATCCGTCAGTGCGATAAATGCCTGTGCATCTTTGATCCCTTCCTGCATCAACAGATCGGTATCGCGTCCGTCTCCATTGATGATCAAGACATTTCCAGGGACAACCTCAGCTATACGGTGACTCTTTTCTTTGTTAGTCTCGATTACTTTTACACGGATATTGTTCGGAAGGTACTGGCAGGTACGGATCGCAATACGGCTTCCACCCATAATAATGACTTTCTTTACTTCGGGGTCTCGCTTGCCCGCATGCAACCGGACGTCTTCGATATGGCTTTTAGTCGTTGTAAAAAAAACGATATCTCCCGATTCTATACGATCCGTACCACGGGGAATAATGGTCTCGTTCTGCCGTTTGATGGCAACGATATGATAGAGTTTCTGTTCGTTCAGTAATTCGGACAGATGTTTGTTCACAAGTCGGGAATTATCGCGCACCTTTACACCGATCAGAATCAGAGCGCCTCCGAACAACTCCCAGTATTGCCGAGTCCACGGGCGTCTGACAGCCGTAACAATTTCTTTGGCTGCCAGCATTTCCGGGTAAATCATGGAATCGATCCCCATTTTTTCAAACAGTTCCTTGTTTTTAGGGAGCAAATATTCGTAATTGTTGATACGCGCCAACGTCTTATGTGCTCCTAATTTAGAAGCCAGAATGCTGGCTGCCACATTGGTCGTTTCTTCCGGCGTGACACTGACAAACAGGTCGGCCTTTCTGATACCGGCTTCTTCCAGGTCCCGAATGGATGTCGGATTACCCACCATAGGAAGGATCTCCATGCTTGAATTCGTGAAATTCAAACGTTCCTCATTCGGATCCATCAGGATAATATCCTGCTTCTCCTGTGATAACATTTTTGCCAGGTGGGTTCCTACTTCACCGGCTCCGGCTATAATAATTTTCATTTTATATAATAGATTAATTATAAGGATATATTATCCTCCGATAACCATCTTTTTTATTTCTCCTGCAATACTTTTGGCATCCATACCACACAGTTTATACAGTTCGGGAATCGATCCATGTTCGACAAACTCATCCGGCACACCAATCCGTTTTACCTGAGGAGCATATCCGTTATCAGCCATAAATTCCAAAACAGCACTGCCCAGTCCACCTTTGATTACGCCGTTTTCAACAGTGATGACACGACTGAACCTCTTACCGACTTCATGCAGCAGTTCTTCATCCATCGGTTTTAAAAAAATCATATCATAATGGGCAATCGATATACCATCACTTTCAACCTCCTTTATGGCCTTTATCACTTCGTTGCCAATAGGTCCAAGTGACAAGATCGCAATATCATCCCCATCACGAAGTTTCTTGCCTTTCCCGATCGGAAGGATATGCATCTCATTCCTCCAATCTGCCATCTCTCCCTTACCGCGTGGATAACGGATCACAAAAGGGCCGTTACATTCCTTATACCCGGTATACATCAAATTCCTTAAATCCAGTTCGTTCAAAGGAGATGAAATAACCAAGTTCGGGACTGGACGCAGATAAGCGAGGTCGAACACCCCGTGATGGGTCGCCCCGTCTTCGCCTACTAGACCGGCACGGTCCAGACAGATTACCATATGAAGATTCTGAAGTGCAACATCGTGTATCACCATATCGTATGCCCGCTGCATGAAAGAAGAGTAGACATTGCAGAATGGGATCATTCCCTCTTTGGCAAGTCCGGCAGAGAAAGTTACCGAATGCCCTTCGGCAATCCCGACATCAAACGCCCGTTTCGGAAACGCTTTCATCATATAAGTCATAGAACAACCTGTCGGCATAGCAGGAGTGACCCCCACGATCCGTTCGTCCTGTTCGGCCAGCTCGACAAGGGTATGTCCGAAAACATCCTGATAAAGTTGGGGTTCGTTCAACTTATGGACAATGATCCGTTCTCCTGTTTCTTTATTGAACAGCCCTGGTGCATGCCATTCCGTTGCCGACTTTTCAGCAGGCTTGAATCCTTTGCCTTTTTTAGTTTTGATATGTAATAGTTTCGGACCTTCCATATCCTTTATATCATTCAGAACCTTGATCATATAACCGACATCATGCCCGTCGATCGGACCAAAGTAACGGATGCTGAATCCCTCAAACAGATTATGTTGTTGAGTAAGCAATGCTTTCAGACTATTGTTAAAACGAAGGATATTTCCCCGACGGTCATTATTGATCAGTTTCATCTTCCGCAATCCGCGGTACACATCATAACGCATTTTATTATATGCCTGACTGGTTGTGATATCCACCAAATACTGACTCAACCCACCGACCGCATGATCTATTGCCATATCATTATCATTGAGAATGATAAGTAGGTTGTTTGGATTAGCCGACGCATTATTCAGACCTTCGAACGCCAACCCACCCGTCATGGCTCCATCGCCGATCACGGCTATCACGTGTCTGTCTTTTTCTCCTTTTAGAGCAGAAGCGACCGACATACCCATAGCCGCCGAAATGGAATTTGAAGCATGTCCGGCAACAAATGCGTCATAAGGGCTTTCCAGAGGATTAGGAAATCCACTGATTCCTTTAAATTTTCGGAGCGTATGAAAAGCCTCTCGACGTCCAGTCAGTATTTTATGACCATACGCCTGATGCCCCACATCCCATACAATACGATCATAGGGAGTATTAAAAACATAGTGTAGTGCAACCGTCAGCTCTACCGTACCGAGACTTGCCCCAAGATGTCCCGGATTCTCCGATAGTACATCTATTATATATTGACGCAACTCTGCACATACCTCTCCCAATTTATCGGGGGACAACTTGCGCAAATCCTCCGGGTAATCAATGGAATTTAATATGTGTTCATCCTTGCATTCTGTCATAATCGCTATAATTTTGTGGCAAATGTAAAGAATTAACGGGAGATAAAATAGTTTTAGTATGTCATTCTTTAGCAGTATGACACAATTAAACCGCTTCTTCTCCTTTCCCTATAATCAAATTTAATCCTGTTTTGCATTTTCGTATGTAACACAAACAAACTCATTTGCCATAAAAACAAAAAAGCAGTCACAAATAATTGTAACTGCTTGATTTTCAGTGGTGCCACCAGGAATCGAACCTTTTATTTCGGTTTATTCTAAACCCCTGATTGACTGCACATTTACTACTTTATCTTTTATGAAAGCCATTGAATTAACACTACACTAAATTCATCGCTTTTCGTAATTGTCTTTACAATCATCATCTCTTTGACAATGTAAAGGTAGATAAAAAGTTCGATTTCCGCAAATGTCAATAGGGATTTTTATGAAATATTTTTTGCTCAAACCTGATAATGTTCCTAAAAGATGGCTAAGAGCCTGTCTAAATCTTACTCAATTCTATTTTGAGAGTTTTATCCAATATCTTTCAGCCATAGGCTGTAGCCTGTCTCTTATTACCTTCATCACAGTATCGAAATCAAGCGCCTCTTTCCATTGAATTTTTCTAAGAAAAGCCTTCCAACGGCTTATGCGTGCCCCGTCTGTAGCAAAACTATCCGTAAACAGTTGCAAATCGGGGTTGTATGCAAGTCCTCGATTGTCGAACGTCGCTTCGATGGCGTCATACAAAGCGTCGTCATTCAAATTTCTCTTCGTCAGGAGCTGATAACAGTCAAAGAAATCTTTCATGCGACTGTTGAGAACATCACGATCTATCATCGTATGGAACTTCTCGGCAATAACGGTTTCTAAAGAATATGCCTGTATATTCACAGAAGGGATATCCGATAAAAGCAGAGGAAAGTCTATAGTTGTTGGATGTGGAATGACGACATCACCAAAGCCAATATCTACAGACATATTATAAGCTATGGTATCCATATGGGCAGTAAAATAGAATCTTGTACCAGGATATTTCTTTTCGACTGTGATCGGTTCTATTTTGATACTTCCTGCGTCAAATGACACCCCATCTTCATGGCATACGATACCCAGGATTTCTTGGAAGACACGAGCCAGGAAATCCCTGTCACGACTGATCCTGTCTGCCATAAAATCCACATCAACCGTAGGACGAGCCTCAAGTCCATTCATGGCATAAAGCAAAGAGCCGCCTTTCAACAAGAATTTGTCCTTGTACTGGCTTACAGAAACCCTGTAAAGCAGTCTCTCGTTGAAGTACCTTGCCAGAAGATACATGTATTTATAGCCTGTCTCATTCATGAGGTTGAGCAAGCGTGTCTTTACAGACTTGCCATAGTTTTTCTTTCCCATTATCTTATTCTATTGCGATTTCGAGATAATTTTTCAACGTGTTAAACACTCTTAGGCGCTTGGCGTAATCCTGCAAACGGGCGAGATTACGGTTCGGCTTTTTCAGATAAGTACGTATTACTTCCGCGCAAACGTCCAGACCAATCTTGTTCCGATACTTCACCGCATCACAAACACTTCGTTCCATATCAGTAATATGAACTTTATATCCCGATATATCCGCATCCATAATCCCAAACTCCAAGTTCTCTTTTTTCCAATAATAAAGTTCTATAGGCAGGACGTGTGGAAGCACTACTTTCCTTTTATTGGCAATGGCTATGCAAAAAGCAGGCGGGACTGTCGTAGACACTTGATGATATGTCCAGGCATTGTATAGGCATACAACACCATTCGGTATTATCCTCTCCACGTCTATCATCGTGTTTAGCAATGCCTCGGGAGCTGCATATACCCCATGACGCAATCTTATCAAATCGCCACGTTCTTTAGCTCGCAACACCTGTTTATATTCCGACAGGTGAGATATATCCGTTGTGGATATAGTCCCTCCGAGAGACGCAACTTTATTAATTATATCATTCATATAATCCACCTTAGAAGTTCTTTTCACACTACAAAAATACGATTATTTTCCGAATAATAGGTAATATTCTACGGTTAATTCGTAAAAACACCGCATAATACTACCAGTATCCGTTTTTCATATAAATCATATCTATAGAAGAAGCCCTGTGTCAATCTGATGACACTGTTTTTGCTGTCTCGGATATAAAGTGGTTCTAGGAATTACTGCCGGATGATGGAGAAAATAATCGGGACAGTTCCGGGAAAATGCAGGAATAAACAGGAAAAAGCGAGACTGCCACTCAAAAACAACCCTGAGACAAGTTGGTATATGAAAATTGATATGTACTTACAATGGAGTGCATCTTACTGATAAATCGAATGTACAAGATGTAGTTGAGCAGTCGATTACTATAAATCTATCTTATAGATAAGTCTGCCGGTGAATTTATCAAGTTCATGGGTAGGCTTTATTTTCATCAAAAGAGAAGATGGCTTGTTCGAAAGTTGGTTGTGTGTTAACTGATGAAATAGCGCATTGTCAGGATATATACCCAATAGAACGAATTTGACAAGATCAAAGACTATTTTATCGTGAAACTCCGAATAAAGATAAACCAAATATCTCGGGAAAATC